>ERZ835980.919-NODE-919-length-36606-cov-10.300293_pt1 | contig 36606 bp, 65 predicted proteins | sample MGYA00519943_ERZ835980 | MGnify/ENA primary metagenome ERZ835980 (study PRJEB31850, sample SAMEA3708791) | human gut metagenome | biome: human gut; feature: human-associated habitat; material: faeces | place: China | collected 2014 ... | reverse complement strand
AGATATGCGGGTAAAAGGCAAGTGGAGCAAGGGCGAAATGGCGCGAACCATTGTTTTGTATTTGCTCCAGCTCATCACGACGGTAATTGTCTGGGCCTGCGCTCTGAAAACCGTCGCCGTCCTAATTGCGGTCATCCGCAGCCCGGAGCTCGGCGCGTCGGTCGACCTGTCCGACGTACTCGGCTTTACCGGCTGGGCAACCATCACAGAGCTTGGCCTGCTTGCCTTCAAGCGGGTTTTTGCGAAGAAAAATGAAACAGTCGAATAGCGAAAGGAGTAATTACTTATGGACTACACACAGATCATCTCGGCAGTGATCGCGCTCATCAGCGCGCTCGTTTCGGCATTTTTGATCCCGTGGATTAAGACGAAGATCGACGCCGACAAGCTGCAAACCGTCAGGGCCTACGTCGAGATCGGCGTCAAGGCGGCGGAGCAGCTCTATGCGGCGTCTGAGGGCGACAAAAAGAAAGCGTATGTAATCAGCTTCCTCGCAGGGAAAGGTATTAAATTTGACGTCGAGACCGTAGACAAGCTGATTGAAGCCGCCGTGCTGCAGCTGCATCACGAGCTGTACGGGAGTGAGCGGGCATGAGTATCATGAAAGCCTCCGAGCTCGTCAGGCGGCATATTGACGCTGCAAAGAATTACAGGACCGTTTACATGTGGGGATGCTTCGGCTCGCCCGTGACGGACGGCATTATCACGGAAAAGGCGAACCAGTACCCGGACTGGTACGGCGCGGCGAAGCAGGCAAGCCTCCGCAATCTGATCGGCAAGGATTATTTCGCGTTCGACTGCGTGAACCTCACGAAGGGCATTCTCTGGGGCTGGAAGGGCGACAAGAACGCCTACCACGGCGGCGCGCGCTACGCCGGCAACACCGTCCCGGACGTATCCGCCGACGGCATGATCGCCAAGTGCAGGGACGTGTCTACGACCGGCTGGGACAAGCTCGTCCCGGGCGAAGGGCTGTGGCTGCCCGGGCACTGGGGCCTGTACATCGGCGATGGCCTCGCGGTAGAGTGTACCCCCGCCTGGAAGAACGGCGCACAGATCACCGCCGTCCTGAACATCGGATCCAAGAGCGGGTACAACGCCCGCAGATGGGAGAAGCACGGGAAGCTCCCGTGGGTCGAGTACGACACGGAAGCCGTCAGCAAGACCGTCGAGGAGGCCAAGGAGACCATCAAGGCGAAAGCCGGGCTGGCAGACAGCACGATCAAGTATCTTGCCGATTACAAATACGGCGACGACCTCCTGAAAAAGCTGGCTGCGGCCATGAAGTAAGCCCCGCCCGGCGGCGGGCCGAAGGGAGTGACAGCAAATAACTGCGCGGCTGGCTCTGCCGAAGGAGCTGGAACACCTCACGCGCAGCGACTGGGAGCGCGTTGCTGACGAGGGCTTATTGGATGAGATCGATCAGCAGATCGTGAATCTTTATATCGTGCGCAGGCTCCCGCAGCTGGACGCGGCCGCCGAGATCGGCATCGACCGCAAGACCATCTCCCGCCGCCTGCCGCACATCTACAACACCGCTCGCCGTCTGACAGGAGCATAACGAAGGAGCACCCCGAGCATCACGCTCGGGGTGCTTTTTCTATGCCCCGTAAATGGTACACAAACGCCCCGGAAGTGTCCCGCAGATGTCCCCCTTGGGAATCGGGAAAGCGGTAGACTGAACATAGAAACCGGCCGGTTTACTAATTTTCGGAGGTATTTTTTTATGGAATACGCAAGCAAGGGACTCGCAGGGACTGCGCTAGGCTTTGGCATCGGCGGCGCCGCGCTGGGCCTGGCAAACGGCGGGCTCGGCAATCTGCTGGGTGGCCTCAACCAGAACAAGAGATCGGAAGCCGCTGATGTTGCTGCGGCAGTCACGCCTGCCATGACGGTCGCCGCCCTGCTCGCCGCACGGCAGCAGGAGCCGACGTGCAGCGAGAACATGCCGGTCACGCGCTACGATCTTGACCGGGAGCAGAAGCTGGCCGCGAAGGACAGCGAAATCGCGCTGCTCAAGGCCAACACGTACAACGACGGCAAGATGCTGGAGGTGTACGGTTATATCGACGGGCAGCTCAAGGACATCCGTGAGGCGCTGTGCAAGCAGGCCGTACACAACCAGCGCACCGAGGACAGCTTCACGCTCGTCAAGCAGGACGTCGAGTCCGTCCGCAAGGAAGCCCTTGGCGCGGTCAAGATGGAGGCCGAGCGCCGCTGCTGCAACGACAATTCCATCGTGACGTATGTCAACGCGACCTTTTACCCCAAGCAGGTCGCAGACGTCACCACAGGCACAGCGACCACGGCGCAGACGCTCTACAACCCGATCCCGAAGTGCGGGTGCTGCAACGGCTAAACGCAAGGGGCGGCAATAGCCGCCCCATCCTTAAAGGAGGAAATCTGCAATGACAGTGACGATAGATCAGGCCATGCGCGGCGCGATGCGCTACGCGGACAATGAGGTCATCCCGCACCTGCCGGGCGGCAAGGGCATCGGGGCCGGGATCATGCTGGCGCTCATCATGGAGGGCAGCCGCGAGAAGATCCTGGCGCTACGTGAGAATCCGGCGGTCAAAATGATGCAGATCTTTGACGACGCCGGAAACATCGACCTCGACAAGCTCTACAACGCGGCGCGTCCGAGATTTGAAAACAAGCTGACCGTATCCGTCCCGCTGCTGGGCGATATGCGCTTTGATCAGAACGACGTGGACAAACTCTACCGATACATGCAGGAGGCGTGACGAGATGAAAGAATATATCGAAAAGCTTTACACAAAGCTGCGCGAGGCGATGGAAAAGCCGGTGACGCTCGGTAGCGCGGAGGAAGTTGGGCTGTACGCGAAGACGATCCGCAGGCTGGAAAAGCTGGACTGCCACGAAGACGAACCGGATGCGGCAGAGTTTGACCGAGAGACGGCCATGCAGTGGGCCGAGCGCATGCAGAATGCAGACGGCTCGACCGGCCCGCACTGGACGATGGAACAGACGACGGCCGTGGCAGAGAGCATGGGTATTCAGGAACCCGTGGTCCCACGCTGGGCGTGGGGCGTAACCATGAACATGATGTACTCGGACTACTACCCCGTCGCGGTAGAATTCGGCCTCAACCGCCCGGAATTCTACGCCGCCCTGGCAAAGGCGTTTCTGCTCGACAAGGACGGCCCCGGCCCGGAGCGCAAGCTCATGAAATACTATGAGCATGTGGTAAAATAAAAAAATCCCTCTCCAAACCGGAGAGGGATTTTTTATCTTTGCACGATCATCCCAATAACACCATTTATAAATATGATGTGTTCGGATAAGTGCATATCTGGTACACCGGACGCGCCGAAATCCGAAACGGAGGGAGGCGCGAGGGCGAGGGAATCAGAGTAGGTGATTTGCGTGGAATCGGTGACATTTAAAAACAACTTAAATGTATCATCATACAAATAAATCGAATTTACAAATAAATCTATAACCTTTTTGCGGTATTCCAGATCGGATCGGGCACCATTGCGGAACTGATTGAGCCATACGACGATGTCCTCTTTTTTGATCTGGACGCGGCTGGCGATGCGGAGGGATGCAAGATCAGCCTCCAGCGCCTGCTTTCGGGCCTCGGCAGTTTCAATGCGCTCGTTGATCCTGCGGCGGGCGGCTTCCGCCGTTGCGGAGATCAGAGCGTCGACGAGCTGATCGATCTCCTTGTCGGCGTCGCGGATCTGCTTTTCGAGCGGCTTAATGCCGGATACGTCGTAGCTCTTTTGATACTCCGCCACAACGCGCTCGGCTGCGCCGTCGATCCAGCTGTCCGTCAGGACGCACGAGCCGATATAATCCACGATGCTGGCTTCGAGTTCGTCCTTACGCTCATTGCGCTTTTTGCAGGTGTGCTGCTTCTTCCGCGCGGCGCAGGTGTAATAATAATACGTCGCGCCGTGCCTGCCGCGCCCGCACTCCCCTATCATCGGCGCGCCGCACTCGCCGCAGAACAGCTTTCCATGCAGCAGATATTCAACTTTCGCCTTTGCATGGCCGGGGGCCTTGGCATTCGCCTTGAGGCGGTCGCGCACACGCTTTTTCAGATCCTTTGATACGATGGCCGGAAATGCGTCTTCGATCACGATCTCGCCGAGGTAGTCGTACCTGCCGACATACCGCTCGTTTGCAAGGATACGCTTTACCGAGGCTAATGTGAGCGGGTTTCCGCGCTGATTACGGTAGCCCAGCCGTGCGCAGTCGGCAACGATCTGCTTTTGCCCTGCGCCGTCGGCATAATGCTCATGGATAAAGCGGACGATCCGGGCTTCGTCCTCGTTGATCTCGTACTGCTTATTCACGACGCGGTAGCCGAGCGGGGCGAGGCCGCCGAGGCTCAGGCCCTTCTCGGCGTTCTGCCGCATCCCGCGACGGACATTCTGGGCAAGCTGGCGGGAATATTCCTCTGCCATGGCCTCCAGGATCGCCTCCAGCAGCACGCTCTCGCTGCTGTCGCCGACGCCCTCGGTGACGGACAAAACGCGCACGCCATTCGCGCGCAGTTTTTTCTTGTAGATTGCGCTGTCGTACCGGTCGCGGGAAAAGCGATCAAGCTTCCACACGAGCACAAAATCAAACGCGCGCTTCGCGCTGTCCGCGATCAGCCGCTGGAATTCCGGCCGCGTTTCGGCGTATCGACCGGACAGCGCCCGGTCGCAGTATTCGCCGACAACGCGGTATCCGCGCTGCTGCGCGTATTCGCGGCATTTGGCAAGCTGGCCGTCTATGGATTGGTCATTTTGCCCGGCGGAAGAATACCGGGCGTAGATCACGACGTTGGCAAGATTCAAATTATCCACAAAAGCCTCCAAAGATACCGCTCCGGCTGATCGGGCCGGGGCGGTAATTTTCATGTGCGGATCCAGCCGATTGATGGGATGAGCACATCGGCCACAAGCACAAGGGCACACAGCGAAAGAATGCCCAAGAGGATGAGCGTCACAAGCCGGTGCATACGCAGGGATTTCTGCTGCTGGGCAAGCTGCGCACGAAGCGCCGCGTTCTCGGCGCGGAGTTTTTCAGCATCGGAAGGCTCGGCAGGCTCGTCATGCGGAATGCCGAAATACTCATCCATAGAAACGCCCATCTCCCGGCAGATCGGACCGACCGTGTAAACAGACGGATTTTTGATGTCGCCGCGAAAGAACTGGGATACGGTGCCGACGGAAAGGTCGGTATTTTCGGCGACGTCCTGATTTGTTTTGCGCGGAGTGATCGTCTGCTTCTGCTCACGGCACAAATCAGATAATTTTTCCTTCAAAACATGTCTTTCCCCCTAAAAAAGCAAGACGTCTGACTGTAAAAAGCAGCTGTCATATCTTTACAAGTCTACCATGGGCAGGCTACCATATAGTTACAGACGGCTCCCAGTCGCCTGCGCAAGCAAAAGCCCGCGCCGTTGTTCGGCCAGCGGCGCGGGCGAATCTCAAAAACCGAGCGCATACATCAGGCTCGGTATGACGCGCAGGATCAAGAAGCAGCCGGCACACAGCGCAAGCGCAACAACAATCACGATCTTTCGCACCTTGCGCGGCCCGGCGACGGCCTCCTCGTATTCCTCGGGCGTTAAACCATCCGTATACTCGTCATAGAGCGGGCGGCCTGCATCATCTGGAAATTTGTTATCATAGATTCGGCAAAAATCAACCAGCGTGCCAATGCCCCAAAAGCCGAGCGTAAAGAGCCAAAGAAGCCCCGTCCAGATCTTGCCGACATAAAACCGGTGCGCCCCAAGGCCACCAAGAAAAATGCAAAGCAGCAGAGCAGTCGAGCGCTTTTTCCGCGCCGGTGCGGCCTGCACCTGCACGCGGGCCTCCGCCTTTGCCTGATCGCGGATATAATTCACGGTGCCGCAGCCGCAATAAGGACAGATGAGAGCCTCGTCGGAGATCTCTTTCCCACATTTGTTACAGTACATGATGGCAAAACCTCCAATTATTATAAGATAATTTTGTAAAATCTCATAATTGTAATTTTAGAACAGACGTTCTATGATAATCATGCGATGAAAAAATATCTTACTTAGAATTGTAAACTAAATGGAAGAAAACCTCAACGGCAATAGTAAACAAAAAATAGAAGAGATTTTTGTGGAAGAATGGAGGCACTTATGGAAATGGAACGGAATTTGCTGCTGAAAGAGATCAAACGCCTGCTGCGGCTGGCCACAGATGCGGATCTGGATCTGATCTGGAGATTCGTGCGGAAGTTGGTCACATAGGCGCGGGAATAAAAAAATAGGCCGGGGACGGTTATTCGTCCTCGGCCATTTTTTTTGCGATCTCGGCCAGCAACTGCCACTCGTCGGCGCTGAGTTTGCTGATGATCGATACAAACCGCTTGCGCGGCGCGTCGTCGGGATCGTGCATCACGACGCCCATAAACTCCGCGATCTCCTGATTCCGCGTCAGCTTCTGCCGCATTTCGCCCTCGCCGGTGCGGAGCCAATGCTCGTCGATGTTGAATTCCCGGCAGATCAGTTTGATAAACGGCTCGTTCGGTGTGGTTTTCTCCCCTTCAAGATTTGTAATCACCCCGCGCGTCGTGCCGAGCCGTTCTGCAAAATCGGTCTGCGACAAGCCTGTGCTCCGGCGGATATCCTTGATCCGATCATTGATCGTCACCGTATCACCTCCCTTGACTATATTATACACGGTTGCGATGTATTGTCAATACAAAAAGAATAAAAATATTTTGCATAAATGTATTGACAAAACATTTAAAAGGTGGTATTGTGTAGTCACAATACAAAACGTGACAGCAAAATGTCGCAACAACGCGAGGTGAGAAAAATGTCCGAAAAGGAAAAGCAGGCAATCGAAAACCTGAACAAAAGCACCGAGAAGCTGACGCCCGCGCAGATGCAGCGTCTGAGCGATATCGCCTATGGTATGGCGCTGGCGAAGGAAGGCAAGCAGGAGGAGCGGAAGGAGGCGTGAGACCATGATCGCCGTTTTTGGGAAACGGGGGCCGGACGGGAGATTTCTCCCCGGCGATACTTTTGAATTTAAGCGTCCCGGCGAAGAAAACGGCGAGCCCGTGATCGACGCCTTCGCCCGCTGGGCGGCGGAACGATACCGCCGGGAACAGGAACAGAAGGAGGCGAAGAAGACGTGATAAAGCTGATCGTAGAGGATTATTGCCAAAACTGCCCGCTGTTTGAAGCGACGGTGACAAAACTGACGGCATACGGGAGCACATGCGAGAGGCACGCTGAGGGCTTCGCGGATACAGAGATCAGATGTGAGCACGCAGAGCGCTGCGCAGCCATCGCGGGGCGACTCAGAAAGGAGCTTGGGAATGGATGATTTCCTCAAGTTTTTTGCCGAGAAGGTGAAGACCTACCCGATGCACCTTGAGATCACATACAGCAAAGTGACGGACTGGGGTGTCCGGGTGTGGCGGAGGGGAACCGCCTACGACGGGGACGACGAAGAACTCGTCAACGTCCAGGACTGCGACGCGGAGCTGTGCTTCGCGGTTGCGCAGGTGCAGCTGAAAAACTGGCTGCTGGAACACGAAGGAGGATACTGAACACCATGAGAAAAGCCAAAACCACCACCACCGTCGTATCCCTGATTGCGGCGGCTCTGCTGGCGCTGCTGATCACGGCGATGCTGACCGGCTGCTCGGAGGCAGACAAGGTCAATGCCAACATCAGCAAGCAGGCGGATTATTTTGAATCCGAGCGCCGGATCACCGTATACAACGCCCGGACAGACAAGATCATCCTCGAGGCCGAGGGCTACATGAGCATTTCCAATAACGGCAGCAGTGAGCTTGTCGTGACCTGCAAGGTCGGTCCCGGCGAGTACAAGAAGAATTACATATACTTGAACGACTACACCCTCTACGTGGTAGAGGACATTTCCGGGACGCACACAGATCCGTACCACTACAAGATGTACTTCCACACGGAATTCCCGGTCGATGTTGAGGTAAGGCAATGAAAATCAAGGAGCTTTTGAGCCTTTTCCGCCTGACGTGCGACGTGCGGGTGGTATACCTGATGCGCGCAAGCGAACAGCCGCAAATTCCGAACAGCAGCCTCGGCTATACGGGGAGCCTTTATCTTCCGGAGAAGACGAGGCAGCAGACGCTGACAAGCCTGAAAGATCTCAGCGTATTTGAGGATGGAGAGGTATCTGAATTCTGGGTCAACGGCGGCACGCTGATGATCCGGGAGGCGGGAGGCTGACCCATGGGGAAGGAAAAGACCTACACCCTCACATTGAGCGGGCAGGAGCTGCATGATCTGATCGAGGCGGCGCTGGTCTGCGAGTGCCAGGCGGCGCAGATCATTAACGGACTCAAGCGCAAGGGGCTTGACCTGGACGCGCAGAAGCTCGTGACACAAAACGCTCGTCTGGCGCGGCTCGTCAGGCGGATGCAGGAGACGAAGGAGAGACGGACATGATTAAGCTGACTGTAGAGGACTACTGCCAAGAATGTCCATGGTTTGAGCCGGATCAGTGAGGGAATTAAGGAGGAAAGGAAATGAAAACCAATCTTGCAGAGCGGCGGATCGGCTATGAGCCGCCGCGGGAAGTCGAGAAAGAGAGCCCGGAAGAGCGCCGGGAGAGAATCCGGGCGATCTACCAGTGGCGCAAGGCCATGCGGCGGCTGGCGCGGCTTGGGTGCTGCTGGCTGTCGGGCGTGGCGTTCGCGCTGTGCATCATTGCGGGCTGCGCAAAGACAGTGGACGTCGCGGCCATGCTGGGCGGCGTGTCGATGATGACGTTCTTCACAGGGATATGCCTGTGAAGGAGCGGAAGATCACGATCGACTTCCGCCCTGACCAGCTGGCGGACGTGATCGAGGCGGTGAACGCCTACGCGGACGATCTCAAGAATGATCGGGCGCTCCTGTGCGAAATGCCGCGCGTCGATCATGAGACAACCGACGAACTGCTCAAACAGGAGACGCGGCTGCAAAAGCTGGCGTACTGGCTCCAGTGCGTGCAGGACGAAGCGCTATGACGGCGCAGATCTACGCGCCGCGCATGCGGCAGATCCCGTCACCGTGCGCGAAGGACTGCCCGGGACGCGAGGCCGGATGCAGCGCACGCTGCTGCAGCTGGACGCTCCATGAGAGCATCCGGAATTACATTTACGACGTCAATCACAAGGACAAAATCAGTCTGGAACCAGACAGAGCCGCCGCCCGGCAGATCGAGCGGGCGGCAAATAAGGACAGGAGGGGCAAGACCTATGCAGCAAAATAGTATCAGCTATCCGGGCGAACGGCCCGCGAAGCGCGCGGATATCGTCGAGCAGCCGGGATATACCGGCAAGCATTATTTCGTGGTGAATTACGCGGGGCGTCAGCTGACGGTACACGCGGCGGACGAAACGGCGGCCCTCTTCTGGGCGGCCAAGCGCTGGGGCTACAGCTTCAAGCGGCCGGAATACCACCAGACGGCAAGCGTGGCAAAGCTAGGATATCAGCCGGACACCCGGCCGGGGGCGCTGGTATGAGCGCACAGGGGAAGCCGCTGCGCTGCGAGATCATCCACGATAATTTTCAGAACTACAAGAAGTACAACGTGCCGAAAGCACAGCTTGTGATTGCGGATATCCCGTACAACATCGGCGCGGACGCCTATGGCTCGAATCCTATGTGGTACAAGGGCGGTGACAACGCAAACGGGGAAAGCAAGTACGCAAAAAAGAGTTTTTTTAATTCGGACGGCTATTTCAAGATCGCCGAGTATATGCACTTCTGTTCCCGGCTGCTGAAGCCGGAGCCGAAGGAAAAGGGAAAAGCCCCAGCCATGATCGTATTTTGCGCGTTCGATCAGATACATACAGTCGCAGAATACGGCGCGCAGTACGGCTTTAAAAACTGGTATCCGATTTTCTTCTGCAAGAATTATTCTGCGCAGGTGCTCAAAGCCAATATGCGGATCGTCGGCGCGACGGAATTCGCGGTTGTCCTGTACCGGGATAAGCTGCCGAAATTCAACAACGGACGGCAGATCGGAGAGGACGGGAAGCCCATTCGGGGAACTGGGAAAATGGTGTTCGACTGGTTCCAGTGGGAGCGGGACGGGAAGGACATTCCAAAGATCCACCCCACGCAGAAGCCGGTGAAGGTGCTCCGACGTCTGATCGAGATCTTTACGGATCCAGGCGAGCTTGTGATCGATCCGTGCTGCGGCTCCGGTTCGACGTTACGCGCAGCTGCGGAGGCAGGCAGAAGCACAATCGGCTTTGAAATTGATAAAAGCTTCTATCTGGCAGCGAAAGAGAAAATGCTTGCCGGAGCGAGGGGAAGCCAGGAAGCGGCCAACTTCGATGGAAACCAGATGACAATCGGAGAAATAACAGAGGCTGCACAGCAAGGAGGAACGCCGGCATGAGATTTGTCTGTGACTGCTGCAACGATCTGACCAACATCGAGGCAGACCGGATGGAGATCCAGGGCGACAAGCTGATGGTGTACAGCCGCGGGCGGCTGGTCTACGTTGCGGATCTGGGCCAGATCATGCTGGCGAAGCTGACGCCGGGGAGGGATGAGGCAAGATGAAAGAGAATGTGCTGGAGCGAAATGCAAGGCTGGATACCGAACGGAAGATTGCGGATTTTCGAGTAAAACAGCAGATGGATTATGCGTTCAAGGTGAAATACGCCAAAATCCGCGCATGGGAATTCTACGATCACCCAGACGTTGCAGGTAGCTGCTACGTAGCTGTCGGCGGGCTGGATTCCATTACGCTGCTCCTGTTCCTTCGCAGCATTGGTATTGATGTGCCTGCCATCTCGGTATCGTCGCTTGAGGATAAAAGCATTCAGCTGATTCACAAGCAACTCGGCGTGAAGCCGCTGAAACCGCTGAAAAGCAAAGTGGAAGTGCTGCGGGAGTACGGATGGCCGGTGATCTCCAAGGAAGTTGCGGGGAAAATCTCGCTTTTGCAAAATCCAAGCGAGAAAAACGCAACGGTACGCCATGCGATCATCACTGGGGAAACAGGGGCTTACGGCGGGTTCCGCACGGGGACGCGGATGAAGCTGGCGCAAAAATGGCTGGAGATCTTCGGCGGATACGAAAATGAGAATGAAGGCGTTAGCTACAAAACGCCGGATTTTCTCGTATCGGATAAGTGCTGCTATTACCTGAAAGAAAAGCCTTGCAGCGATTATGCCAAAGAAACCGGAAGCTTCCCGTATATGGGCCTGATGGCGTCCGAAGGAGGGCGCAGGCAGAAAGCGTTGATGATGCACGGGTGCAACTACATATCGCCTGGAACGAAACGCAGCTGTCCATTCGCGATTTTTTCGCGGCAGGATCTTTTGCAGCTTGCGCTGGATTTGCAGGTTCCGGTGCCGGAAATCTACGGAGAGATCGTGCGCGACGCAGACGGAACACTCAGGACGACAAAAGCACAGAGAACCGGGTGCTCCATGTGCGGGTTCGGCGTGCACATGGAAAAACGCCCACACCGGTTCGACCGGCTGTGGGAGCGGAATCCAAAGGAGTGGGAAATGTGGATGAATCACGTAATGCAGGATGATCGCGGGAACTGGTACGGCTGGGGCCGTGTGCTGGACTACATCGGCGTCGAGTGGCGGGATCCGGAAGCCGCGCTGTTAAATCCGGATGAACTGCCGGGGCAAATGGTTCTTGAAGGAATGGAGGAATAAAACATGCCACCTAAAGAAAATCTTGAAAGAGCCTGTGAAGAGTGCATCCATTATTGGGCGTGCTCCAGACAATGCGGCGAGCCGATGGCGCAGAGTAGCGCCACTGGCTGTGAGTGCTACGAGACGGTTAAAAGCATTGCGGAGGCTCGGCTCATCGAGCGCCTGACCGCCGAGAACGCGGCGCTGCGGGAGAAGGTGCCGCAGTGGATCAGCGTGGAGGAAGGAGGCAAGACAGATGCTTGATATTTGCCCAGTATCGCTGGCAGAAGCAAACGCGTTTGTGGCAGAGCATCACCGCCATCATAAGCCGGTCGTTGGACATAAATTTTCCATCGGCTGCACAGACGGAGAGAAAATCGTAGGCGTTGCAATCGTCGGCAGACCGGTTTCGCGGTATCTGGATGATGGGTGGACGCTTGAGGTAAATCGCTGCTGCACGGATGGCACGCGGAATGCGTGCAGCATGCTATATGCAGCTGCGTGGAGAGCCGCCCGTGCGATGGGCTATCACAAACTGATTACATACATCCTCGATACAGAGTCGGGGACAAGCCTCAAGGCGGCTGGATGGAAGTGCATCGGACAGGCAGGGGGACTTCGCTGGACGGGCAAGCGCCGCCCGGAGGTAGACCTTTGCCCCGCACAAATGAAAATACGGTTTGAGCGGGAGGAAGGAGAAAAGGCATGAGTAAAGCTGTACTGATCAGCATCCGGCCGAAATGGTGCGAGAAGATCATAAGCGGAGAGAAAACGATTGAGGTGCGCAAGACGCGCCCGAAGATGGATACGCCGTTTAAGTGCTATATCTACTGCACAAAACCGGAGGAAAAGCTACTCGCAATCATGAAAGACGGCGATGAGAATTATGGAGAGACGTATCACGGCAAGCCGGTTTTCATAAAGACGGAAAAAGCGCCGACCACTGGCTTATGGGATAAGCGGCAAAAGGTTATCGGGGAATTTCTGTGCGATGAGATCATCAACATTAACGGCGCGGGAAGGATCCCGTCGGATGCTGCACGGCCAACCTGCCTAGAGCCTGCGGAGCTGCACCAGTATCTCGGAGCTGCCACAGGCTTCGGCTGGCACATCTCCAATCTCAAGATTTACGACACCCCGCGCGAACTGCGGGAATTTCACGCTGTGCCAAATGAGGTAGAGGTAGCGCTCAAGGCAAAACCCAAGCCGGTCACCCGCCCGCCGCAGAGCTGGCGGTATGTGGAGGAAGAACTATGGAACGACTGACTTATTTCAAAGACGGATACTGGCGGGTAAATTTCAGCGGAGTGCAGTACCAGGCGGATTTTGTTGATCGCCTCGCGGCCTACGAGGACACGGGCCTGACGCCGGAGGAAATCAAGGCTCCATTTACGGAGGACACGATGATAAATCTGGCAGCGCAGGCGCTGGGCGTGGAGCCTAGCCGCCTCCGCGAGCTTGCCGAGGCCGACAAGGACGGGCGGCTGGTGGTGCTGCCGTGCAAGCCGGACGGCTCAATGCTTGATACGAGCGATCCAGAGAGACCGGAAATTATGAAACGGATCCACTTTGCGGTTGCTTATGTGTGCGGCGGGATCGTATTTCATCAGCCGTATAGCATATTTCTCGAAAATGTTGCTGCGGGCTATATTCGACCGCTGAATGAGGAAGCGGAGAAAGCATTGGAGGTGGAGTGATGGAGCGGCGCATCAAAGTCCCTCATGGTCTCGACTTGGCGATGCTGCGGGATGAGTTTGGGCACCAAGCCATTGACTTCTATCTGGCCCGCATCAAGCAGCGGGAATCTGAGGGTCGGGTGTACTACAACCCACTCAAGACGATCTACCTGTGGGCGACAGCAGACAGGGCAACAAACCAAGGTTACTACACTTCTTACCGCGGGTATTCACGCGGTCGGAAACACAAGAATTACGGAGGATCGTGATGGAACGACTGACTAAATGGAACGAATCATCGTATAAACACGCTTATTATCCGCGCTGCTTTAAAGAACCGTGCTACGGCGGGGGGTGCAAAATCAAGGATTGCCCGTTTGAAATAGCGGTGTGTGAGCGACTCGCGGCCTACGAGGACATCGGCCTGACGCCGGAGGAAATCAAGGCTCCATTTACGGAGGACACGATGATAAATCTGGCAGCGCAGGCGCTGGGCGTGGAGGCTGACCGCCTCCGCGAGCTTGCCGAGGCCGACAAGGACGAGCGCGTGGTGGTGCTGCCGTGCAAGGTGGGCGATACGGTGTATTTTGCTTTGCTTGGAAGAATCATTGAGAAGCAGGTATTTAGCATCGTTTCTTTTTCAAATTCCACAAGAATTTACTGTGGCGGAACCAGCGAATATTTCAGGCCAGAGGATATAGGGAAAACCTTCTTTCTCGCCCGCAAAGAAGCCGAGAAGGCTTTGCGGGAAATGGAGGGCAGGCCATGACCAGAAAACGTGCAAGAAAGATCCTCATGTCTATCGGCACGAGCAGAAACCATGCAAACTGGGGGCTGACGGCAAAGCCGTGCTGGAAGACAAATGCCGGTGTGGTAGAGGACACGCTGACGATCACCCTGTACGCGAAGCTGCTGCGGGCAAGAATGGAGGGCAAGAAGGATGGCTAAGCACATAACAAGCGCACAACTGCAGGAGATAATGGACGCGGCGGAAAGAGGACTCGATGAATACAACGAGGTACTGCGGCGGATCGCCGGAATCGAGGCAAGAGAATATACCTCATACCAGTATTTTGATGAACGCGGCGAATACATAGGCGACGACAACGAGATGCTGCTTGAAGATATACTGGATAACGCAGGTGTGGAGGTACACGATGCCTGAAGAATACATCAGCCGCGAAGCGGCGCTGGAAGACTTTGAATCCTGCAACGCGGAAAATCCGAACTGGACACCGCAGCGGGTAAAAACGCTCCTGCTGCGTCAGCCCGCCGCCGACGTTGCGGAGGTGGTGCATGGAACGCCGGTGACGGAAGTGCGCACGAGGACGATTGTGGGATACCATGAGGAGATCGGAGTTTTAGCGGGAGACCGCTCTACACTTTACCGAAGGAATATGGTGCATGTGGACATCCCGTATGACTGCTGCCCGGTGTGCGGCGCAACGCTGTGCTCGCGGTGGCATAATTTCTGCGGGAAATGCGGTGCAAAGATGGACGGTGCAGCCGAATGAGCGGACTGCGGTTTGAATCGATGGCGGACATGCCGCCGAGGATGCGGGAGGCTTGCGCGCGGCAGATGCGCGACCTCTCAGGCGCTGCGGCGCCAGCTCCCCTTCGCAAGGGGAGCCAGGGGAATACGAAGTACCACAACGAGCGGGCGGAGCGGGCCGGGGTCCGGTTCGACAGCCAGAAGGAGGCGCGGCGGTACGACGAGCTGATGGTGATGCTCCGGGCTGGCATTATCTCCGATCTGCGCCTGCAACCGCAGTTCACCTTGCAGGAGAGTTACATCACAGAGTCCGGTGAGCGCATTCGCGCAGTGCGGTACACGGCGGACTTTTCATACAAATTCGGCGGCAAGCTCGTCGTCGAAGATGTGAAGTCCACGCCGACGCGGACAAAGGAGTATCTGCGTAACCGGAAATTCATGCGATCAAAATTTGGAATCGACATACAGGAGATTTAAACATGCCGGAAGAAAAAAACGAGAGCAGCCCGCACGCAGGGTGCGGCCTGCCGAAAGGCGGAAACGCCTGCCAGTACGCAAAACTCGCACCGGATTTCTGCGAACGGTGCGGCTGGAATCCGGAGGAGCAGGCGCGGCGCAAGGCGCTGCCGTTCAAAAAGAGCGAGGACGGCCTGCTGCACAAGGATATCAGCACCAAGGAATAGGCAATCAGCCGGGGAACCTTATTTTTTGGACATATGCCGCAGCCGCTTTGCCTTGAGACGGCTGCGGGAGGATCACCCTGGCTTTGCACCCGGCGCACGGAAAGCTCCCTCAAGCTCTGTGCGCCGGGGATAAAAGGCGCGTGTAGAACGTGCGCGCGAACGGAACCCGTCAACGTTACCCCACACGGGGGTCTCGCATAGCCTCCGTGCATCGCTTGCCTCCTTTTTTTATAAGCCGCCTGACGGCAGTCAAGGGCGGCTCGCCCGGAAATGCGCAGCGTCTGACAAGCGAGCGCGGCGCGCCGGTGCGCAGACGGTGAAAGCCCGTCCTGCCCACGGGGGCCGGAATACCGGCCCCCAGACGAAAGGAAGAACGCCATGAAACAGGAATTAGTCAAACTGATCTGTCCGCAGTGCGGGAAGGAATTTTACCGGACGCCGAGCTATCTGCGGCAGTACAGAACATACAAGCCGTGCTGCTCACCGAAATGCAGGAACGCAAACATCAAAGCAGTGCGGGCCGAAAGACACATACAATGCGGAGAGCGCATGCGCGCCGAAAACGGCGAGCTCCGCCTGCCGCACAGCCGGGTAAACATCCGCATCACAAAGCCGGTCGAGGTCTATCCGGAGCTGAGCCCGGCCGTCGGGCAGATCTACCCGGCGGAAAGATACAGCCCGCCAACAAGCACAAAGCGGTACGGCTATGTGATCAAGTCCGGCGGCAAACGCATCAATATCCGCGCCGATGAGTGCGTGGAAGTGTGAAAGGAGATCAAAATGGCAGAAATCATGGGCGCGTTTGCGCACGACCTCGACAATTTTGTCGCGTACTACGAAAAGCTGAATTGGGATACCAGCTTCCGGGGCGAGGCATACCCGCCGCGCATCGTCATGGAGCAGTCCACGCCGCCGCTTTTCATAGTGGAGGACGGCCAAAAGAAACTGGTGCCAAATCCGACGATTCAGATTATTGGCCGCCCGGAGACTGAAGTTATTACGACCGGCAAGCTGCAGATCAGCAAGAAGGATTTCACAAATCTGTGCAACCGCGCCGCCGCTCTGCTGGAGCTGTTTCTGCACGGCTTTATGCAGGAGCGCAAGGAAATGGAGGCGGCGCAGGGATGAGCAGAAAAGAAAAACGCCGGGAAGCGCTGCTGCTCGGCAAAAAAAATATGAGTTTTACGGAGATCATGCAGGCGATAGAGGCGTGCAGGGTGGACGACTGCGACAAGTGCCTGCTGAACGGCGGCCCCATCGCAGGATGGTTCCAGGAGGATGTGCCGGACTGCTATACCGTGCTGCTCAAAAATGCCGGGGAGAAGCTGCTGGAATACTACCAAAAGATCCGGGAAAACGATGCGGCGGAAGAAAATCAGAGAAAAACAGAAGAAAATATCAAAAAACGAGGAAGCAAGAGCGAGGGGTTCTTGGACTTGTGCCCCGTTTGCCCGGTATGCAACTATGTCTTCGACGAATTCAGCGTGAGCAACGATGAAAGATGGTACATCTTTCCACTTGGCGCAGAAGACACCATTGACTTTAGACTCGAAGAACCAATCATCAGCCCACAAAAATGCCCGCAATGCGGCATGAAAATCGCTGGGATTAGGTGGACGGAGCCCAAGTTTGTTGGGAACCGCAAGGAATTCTCGTTCAGCCGTCCGCCGGAAGACGTGGAGGAAAAATAGAAAATGATTTTGCTGGAATGCACAGTCACACTGCGTGACGGCGATCGGAAAAAGCTTCAGGCGCAGATTGCGGCGGAGATCGGGCAGCCAGTCGTTCTTCTGCCGAACGGCGTATCGTGGGCGAAAGAGCGGAATATCCTGTTCATTTGCGACAGAAAGGCTTGCGAGAAATGCAGCTATCCACAGTGCAGGCATACGCCGGAGCTGGAACACGCCAGAAATTTTGCACCAGCAGGATTTACGAAGCGCACAGACGGCGTGTGGGTAGAGCAGGAGGGCGTAACGATGGAAGTGAAGATCGACCAGGACAAACTAGAAAAGAGGCTGGTTGAAGCAATGAGGGAGGCGATGGGACTTGAAACAGAAAAACGCAGTCCGCATGGTCTGGCGCTGGGATGATATCTTCCGTGTCTACCGCTGCCCATACTGCGGCAGACCGGAGAAACCGTGCTTCGAGCTCTGGAAAAAGGGCGGTTTGAAAAAGAGCCTGCCGAGCCGCTGTACATACTGCAAAGGAGAATTGGAAGGAGTGGAAGGAGAAGAAAATGATCATTGAAATTTTGGAGCTTGCTGCCGCGCTGGGGTGGATCGCGCTGGGCGTGCTGGTGTTTTTTAAGCTACGAAGCCTGAAACGGCGAGCGATGGATCTGATGGATTCGCTTGAGGCGATAGAGACGATAGAGGCGCTCGGACTGGAAGAGGTTATGCCAGAAAGCGAGAAACCGAAAAGGAAACCGACAATGAATGAGGTGCGTGCATTGTATGGGCTTGGGGCGATATCTGAAAACGAACATGCATACATGCAGAAAGAAACAACGAACGATGCTGATTGCTGAACGCATGGCCGGAATTTCCGGCCACGCTTTGAGCGGGCAGAATGGACAAAGGGGTTGAGACTATGGCAAAACGACACAAGCGCCGGTTATTTACCGGGGCGGTATGTACGCAGATCGTTTATACCGTGTCCGACGGTGCGGACAAAAAGACCAGCAAACCGCGCAAGCCGCGCTTCCAGACGCGGGAAGAGCAGGACGAATTCAACCGGAAGATCTCCGAGGCAAAGCTGGAAGCGCTCGTCAATGCCAACTTCGGCCCGACCAGCCTGTATTCCACGCTGACGCTAGACGACGAGAACGAGGTACATACTGCCGCAGAGATGAAACTCATCCGGGACAGATTCTACCGCCGCCTACTATATAAATACCCAAACGCCAAGATCGTGATCGTCTACGGGCAGGGCAAGTCAACGAGCCGGTTCCATCTGCACATGATCTCGGACGGCATTCCGGAGGAGGAGATCGGCAGGATCTGGGGGCTCGGCAGCGTGGTCGAGATCCGGCGCCTGCGGGAGCACAATTATTACGCAGACGCAGACGGCAACAAGATCGACCACGGCCGGGATTATAAGGCGCTGGCCGACTACCTGCACGCGCATTGGAGAAAAGAGTTCGGCGGGCACAGGTACAAGGCCAGCCGAAGCTGCATCCGCCCAGAGCCGGAGCCGGCGACCGAGGCCGTGCGCGAGTACAGTCCCAAGCAGCCGCCCGTCGCCCCGCGCGGCTATATCCTCGTCGAGGTACGGACGACAAAGTACGGGTATCAATATTATAAGTATGTAGTCGATCCAAGATCAGAGCACAAGCGGAACGGGAGCCGCTTAAATTAAGCCTTGTATATGCGTAAGGTTTTAGCACGAAGCAGGAAGGAAGTGGGAAAGTGTCAAAGCCGAGATACTGGTGGTACTGGAACGTCTGCCGCACCATCGGCGAATTCCCGAAACTGGACAGACAGGTTCGGGACATGAGCCGCCAGAAGATCACGCCGGGATATTCTGCACAGCCGGGCGGACATTCCTCCGGGCGCGCCGTCGAGGATATCGCTGTGCGCGTTTTATCTTCGCGGGAGTACGAGGACTATGCTGCCGTGCAAGCCGCAATCAATACCGCACAGACCTGGCGGGACGGAGCCGACGTGCTGGAGGTCGTGCGCCTGCACGCATGGATCTGGCCGAGGGAAAGCCTTGAATCCGCCGCGCGCCGGGTGCATGTCAGCCAGTCAACAGCCAAGCGCATGTACAGCCGTTTTGTATACGAAGCGGCGCGGGAGCTTGGCTATCGCAAAAATTGAGCCAACAGAGCCAAAAAAATGTGCTACAGTGATAGCGTGAAGAATTGGAGGGAACAGGATGAAGCCATGGGCCGCGCGCTTTTACGCATCCGGGCGCTGGAAGAAATGCCGCGCCGGGTATATCAAGTTCCGCCGGACCATCGATGGCGGGCTGTGCGAAGAGTGCCGGGACAAGCCAGGCTACATCGTCCATCACAAGCGGGCGCTGACACCGGACAACATCACCGACCCGGACGTCAGCCTGTCCTACTCCAACCTCGAGTTCGTCTGCAAGGACTGCCACGATCAGTTTGACGGGCACGGCGTCGCAAAAGCTCTGACGCAAAAAATTTTCTTCGACGCCGCCGGAGACCCGATCCCCCCCGTCGCGCGAGGCCGGGGCGCAGGCTGAATCACCGCACGCCCTACCTCGGAAGAATACGCAGGCCGTTCGCGAGGCCCCCCCTACAAAAGCGCGGCGATAAGTAATCTACGCGCACGCGCGGACAGACGGAAAAAATCACGCGAAAAGGAGGCGGTTTTTGTGGCGAACAGGCAGGAAAAGACAAAGGAACAGCGTATCCGCGCCGAAAAGACCAGACTCCGGAGGATATACAAGCTTCTGCCGAAGGAAGCGGCCGGGACTGTCGCGGGACTCATCGATCAGGCAGCATTTATGCGCATCGAGTGTGAGGACATGGCGGACGACCTGCGGGAAAACGGCTGGACGGAGAAATTCCAGCAGTCGGAGCGGCTCGAGCCATATGACCGCGCCCGGCCCATCGGGCAGGCGTACAACTCCACGAACGCGAACTACCAGAAGATCATCAAGCAGCTGACCGCGCTCCTGCCGAAGCCGGACACCGCGCCGAAACAGGAGGACGACGGCTTTGCAAGCTTTGTCCGGGAGCGTGACGAGGAATGAAACTCACGCGCTACCCGGCGACCTACAACCCCATCCTCGAATACTGGCAGGCTATCCAGGACGGCCGCGAGGTCGTCAGCCTGAAAGTCCAGAAGACCTACCGGCACGTTGTAGAGCAGCTGGAAAACACGGATTCCGAGTTTTATTATTCCCCGCGCCGGGCAAACCACGTCCTCGAGTTTTTTGAGAACTACTGCCACCACTCCAAGGGCAAGGCGGGCGGCCAGCTCGTCCGGCTGGAGCTATGGGAAAAAGCGCTGCTGGCGACTGTATTCGGGTTTATCGACATCGAGGGAAACCGGCAGTACCGCGAGGCAATCCTCATCGTCGGCAAGAAGAACGGCAAATCGCTGCTGGCCTCAGGCGTCGGCCTGTATTTGCAGCTGGCGGACGGCGAAGCAGGCCCGGAGGTCTACGCCGTCGCGACCAAACGCGACCAGGCGAAGATCATCTGGCAGGAAGCAAAGCGCATGGTGCAGAAATCACCGGCACTGCGCAAACGGACGCGCTGTCTGGTCGGAGAGGTGGACAGCGATTATAACGACGGCGTATTCAAGCCGCTGTCCTCGGACAGCGACACGCTCGACGGCCTCAACATCCACGGGGCCATGATGGACGAGCTCCATCAGTGGAAAAACGGCAGACCGCTGTACGACATCGTTGCCGACGGCGATCAGGCCCGCGCGCAGCCGCTGCGATTCATCACCTCCACCGCCGGCACCATTCGAGAAGACATCTACGACGAAAAATACGAAGAGGCCGAGCGCATCATAAACGGCTACGAAGATCCGGACGGGTACCACGACCCGCGCCGGATCGCGTTTATTTACGAGCTTGACAAGCGCAGCGAGTGGAATGACCCGTCCTGCTGGAAGAAAGCCAACCCCGGCCTCGGGACGATCAAGAGCTACACGGCCCTCAAAGAGCGGGTCGAGCGGGCGGAGAAAAACCCGGCCCTCGTCCGAAACCTCGTCTGCAAGGATTTCAACATCCGCGAAACGTCCTCCGAAGCCTGGCTCAATTTTGAGCAGCTGGACAATCGCGACACCTTCCAGCTCGACAAGGAAAACCGCCGCCTGATCTGGCAGCACCACATGGCGGACGGCCAGACGCAGGAGCGCATCCTGTCCTACCCGCGCTACGGAATCGGCGGCGCGGACCTCTCCAAGACCACCGACCTGACGGCGGCAAAGGTGCTGTTCCAAGTGCCGGAGCTGCCGGAGGTCCTGTTTGTGCTGCAGATGTACTGGCTGCCGCAGGATCTCTTGGAAAAGCGCGTCACGGAAGATAAGATCCCATACGACAAGTGGCACGAGCGCGGGCTGCTCAGATTGTCAGAGGGAAATAAGATCCGCTATGAGGACGTCAAGGCATGGTTTGTCGAGGTGCAGGAAGACCTCGATATTTTTATCCCCTTTATCGGCTATGATGCGTGGTCGGCGGCTTACTGGACGGACAGCATGGCGGACTACTTTGGAGCAGAGGCCATGATCCCCGTGCATCAGGGCGTGAAAACATTGTCCGAGCCGATGAAACGATGCGGGAATGATCTGGAGTCCAAGCGGATCGTCTACAACAACAACCCGATTGACAAGTGGTGCATGGCAAACACCGCCTACGACGAGGACAAAAACGGCAATATCCAGCCGCACAAGACAAGCAAGTCCACACGCCGTATTGACGGCACGGCGGCCCTGCTCGATGCCTACACGATCTACGATCAGAAGCAGGCAGAATACACCAGTATGCTCTAGGAGTGAGACAATGGGATTTTTTAAAAACCTCCTGACGAATATTACGACGACCAAGCGCGTTTCGACCGTGCAGATGGTGCAGGAGCGCGGGAATGGCTTTTACAGCTACAACGGCAAAATGTATCAGTCCGACATCGTCCGCGCCTGCATCCGGCCGAAGATAAAGGCCATCGGCAAGCTGACGGCCAAGCACATCCGGGAAACGGTCACGGCCTCGGCGCGGAAGCTCGCCGTAAATCCGGAGCCGTACATCCGCTTCCTGCTCGAGGAACCGAACCAGTACATGACAGGCCAGCTGCTGCAGGAGAAGCTGGCCGCGCAGCTGGTCCTCAACAACAACGCGTTTGCCGTGATCCTTCGGGATGAAAACGGTCTGCCAAACGCCATTTTCCCGGTCGCAGCCATGCAGGCAGACGCTGTCTATGACGCGGGCGGAAATTTGTATCTGAAATTTTACATGCAGAACGGTAGCGTCCTGACGTTTGCCTATGACGATATCATCCACCTGCGCGGGGACTTTTACGAGAATGATATCTTCGGCGACCCCATTGCTCCGGCCATTGTGCCACTGATGGAGATCGTCACCACGACGGATCAGGGCATCGTCAAGGCCATCCGGAATAGCGCCGTCATCCGCTGGCTTTTGATGTTCGCAGCCTCCATGCGCGCGGAGGATATCAAGAAGCGCGCGCAGGACTTTGCCGACAGCTTCCTCAATGTTTCCAACGGCACGGGCGTCGCGGCCGTAGACGCAAAGGCAGAGGCGAAGCAGATTGACCCGAAGGATTACGTCCCGAACGCCGCCCAGATGGACAAAACCACGCAGCGCATCTACGCCCTGTTTAACACCAACCCGCATATCGTCACGTCGATCGCAACGGAGGACGAACAGAGCGCGTATTTTGACGCCGAGATAGAGCCGGTGCTGAAGCAGCTAAGCGGCGAGTACACCCGCAAGCTATTCTCCCGGCGCGAGCGCGGCTGCGGGAACCGCATCGTCTTCGAGGCCTCCGCGTGGGACTTCGCGTCGACCTCGACAAAGCTCAATCTCTTGCAGCTAGTCGACCGAGGCGCGCTGACGCCAAATGAATGGCGGCGTGCGTTCAATCTTGCACCGGTAGACGGCGGAGACAAGCCGATCCGCAGGCTGGACACGCAGCCGGTCGACCGGAACTCCACGCAGAAAGGAGATGAAACCACATGAAGATCAGCATTCGCGGGCCAATCGTATCCAGCAATCAGCACCGCCTCTATCAGTTTTACGGAATGGAGGCGACGAGCCCGAAATCCGTAGCGGACGCACTTGCCAAGGGAAACGGAGAGCGGGCGGAAGTCGAGATCAATTCCGGCGGCGGCGAGATCTTCGCCGCGAGCGAGATATATACCGCCCTGCGCAACTACGCAGGCGGCGTGATTGTCCGAATCGTCGGACTCGCAGCCTCGGCCGCGTCCATCATCGCCATGGCGGGAGAATCAGAAATGACGCCGACCGGCATGATGATGATCCACAACGTCCAGACCAGTACCGACGGAGACTACCGCCAGATGGAGCATACCGCCGGTGTCCTGCGCGACGCCAACCACGCCATTATCTCGGCCTACGTCGCCAAGACCGGCAGGCCGGAGGCGGAGATCGCCGCCATGATGGACGCAGAAACATGGATCACAGCGGAGCGGGCCGTAGAGCTCGGCCTTGTCGACCGCGTGATGCAGCCGGATACCGGCCAGAAGCCACTCGCGGCGGATTTTTATTCCGGCATGCTCAGCGAAGACGCGCTCCGGCGCGCGGAAAACTTTTTAAAAGGTCAGGCCGCAGAGCCTGATTTTTTTATGCCCGAACGGGCGCAGGCAGAAGCAAAACTGAAATTTTTAAAACTCAAAGGAGAATTGAAATGACAAAGGAAATTTACAACATCCAGCGCCAGAAGCTCATGGACGACGCCCAGAAGCTGCTGGACGAAAGCAAGACCGCAGAGGCGCAGGCCAAGATGAAGGAAGTCGAGGCCATCGACGCCAAGTTTGAGGAGGAAGCCAAGATCCAGGCGAACCTCAACGCACTTGCGGGTCAGAAGGTTGCGGCACCGGCTGCGGCGGCACAGTCCGTCGACCTGTCCGGCACGGCGAAGACTCCGGACGTGCTCGACCGGTACGACACCGACGAGTACAAGAAAGCCTTTATGAACTACGTCCTGACCGGCAAGAAGATCCCGGCGGAGCTGACCAACACGGACGCGAACACCAAGACCTCCGACGTCGGCGCAGCCATCCCGACCACGACGCTGCAGAAGATCTACGAAAAGATCGAAGCGACCGGCATGATCCTGCCGCGCGTGACGCACACGTCCTACAAGGGTGGCGTGACCGTCCCGACCAGCTCCGCAAAGCCGACGGCCTCCTGGGTTGCCGAGGGCGCAGGCTCCGACAAGCAGAAGAAGGCGCTCGGCTCCATCACATTTGCATACCACAAGCTGCGCTGCGCGATCTCCATGTCGCTCGAAGTGTCCATCGTGACATACCCGATGTTTGAATCTCAGTTCGTCGCCAACGTAGCCGAGGCTATGGTCAAGGCCGAGGAGCAGTCCATCATCAGCGGCTCCGGCTCCGGCCAGCCGAAGGGCATCACCAAGGAAACCGCGCCGACCGGGCAGAACATCGACATCGCCGCCGCGACGACCGCGCTGGCATACGCCGATCTGGTCAAGGCAGAGGCCGCGCTGCCGCAGGCTTACGACGCGGACGCCGTCTGGTGCATGTCGAAGAAGACTTTCTTCGAGCAGATCGTCGGCATGGTGGACGACAAGAAGCAGCCCGTCGCCCGCGTCAACTATGGACTCAGCGGCAAGCCGGTCTACTCGCTCTTTGGCCGCGAGGTCGTCCTTGTCGGCGACTATCTGCCGTCCTTCACCGCGAGCGTGACCGCAGACACGATCTTTGCGTTCATTTTCAATTTCAAGGACTACCTCTGGAATGAGAATCTCGGCATGACGTTCCGCAAGTACACCGATAACACGACCGACGACGAGGTGACCGTCGCGCTGGCACTTGTCGACGGAAAGTGTGTAGACACGAACAGCCTCGTCACGCTGACCAAGAAGAAAGCCTGACGGCGCGCGGCCAACAGGGAGGGATGACCATTGGCTTTGATCAACGTTGCAAAAACCGCCCTGCGGCTGACCACAAATGCCCTTGACGACGAGCTCAAAGACGAGATCGACGCCTGCCTCATGCGCCTGCACCTTGCGGGCGCAGAGGGAGCGGACGAAGATCCGCTGGTCAAGGACGCCGTCCGCGCATACGTCCGCTGGCAGCATGATTTCTGCGGCCGGGGCGAGGAATGGAAGACCTGCTTTGCAGATATCCGCGACGCTATGGGGCTGTCCGACGATTACAGGGCAGTCCAAGCCAGCGGCGGAGCAGGAGGTGCTTGCTGTGATCTTTGACACGCAGATCACGCTGCGCCTGTTCTCCTACCCCATCGTAAACGGCCAGACGGCGGAAAAGCTCGAACGCGAAACCACCGTCTGGGCTGCCCGCAAGTCCGTAAACCGCGCCGAGTATTATCAGGCCGCACAAGCCGGCAAGCGCACGGACGCAATTTTCCGCATGCACAGCGCGGAATACGGCGGCGAGCAGCAGCTCGTCTGCGGCTCCGACGTCTTTGACGTCGTCCGCAGCTACGGGCAGGAAACAGAGGAAACCGAGCTGACCTGCAAACGGAGGGACGGCGCATGATGATCTATGAGGCGCTATCAAGCCTGGGCGTTCCGGTCTGCCACCCACCCTATAAGGGCGCGGAGGAAACCTACATCACCTATCAGCTGCTCGGCCAGTCCGGGCAGCTCTACGCCGAGGGCGGAGAGGCCGAGACCGGCGTGCAGTACGCCGTTTCCATCTTTGCCGAGGGATTTGCCGCCGGGCTTTTAAAGCGCGTGAAAGCCGCGCTGGAGGAAGCGGGCTACATCGCAACCATCGACATGGAAACCTACGACAAGGAAACAGGACGCACGCAGATCGCGCTCATCGCCGAAACGGAGGGCGCGGAATATGGCTAAGATCTCGTTTTCAGGCACGGATGAGCTCGTGGCGACGCTCCAAAAGGCCAACGCATTTGACGACGAAACGCAGCAGGAACTTTTATACGCCGCCGGGGATATCATCGTCGAGGAGCTGCAAAATGCCGTCCGGGCGGGCGGGTTCCGCACGGAAGCCTACGCCTCCAGCGTGAAATACCGCAAAACCATCAAGCAGGACAAAAACGGAGATCCGTATATCACCATCACGGCAGTTGGCAAAAACGAGCACGGAACGCGCAGGGCGACCGTGCTTTTTGTTTTGAATTACGGCCGCGCGAAGGAGTACGGGCAGATCACAGGAACATATTTTTGGACAAAGGGCGTCAGGAACGCGCAGAAGCGCGTAAACGCGGAGCTCGAAAAGATCCTTACACAAAAGCTGAAAGAAAGGGGCCTATTGTAAATGCCTAGTTTTGACTTACGCGGCATCCGGGCGGGAAAGTATAAAAACACGTCCGGTACCGTGACCTACACAGAGCCGACCGACGTCGGCGACGCCATGAGCGCGCAGCTGGAACTCAAGTTCGCCGAGGGCCGCCTGTACGCGGAATCCAAGCTTGCCGAGTATATCAAGCTTGCCACAGGCGGCACGATCTCGCTGGCTGTCAAGTACATCAAAAGGGCCGCACAGGCCATGCTCTACGGCTGCACATCCGATACGAGCAAAGAAAATCTGAAATTCTCGGCCAAGGACATCGCAAACTATGTCGGCGTCGGATTTTACGCGCCGGACAAGATCGACGGCGTGACCAAGTACACCTGTGTCTGGGTGCCGAAAGCGTTGTTCGGCCCGCCTTCGCTGAGCTATCAGACCAAGGGCGAGAACATCCAGTTCAACACGCCGACAACGACAGGCGAATTTCTCGCGGACGACTCCGCAGACGAGCTGCTGCTCGAGACAGAGACTGTCGACAGCGCGGCAGAGGCCATCGCCTGGATCAAGGGAAAGCTGGGTGAAACCTGATGGAGACGACCAAACTGAAAACCATTGACTATGAATTCGAGGGCAGGGTATACCGCCTCGAGTGCAACATGAACGTCATCGCCTACGTGCAGGAAGAGTACGACGGGAATCTTTTTCAGGCGCTTGACAGGGTCCGCGGGATCAAAAGCACGCTGGCCTTTCTGTCCGGTATGCTGACCGACGCTGCCGACTCGCAGGGGATCAAGGATGAAAACGGCCTACCGCTGGTATTCACCCGGAAGCAGCTGGGGCGCAAGCTCTCGCTGACGCAGACCATCGAGGCCGGGAAACTGATCTATCCGCTGGTTCGTGCAGAGATCATGAAGGAGACGGAAACTGACGAGACCGCGCCGGACGACGAGAAAACGCCGGACGACAAAAAAAACTGACACAGCCGGGGGAACCAAAGCAGCTGGGCTTTGATTTCCCCGGCTATCTCGCAATCTGGCTCTTCCGGCTGCATCTGCCGGAGCGGGATTTCTGGAAAACCATGTCCCCGCGCCGCATAACGCTCCTGCTTGACGCGCTTGCGCCGCAAAAGCAGCCGGAGCAGCAGGAACAGCCGCAGAGCCTGTCGGCCTATCTGAACGGAGGCACCTAACATGCCGAACATCAATACAAAATTTACGCTTTCGGGCGAAAAAGAATACAAGCAGGCGATCTCAGAAATCGGCAGCGGAATGAAGGTGCTGGACGCTGAGATGCGGAAAGTAACGTCTGCGTATGGAAAAAATGCAGACAGCGCAAAGCTGCTAGGGCAACAGAATGACATCCTGCAACGGCAGATCTATTCGCAAACAGAAAAGATCCGCTATATGCAGGAGGCTCTGAAAAATTCCGTAAAAAAAACGGGAGAATCCAGCAAAGCTACAATGGCGTGGCAGGCCAGCCTGCAAAACGCAACAGCGAAACTGAACGATCTAAATAACCAGATGCGCGAAAATGAAAAGCGCATGGAAGGTGAAAAAGAACAAAAATACCGCAAAAATATCGAACGGCTCAGCGCAAGCATGGACGTGCTGGACGCCGAGATGCGGAAGGTATCGGCAAAATATGCGGATAACGCAAAATCAGCAGAACTTTCGGCGGCGAAAACGGACCTGCTAACCCAAAAAATAAGCCTGCAGTATGACAAAATCGATAACCTGAAAGCTGGGCTCGAAGAAGCCGCAGAAAATTACGGATCAAACGCAGTGGAAACGCTGCGCTGGGAAAAAGAACTCAATAACGCGGAAACCGAGCTTTACAAGCTGAACGGACAGCTGAAAAACAACACAGAGCAGATAGAAGACACGACCACCGCAACCGAGGACGCCGGGCAGAGCATGGGCAACCTCGGCGACGTCGTGAACGGCCTGACGTCCAAACTCGGCATTCAGCTGCCGGACGGCATGAAGTCCTCCATGAACGCCATGGGGAGCCTCGATACGCAGTCACTGGCGCTGGCTGGCGGCTTCGCTGCCGTCGCGGCGGCCATCGTCAAGGCGGAAAAAGCGCTGATCTCCATGACGAAGGAAGCCGCCTCGAATGCGGACGATCTGCTGACGCTCGCCTCCGTGACCGGCACGACGACCGATTCCGTGCAGGAGCTTAACTACATGGCCGACCTCACGGACGTCTCCTTTGACCGTATCAAGGACAGCCTCAAGGAAACCACCAACAAGATGCAGGAGGCCGCGACCGGTACGGGTGACGCCTACGAGGCGTACAAGCGGCTGAAAGTTGAGATTACAAACACCGACGGCAGCCTCCGCAGCGCGCAGGATGTATTTTACGATACCATCGACGCGCTCGGCGAGATGAAAAACAAGACCGAGCGGGACGCACTGGCTATGGATCTCATGTCCGAGTCCGCACAGGAGCTGAACCCGCTGATCGAGCTCGGAAGCGAGAAGATGCAGGAGTACGCGCAGGAAGCGCACGACATGGGCTATGTCCTCGACAGGGACGCGCTCAAATCCCTGCAGGCCGTCGACGACGCCTATGCCCGCCTGCAGAACACGCAGGAGGGCGTGAAAAACCAGCTGTCCGCCGAATTCGCCCCGTACCTCGAAGAATTCTACGGCGATGTGACCACCATGGTAAAGGACGGCGGCAAGGCGCTCAAGGACTCCGGCCTTGTCGACGCGTTTGGTATGCTGCTGGAGACCGTCGGAGATATCCTGAACCCTATGTCCGACCTTTCCAACAACCGCGTCCCGGCGCTGACCAAGGCATTGCAGCCACTCGCAAAGGTAATGGCGCTCATCGCCGACGCGGCGGAACTCATCAAGGGCGTAGTAAACATCTCGACCGGCCACATCGGCGAGGGCTGGGGGCAGCTGACGCACGCGCTCGGCTTTGGCTATTCCAGCGGCAACGGCAACAACTACCAAAATCTGCTCGATAGCTACACAGAGCAGCAGTGGGGGCAGAGCGCGGCAGACCTCTCCAAAGCCTACGAGGACGCAATTGCCCGCGGCGACCCATCCACCATCGGCATCACAGAGGATGAATGGGTTCGCCGCTATCTGGGCGGCAACGCCGCCGGAACGGACAACTGGCGAGGCGGATGGACGCGGGTGAACGAAAACGGGCTTGAGCGGATCTTCCTGCCGTCCGGCTCCCGCATCCAGACGGCCAGCGAGACGCGCTACACCTCCGGCGATACCTACAACACCACCGTCTACGTTGATCATGTGGACGACCTCGACACCATCCTCCGCATCGCCAAAAACGCACGCATCACAGCCAGAATGGGGGCGAAGTAAATGGCAACCTTTACAGTACCGGCGAGTGGGTCGACGGCAGTTGCAAAGAACCACCCGAATACAAACTACTCAAATCTTGCACAGTACAAGTTGTTTGCGGACCCGTTTACGGGGGAAGCAGGAAACGTCAAACAAGGGGATAACATATATATCAAATTCCCTGTGCCGGGAGATGCGTACAAGTTTAAGCGGGTAAGCAAAGTAACGCTTTCGTTTTACGCACAGCCGACAAAAGATAGCGGAAATGGGTACAAGCAAATCTGGACGTATGTAAATGCGTTGGAAAGCCAATTTGATACGAGCGTGATAACGTATGCAACGCGACCGGAAATCAGCCAAACATATACCGGGATTTCAGAGCATGCAGATGGAAAGTGGACTGCGTTAAACGAAATTGTGCAGCTGAACGCGGTTTTTGATCTAGCACGATACAGGAGCAAGAAGGAAGAAGTAAAAAAAGGGATAGAAAACGGGTTTGTTGTTGCGTTTCGTGGCGCTGTATCAGGAACAAGCGAAGCTATTTTTTACGGAGAAAAGTCAACACGCAAGCCATTCCTGACGTGTGAATACTCGAATGATAATGTCGGCATAAAAGCAGACAATTTATCGCCATCTGCAGGGGCATTCGTAAATCGAGCGCAAAAAAACACATTTACATGGGACGCCGAGGATGACACAGAACCCACGCAGGTTTGCTTCGCAGAGGTGAAGCAAACCTCCGCTGTTTTTGAATGGCGCGTAAAAAATGCAAGCACATCAAAAACAATAAGCGTATCAGGAACAACGACAGCATGCACAGTCCCTGCGAACACATTCCCATCAGGGATAATCGAATGGCGCGTAAAGGTGACGGCAAACAGCGGCACAACAACAACGTCCGCATGGCAGGAGATCAAGACAACAGACGTCACGCCGTCCTGCAAGCCAATATCCCCATCCGGCATCGTCATCGACGCCACCATCGTCAACCGTTTTTCATGGCAGCACATCATTTCCACAGGCACGCCGCAGAGCAAGGCGGATCTGCAATGGTCCGCCGACGGCACGACATGGAACACGCTCGCAACCGTCACCGGCGAAAACCAGTATTACGACGTTCCGGCGAACAAATTCACAAGCGGAACAAAATACTGGCGCGTCCGCACCTACAACACAGACGGCACGCCGTCGGAATGGAGCGACAAGGCCGAGTTTATCGCCATCAACGCCCCGTCCGCACCGTCCATCGTGATCCAGTCCACCGGCCCGCGCCCGCGCATCACCTGGCAGACCTCTGAGCAGGAAGCCTATCAGCTGACGCTGTCCAGCGGCTACGCCTCCGGCACGGTATACGGCACGGAGAAAGCATGGCGCTCGCCGGTCTACCTCGCCGACGGAAGCTACACCATTCGCGTGCGCGTGCAGAACAAGTACGGCATGTGGTCCGAGTGGAGCGCAGCCGCGCTCCCCGTTTCGCACACCGAGGGCGAGGCGATCACACTGTCGGCCGGCGAAAGCCATGAGGCCGCATTGACGTGGCAGACCGCAGGCAGCTATGATTTTTATCTGATCGAGCGGGACGGCGTCGCCATTGGCCGCACCGTCCAAAAGCAGTACATCGACCACACCAGCATTGGCAGCGTGACCTACCGCGTCCGCGGCTGCTATGCAGACAGCGACAATTACGGCCTGTCCAACGCCGTGACCGCAGAGATCCTGCCGGATACCGCCATGATCTGCGATCTGGAGTCCGGAACCTGGCAGCGCCTACCTCTATCAGAAACGATCCTTCGCACCAACCGCATCAGCCGCACCGCCGCGATCTCGACAGTACACCTGTCCGGCCTCGCCTACCCCGTCGCGGAGAGAACGGAATTCCGCGACATGGCCATGCAGATCTCCTGCGCGTTTACGGCCAAAAACCGCGCCGCCGCGCTGGCGCTGGAAGCCCTCGTCGGGCGGCTCGTCTGCGCGAAGACCACGCAGGGCGATATGGTCACGGGCTATCTGACCGCGCTGGAGAAAAACGCCGACGCAATCATGAGCCGGTACTCGTTCGAGATCCAGAACATCCACCGCGAGGAGGCGATTACCCTTGAACCGTGACGTAAGCTACCGCATCGACGTGCTCCGGAACGGCGCACCCATCACGCAGCTGCAATGGGACACAGGCAGCCCACCGCAGATCATGAGCGACCGCGCCGCGAACATCCACGGCACGCTCAAGGGCAGTTTTCTTCCCAATGCCGTAGCGGCGTGGGAATCGGACGAGCTGCGGCCATGGATCATCGTAAACGGGGCGGAGCACTCCCTTGGCATCTATCAGGCCGCGACCGTCGGCAAAAAAGGAAGCGCGGGCAGCACGCGCGTAGAGATCGAAGCCTACGACCGCTGCTGGCGAGTGTATACGCAAAAAACCGAGACGATCCTGCATCTTGCCGCTGGCTCGTCGTACATCACTGAGATCCGCAAACTGCTGACAGCCTGCGGCATCTCGCTCGTGATCGCAACGCCGAACGCCGCTGTGCTGGCGACAGACCGCGAAGACTGGCCGATCGGAACGAGCTATCTGACGATCGTGAACGCGCTGCTGTCCGAGATCAATTACGAAAGCCTCTGGTTTGACGCCGACGGCGTATGCAGGCTCGAACCGTATCAGGAGCCGTCCGCAGCAATCATCGACTGGCGATACGGCGTGACGGACCTGTTTCTCCCGGAGAAACATCCGGGGCCGGACTGGTCGGACGAAACGGACATTTTTGACGCGCCGAACGTCTTCATCGTGACCTGCAACAACCCGGACATGGACGCGGCCATGGTGGCGACGGCCGTCAACGACAATCCGGCCTCCAAGAAATCCACATTCAAGCGCGGCATGCGCATAACCTCCGTCGAGCGGGTAGACAATATCGCCTCGCAGGACGAATTGCAGGCCTATGCCGACAAGCGCCGCAACGAGTCGCTGCTTGCTACGCGCGCCATTACATTTTACACGCTCAACGAGCCGGGGCACGGCGTCGGCGATATCCTCGCCCTGACGCACGACGAAATCGGCGGAATTTATCTCGAAACCGGCTGGTCGGTCACGATGCAGGCCGGAAGCCTCATGACACACTCTGCAAAAAGGACGGTGATCGCATAATGGAGGGCATCGACAGCCTGTATGTGACGAATATCGAGATCCCGGACGAAAACATGCCGGAGAACTTTCTGGCGACCGTCGGCGCGGTCTACGAAGACGGCCTGTCCCTCATTTTGGAGGGACAGACCGAAGCCACGACGAAGCATTACAAGTGCAACACGTCGGCCACCTTCGCCGCGGGAGACCGCGTCAAGGTCGCGCGGATCTCCGGCAGTTATATCGTCGAGTACGTCGTAGGCCCGCCGGGCAGCGGCGGAGGAACAACGGAAACACCATATGCGCTACAGCGTGGAGATAACGGGATCTACGTCGACCCAACAAGAAACATGCTGCTGCCGATGGTGCCACCAATGACGTTCGGAGCGTACAACCAATATTTTGGATCGATGTATGGGCGTGCGATATATCTGTGCTATAACGCCGCAACCAGAGGCGTTATAGACGTAACAAGCACAGGAAAAATCCGCGTAAACGGAACGACGATAGGCTAGGAGGCGAAATAACATGATCCAGATCCACATAAACAAAGCCTCCGCGCATCTGTGCTCGCCGCCGGAGTTTCTGACGGCGGGCATGGCGAAGGCCGTCAGCGTCGAATTCGCGTTTTCATCCGACTGGGACGGCCTGACGAAGACCGCCGTCTTTACAAACGGCAGGGCCACCATCGACGTACTCCCGGCGAAATGGGATGGCGATACCGTGACCGTCCCGGCCGAGATTCTCGCCGTGGCGGGGCGCTATGCCCGCGTCGGCGTGTACGGCACGAACGCCTCCGGCGTCGTGCTGCCGACCGTCTGGGTATCGCTCGGCAAGGTGCAGCCTGCGGTGGAGCCGTCCGGCGATCCTTCGGCGGATCCCACGCTCCCCGTCTGGGCGCAGCTGCAGGAGCAGATCGGCAACCTGAACGACCTCAAGACCTACAGCAAGGACAACCTCGTCGCCGCCATCAACGAAGCCCGCCAGTCCGGCGGCGGAGGCGGCGGCGGGGGGATATCATCCGCGCAGATCGACGAGATCCGCGTGCTGACAAAATCGGACTATGACGCGCTGGACGAAAAGGACGCGCGGACGCTGTATCTGGTGGAGGGCTGACATGCTGGCACTTGGAATCAAACGCATTCTGGCGCTGTTCATCGGCTCCATGGGCATTAAGTCCGCCCATCTGGGCGAGAAAACCATTTATGAAAGGCCGGGCGGCTTTTTGTACATTGAACTCAAAAGTGAAGAAAGGGGTTAAATCCGAATGGCAAGCTTTTTTAATTTAACACTCGATACGCTGGCACCTGCCGGTCTATCGATCATCCTGAATGACGGCGCACAGTACGCGACCAGCGCCAACGTCACCGCGAAGATCTCCGTCTCCGATGAAGTAACGACGGGCTATCAGATGAAGATCTGGGGCACGAAGACGGCGGAGACGGAAGAGGCTGCGTCGTGGGAGACGTTCGCGGCAGAAAAGGCCATTACGCTTCCCGACGGCGACGGCCTCAAGACGATCTATTGCAAGGTCCGCGACGACGTAGGCAATGAATCTGCGGCGGTCAGCGACACCATCACGCTCAATTCCACGATTCCCGCCGTGACCATCACCGGCCCCGACAAGAGCCGCATTTCCAAGGTCACAGGCTACGACGCAGCGGCGTTCTCCTTCGTCTGCGATGTGGACTTTGAGGAATACACCGTCCGCGTCGTCCCGGCGACGAGCAGCCTGCACACGGCGGGCACGCAGATCCCGGCGACGGGCGGCTCCACCAACGTCAGCGGCACAGAGGGCGGCTACAAGAAGAACACCGCCATCAACGTCACCGTCAAGGGCGCAGACCTCGAATCGGCGTCTTCCGGCGACGGCGTGAAGATCGTGAAGGTCTTCGTCAAGAACGCCGCCGGGACGTGGAGCGCAGCGTAATGGCCGCGCCGGAACTGACATTCTCCATCACTGGAAATAAGATCTCGGCAGTGGCCGGATACGACTCCATCACCGTCACATTCTCGTCGGATATCGCCTATACGGCCTTTGAGTGCCGCGCGACGAAATCCGGCGAGGACTGGGGGCGCGGAAAGGGCGCGCTCATCGCGTCCTTCTCCCAGACCCCCGCGGGGACGCAGCGCACCTTTGAGGTATACGACGATTTCCTGCTTTCCGGAGACGGAGAATACAGAATTTCGCTGTTCGCGCAGGGCGCGGACGGCAGCTGGAATGACAATTATGGATTTATCCCGTCCGGACAGTCGCAAACCATGAAAACGGCTGACGGAGAGGATTTCCTGTGCATGAAGGAGTGATCGCATGGCGTACAACAGCCAGTATACCGGCGCGCAGATCGACGAGGCCATCGGCGACGTGCGCGAAAACAAAGCCGAATGGAGCGGCAAGCAGGACGTCATCCTCGCCTCCGGAGCGGCCGTCGGGGACCTGATCAAGGTTAAGGCGGTGGACGCCAGCGGGAAGCCGACAGCCTGGGCCGTGGCCGTCGCAGGCACGGACTATATGGCTCCGATACCAGTAACCGCCTCTGACAACGGCAAATTTCTGCGGGTGGCCAACGGTGCGTGGGCGGCTGTAGAGATCGCAAACGCGAATGGAGGGAGCTTCTGATGGCGGAATATTTGACAAACACAACCGACCTGACAAAGGTTGCATCAGCTATCCGGGAGAAGGGCGGCACATCTGACCCACTGGTCTACCCGGACGGATTTGTGACAGCGATTCAGGCCATTCAGGCCGGAGGCTCCGCCCCCGGCACACCCGGAGACATTACATTCTACGACTACGATGGCACGATTGTCACGTCTTGGACGCTGGAAGAACTGGCAACAAAGACCGCACTACCAGATTATCCATTGCATAACGGGCTTATCTGTCAGGGCTGGAACTGGTCGCTCGCTGACCTCAAGACCACAAATCGCAAAATGAATGTCGGCGTGATGTACATCACAGATGACGGCAAAACCCGTATCTATATCCGTCTGGAAGAGGGCCGCACATCTCCAATGCTTGGCGTTTGTCCGAACGGCACCGTCACTGTGGACTGGGGTGATGGAACCACACCGGATACACTGACGGGGACAAGCACAACGACTGTAAAATGGACACCGAATCATGCTTATGCCGCACCGGGCGAGTATGTGATTAAACTAACAGTTGATGGGACGATGGGGTTTTACGGCGAATTTTCATTGACTAGTGCTAGCGCAATCCTTCGGTATTCGTCTAGTGATGACAATCGAAATTATGTTTATCGAAGCAGTGTTCAGAAAATTGAGATTGGAAATGGTATAACAAGTATTGGATATTCAGCATTCTATAGTTGTTATTCTCTAGCATCAATTACAATACCTAATGGTATAACAAGTATTGGATATTCAGCATTCTATAGCTGTTATTCTCTAGCATCAATTACAATACCTAATGGTGTAACGAATATTGTAGATTCAGTATTTGATAATTGTCGTTCTCTAGCATCAATTACAATACCTAATGGCATAACAAGTGTTGGAGATTCTGCATTCAATAATTGTTATTCTCTAGCATCAATTACAATACCTAATGGCATAACAAGTGTTGGAGATTCTGCATTCAATAATTGTTATTCTCTAGCATCAATTACAATGCCTAATGGCATAACAAGTGTTGGAGATTCTGCATTTAAGAATTGTCGAGGTGTAGCTTTTTATGATTTCACAGCTTGTACAACGGTTCCGACACTAGCATCCACCACCGCT
>ERZ835980.913-NODE-913-length-36716-cov-5.762691_pt1 | contig 36716 bp, 28 predicted proteins | sample MGYA00519943_ERZ835980 | MGnify/ENA primary metagenome ERZ835980 (study PRJEB31850, sample SAMEA3708791) | human gut metagenome | biome: human gut; feature: human-associated habitat; material: faeces | place: China | collected 2014 ... | reverse complement strand
ATTAAGGGCTACTGTTTTCTTTGCAGCTTTCTTTTTAAAAAGAAAGCGCGTACCCCTCGCGTACTCATCAATACTCAATGGGTATGCATTTAAGTGAATCAAGAGAGGAGAAGGCAAAGAGTTTGAGAGTACCGGAAACAGAGGACTTTACGGTTATGCTGCCGGAATTAAGAGCGACACCGAGAGAGACAGCCGCAGCGGAAAGTCTGCCGTCGTCACCGTAAACAGCGGCTATAATATCGGCTTTGCCGTCATATTCGGAAGTAACGGGAATATCGCGGACAAATACGGTGTCTCCGTTTCCGATTTCAATAACGGTTTGGCTTTTGCCGACAAAACCGTATGTAAGAGTTGCGGTTCCGTCGGAATTTATTGCCGCACTGTCAAATTTTTCGCCGTTGAGAGTAAACAGATACAGCATATCTTCGGAAGTTGTAAACTCATATCCGTCGTTCGGTTTCAGCGTAAGCGTAAGCTTTGCGCTGTTGGATTCAAACACGCCGTCGGCGTCCCACTTTACACCCGTTACGGAAAAGTTTTGGCTCTGTTCGCTTAAAGTTACGCTTGTATCGGGTTTTGCGCCGATCTTGGGCGCAGTCACGGTAAGATCAGCCTTAAAAATACCAAGCTTGTCGGTAAATACAAAGTAATCCGTCATGCCGTTTGCTCCGAGAGTTTCAAAAGGATCGTATCTGAGCGAAATTATATTGCCCGTCCATGCGTCTTTGCAGGAAGCCTGCGAAGTAATGTCGATCTCAAAAATCTTCATTCCGTCAGCCTGTGCCGTTTCCTTTACCGCAATAGGAATTCTCGATTTTCCCCACGAATATCCCTGCGCCGCTGTCGCAAAATATATAGAATCTCCGCCGGTTGTGCCGTTAAATCCGGCTTTCAGACGTACTATCGGGTACTTTTCCGCCGCAAACGACAGATTTTTTATTTCAAAGTTCAGGTCCGGACTGCTCTTGCCGCTGTTGTCATAGTACAGTATTCCGTCTTTAAGGTGGCTCTCCGCAACATTTCCGTTCGGAATCCACCCCGACATGTTTTCGAAATAAAACTTGGGATCATCACTGTAAACCGCATAGAGCGTCGTGTCACCCTTTATTTCAACCGATATATCGGCTCTTGAAGCGTCTTTCGACGTGCTCCAGCCCATAAATATCTTTCCGTCAAACTTCGGAACATACGAGCCGCTGTATGGTGTGTAAATTTCGCCGACTACCGCCTCGCCTTCGGGTATATCTACGCCGTAACCGCCGTTTAAGTCATACGTCACCTTTACGCTCGGGAACGCATCTTCGCTTACGCACGACGCATATGCTCCGTCGGTATAAGTTATTCTCAGCATAAGCTTTCTTCCGCCGAATCCGGGAAGTACCTTTACGGTGTAAACTGCGTCATTGCTTACGACATTTCCGTTCACTATCCATTCGGTTTTTGCGCCGTCCGGCAGTGCGTTTCCGTTGTCGAGAGCCGTCACCGTGCTACCGTTTTCAAGAGAAGAATAAACCATTGATGGTTCGGGAGTTTTCAGCCCTGCACGTTTTGTTTCTATAATATAAAGCCCGGAGGATACAAACTTGCTTTCGGACATGAATTTTCTCGCCTTGATAAGCACCTTGTCGGAATAGATTTCAATGTACTGTCCTGTGGAATATTTTTTCTCGTATTGCTGTCCTATACTTGTGTCGCCGGACGCCCATACAAGACAGCCCTCGTTGTAGTGAGTGAAGTTCCTGCCGTTTTCATAAGGTCTTACAAACGTGGAATCAAGTCCGAGATTGCTGTGGGTATGTCCCGACGCAAAAAATACGTTTTCGTGGCGGTTGAGAATTTCCGCGACCTCATTGGGATTCTGTATTCCGCTTGAGGTAAACGGTATAAGCTCGCCGAAACCGACATGGCTTATTACAAATGTAACTTTTCCCGACTTTTCCGCGTCATACAGTTCTTCGTCAAGGAATTTCAGCTGTTCGTCGGTGACCTTGTACGTAACTCCGCCGATGTCGGCGGGAGCCGTCGGATAAGGCACGGCGATCATTATAAATTTGTAATCCCCGACGGTCGCGGAATAGAATATGTTGTCGCCGGTTCTCTTTATCTTTATGCCGTAATTGTCAGAAACAAAGTTTGTCTGCTTTGTAATAAACGCCTTGAATGAGTCAAAATCGTAGCCTATTGTCTGGTAAGCCGAGTTGTCGTACTCATGGTTGCCTATGCCGGCTATCGCGGGTATGCCCTTGCTGTTAAAGCTCTCGTCAAACCAGCTCTCAAGCGTTGTGTAGAACTTTTCGCCTACGCCGTTGTCGATAAGGTCGCCGTTTGCTATAACAAGATCGGGTGCATTTTGCTGTATATCCTTTACGGCGTTTGCGCGGTTGACGGTCATTTCCGGCCAATAGTCGTTCGCAAGATGAATGTCGGAGATCGAATATACCGTAAACAGCGGCTTTTCTTCGCTGTCCATGCGCTTGCTTTCGGGAATCGTGTACCAATAGCTTATATCGGGGCTGCCAGCTTTCTTAAAGTTCACACAAAGCCTTGTCGCCTCTTTCGGGAACGCACGTCCGTAAGGCTGATTGTAGTAGGCTGCGCCGTCGGCTATTGTTACGTCGCACAAAGGCGTGTAGCCGGAGAGTATGCCGTCGTCGTCAGCAAAGCATATCTGTACGCTTGTATAGTCCTCGGTTTCGTCGGTGGTGTATATGTTTATGCTTCCGTATGCGCTGCCCTTTACGCTGTCGGCAAAAGTATACTTCAAAAAGCTCTGAGCCGAAACGGGAGTCCATATTGCATAGAGCGTGACGTCTCCGTTTACTTCGACACTGCTTACGGCGTTTGCCGAACCTTTTTTAAGCGCCCAGCCGCCGAATTCAAAGCCTTTTCTTACGGGAATTGCCGTGCTGCCGGGAGTTACGCTTTTTTCAAGCGTGAAATAATCCTCCGGAGCGCCGCTGCCGCCGTTTGCGTCATAGGAAATTTTGTAATACGGGATTATGCTCGGTTCGGAAATGTAAACATCATACGGATTGCCGTTGTACGGATCGGCGAAAATGCTGAAAAAGTCCATTGATTCGGTCGGAACATAGTTTTCCGCCGTAAAATCGAGATCCTTTTCAAAAAGCGTCCACTGCCCTGCATTAAAAGGTTTTAAATATACGCTGTGGTCGCCGGCACCGCTTGTTTCGGTGGTTGTGTAATATCTGAAATTACCGTAAACATCAGAATTTGCTTCGTCGGCTCTCATGTAAAATTTGAGCTTGTAACGTCTGCCGACCTCCCACTTTACGGGTATCTGAACCGACGCGTATCCGGAACCTCTGACGTATTTTACGACTTTTCCGCGCTCTGCGTCATTGAAAAATTCCATATAGCCGTTTGACGGGCGCAAACCGTAATATTCGTCAAGTCCGAGATATGCATTCTCGCCGGGAGCCGTGTTCTTTACAGGACGCCACAGCGCATAAAACGTCATATCCTCTGTCGGAGTAAAGGTATATTTGTATATCCTGTCGTTCTTTTCGGTAGTCCATCCGGCAAGATAACCGCCGTTCTTTATCACGGGTTCGCCGTAATATGAATAGGTCTTTCCGGTTTCCGCACTTGCCTGTCTCACTAGTTCATCTCCGTCGTAAAACTTGAGATTGCAGTCGGCAAAAACACCGAGTGTCACAAAAAGTGTACAAACCAGTGCCGAAAAAAAGATTTTTGAGATTTTCACGTTTCCCATTTGTTTTGCTCTCCTTAAAGGTTTTACATTGCATAAAACCATAATATTTCATAATATAATTATAGACTCGCACATTATATTTATCAATGGATTTTTGTGACTCTTTACTGGACAAAACAGTAATAATATGGTAAACTGTATGCAGTGCAATATACCGGCAAACTGAACACAGGTAAACAACGGCGGTGATACCATGATAAGAAACAGACTGACATCTTTCGGCATGGAGCAATGTGAACCCGGCAAAGCTCCCGTAAGCTGCATATCCACCTTCTATATGCTGCACTTTGTACTTTCCGGCAGCGGATATTTCTGCGGCAAAAAAGTATCCGCAGGTCAGGGATTTCTGTGCAGGCTCGGAAAATACGTCACATACCGGCCCGACGAAAAAGATCCGTGGAGATATGCGTGGATAAACTTTACGGATCCCGAAATTCTCGAAGAACTCGGACACATAATACTTCCGCAGAACGCCGACATATTTGCTTTCGACGCCGAAAAACCCTACGGCAGTCTGATTGCCGACGCGGAGAAAATACACGACAAAGGTCTTGCCGACTTTTCATACAGCGGCTCGGCGCTTTTATATTCTCTGTTATCTTACTTTTACGTTGACAGTCACAGATTTACCGCAGGAAACGAGAAATCCTCAAAGGAAATTCATGTCGAACGTGCAAAACAGCTTATAGAATCCGAATTCAACAACCCCGATTTTACAATATCCTCGCTTTCTTCGCGGCTCGGAATAGACCGTGCGTATCTGCGAAGCATTTTCTGCGAGATCTGCGGAGTTTCCCCCAAAGAATACCTGACGCAGATACGTATGGCTCATGCGCGGGAGTTTCTCGCCTCGACGACAATGCCCGTAAACATAGTCGCGCAGTCTGTCGGATACAAGGACGCGCTCTGGTTCTCAAAGATGTTTAAAAAGCTGTATACTGGGACTCCGACAGAGTACCGCACAAAGCACGGACTTGACGCGGGAAAGAATTGAACAAACAAAAAAGCCGCGGCAAAGCAGACCGCGGCAATATATTTTCCTTTATAAAAAAACGTTATTTAATTTTGTTCTTTACATATTCTATAATAAGCTCGGCGCAGCCGTCCCAGCCGATTCTGTCCGAATTCAGACACAAATCGAACTGCGTGCTGTCACTCCAGCGCTTGCCGGTGTAATAATAGTAGAAATCGGCGCGCTCTTTATCGGTTTTCTTTATGCGCTTTTCAGCCTGGGCAGGGCTAAGCGAAAATCTTTCGCATACCGTCTTTACGCAAACGTCAAACGGAGCCTGTATGTTAAAGCTGAAAACATTGTCGAGATCCGCCAGCACAAAATTCGACGCTCTGCCGATAGCGACAAAGGATTCCGTTGCCGCAAGCTTTCTCAGTACCTGAGCCTGATAGTTGAACAGGTTTTCCTCCGACGCAAATTCCTTGCTGTCCGGCGGTATCACTCCGCCCTCAAACACTCCTCTGCGCGCAAAAACGGGAAGCTTTACCTTTTCGTCGTTGCGTATGAAATACTTTTCATTAATTCCGCTCTCGTCCGACGCCATTTTTAGTATTTCTTCATCGTAATACTTGATTCCGAGCTGCTTTGCAACAGACTGTCCTATTGTCTTTCCTCCGCTGCCGAATCCGCGCTCAACGGTAATAACGAAATTTTTCATAAACAATACCTCGTTTTTGAAATTATGATGTACTTTCATTATTATTTTATCACCCGCCGCAAAATAAATCAATAGTATAAGAAAAAATATACAATTTCTACTCATTTTCATAAATTCGGCGCAAAAAATACGTTGCAAATGTATATTTATTAATAAATTTTGTGGTAAAATTCTTATATAATTTTTTATATTTATATTCAATTTTCACAAAATGCAAAATACATATCACAGGGGAGAGTATTCGCATGAAAAGAACAAAACTTATCGCGGCAGGGCTGTTTTCGCTTTGGCTTTCGCTTTTTTGCTTTACAGCTCAGTCCGCAGAGCAGGCACCGCCTGCTGACAGCGCCAAAACTTCGGCATACGCCGAAGAACAGCAGACGGCATATCTGTTTTCGGATCTCGATAACGCCGCAAAGCCGTCCGATCCTTTAAGCACCGACAACGCCGTTATGCTGTGCGCGCGCTTTTTTGCAAGCCTTAACGGAGAGCTTACGGATACGGTGATAACCGACGCCGCCTCGGCAAAAAGCTATGCGCTTAAAAACGGACTTTACGACAGCACCGTAATACCGTCCTTTGACGGAAACATAACAAGAGCGCAGTTTGCTTATATGCTCTCAAAGGCTTTCGGTGAAAATCCGCCCGAAAGCATAAATTCCGTTTCCGACATTCCCGACACGGCAGGCGTTTACAAATCGGCGGCGCTCATGCTCTACAACGCCGGGATATTTACCGGAAAAGATTCATACGGGAATTTCTTTCCGTCGGACACAACAACCTATTCGCAGGCAAAAACAGTTCTTGAAAGAGCCTGTATTCCTCAGAGCAGGGTGCGTTTTTCGATAGGCGGCAAAAACCGCGAGGCTTATTATCTCATAGACGACTTTATAATGAGCATTCCCGTAAGATCAAAGCCGCATCTTGCGTCCGGCTGGAACAGCGATTATTCGGGCGATATAAGCTTCAGCGGAAAAACCGCTTTCACAAACAAGCTCACCGACGTAAGCACAAACAGCGGAGTTTCGATATACCGAAAGTTTTATCCGCAGTATTCGGGAGTTCTTTCTCTTGAAACAATTATCTCGCTCAATTACGGCAAAAACGGACTTGAATTATATTTTTCGGACGAAACAGACAGCCGCGTTTTCGGAATATCCACCTACGGCGGCAGAATCTGGGCGAACGGCAAAAGCGACAATGCAACGTCGTATACCTCCTTTGAGACAGGCTCGGTTCTGCGTATAAAGCTGGAGCTTGACACGGACAGTCAGAAAGCCAAGGTCTACGTCTGCGGAAACTATCTCGGAGAGTTTGAAACAGGCAACATAAACGGCGGAATAAACAAGCTCACGGTAGGAACCACCGACAAGGGTATTGTAACCGTGATTGCCGAACAAGTCCATCTTTACAGAGACTATCTCGTAAACGACGTTTTCAGAATGTACGAACCCGGTTCGGGTATAAGCGCGTCATGGGACGTTACGGGAAATATCGCAGCCGAAAAGATACTGTCTAACGCCGTAAATACGGGCGACGTATACAGTGCAAAAATGACCGCGGCGGCAAATCAGACGTCAAAAGCGTACAAATCGTTTGAGAAAACTTCGGGAAAAGTTGTTTCGGAAGTTTACATACTGCTGCCCGACGTTACTGACGGCGCTTACATCTCCCTGCTTGCCGACAGCGGCACGGTCATAAAAATTAACACAGCCGACAGCAAATTTTACTGCGGAAACACGCACCTTCGCGATTTTTCAAAGAACATCTGGCAGCTTGTGCGCATTGAAGCCGACTTTGACAAGGGCACGGCTCTTATAAAGATAGACGGCAAGACGGCCGCAGAAAACATCAAGATTTCTGGTACATACGCAAACGGTATCGAAATAGGCTTCTGCCCGAAAACCGACGCCGTTATGTGGTTCGACGACGCCGAAGTTTTCCGCGCATACGAATATGACGACTATGTCCCCGTTCCAAAAAGGCTTGAAACCGACTATCTTCTCTCCATGAGCGTCTGCAACCTCTGGAGAAACGGTTCTCACTACGGCTGGGACTACATTTCGTCATACGACGAGCTTACTCCCGTTCTCGGCTACTACGACGAGGGCAGTCCCGAAGAAATGGACTGGGAAATAAAGTACCTTGTCGAACACGGATTTTCAACATATCATATGTGCTGGTACACTCCCGACGGAAACGCGGTCGAACCCATAAAAAAGCCGCGCATGGTTGACGCTTTCCACGACGGATATTTCAACGCAAAATATTCCGATATGCTTGACTTTTCAATAATGTGGGAAAATGCAAATTCTCCAAACACCACGCTTGAAAACTTCAAAAACAACATCTGGAACTACTGGAAAGAATGGTATTTCTCCGACAGCCGATATTTCACCATTGACAACAAGCCTTATCTTACAATATACAACTCCAATTACTTTATGGATATGTGCGGCGGAGAAGATGGAACAAAAAAAGTCATAGCGTGGATGAAAAACGATATTAAGTCTCTCGGCTATGACGGTCTTATAGTCACCTTCACGGGACTCGGAAACAATGGTACTCAGAACGCAAAGCTAAAAAACATCGGCTGCGACGGACTTATGGGTTATGCGATAGGCACTATGGGGTATGACCTCGGCGTAAACAAGCAGTTTATAACCACAGGCTACAATCTTGCAAAACAAAGCGGACTTGACGCGCTCGCGCTTGCCGGAACCGGCTTTAACATCATCGGCTGGAATCAGTCGCGCACGCCTCTCATGTCGCCTGCGGATTTCACAACGCTGCTTACATGGTTCCGAGACGAACAGATGGCAAAATTTTCGTCAAAGCCGTACAACGAACAGTGGAAAAGAAAGTTTATTCAGTTCGACACCTAGAACGAATACGGCGAAGGACACTATCTGTTCCCGACAAAAAAATACGGCTTCGGTTATCTTGACGCTGCTGCAAAGGTTTTCGCAAAAAATCCCACTCAATATTCCGCATCAGTAAATACAGTGCCGACAGCTGCGCAGAAAGAACGCATAACAAGGCTCTACCCCGATTACTACACGCATTTAAGACGTGAATTTCTTACGGAAGAAACCGCAGGAGTGCCGAATGAAACGGTTTTGGGTCTTAATCTTACCGATTCCGACGCAAAAAACAAATTCTCATTTTCCGATTTCAAGGCAGGCGCAGGATTTTCTGCCTCCGACGGTTTTACAGGTACTGCTTCAAGCAACGACCCGAAAATATGGTATAAAAAAAGCTCGACTTACGAAAAAATCGTAACCGCGCGCGACATTGACGTTATTCACATACAGATGAGCTCATCTATTGCGTCTAACGCAAAGCTGTATTTCAGAACAAGCACCGACAGCGTATGGAATGAGGCAAAGGGCTTTGATTTCAGCGTCGGAAAAACTCCAGAACTTACGGATTATTATATAGAAACACCTTCAAATTCGCTTTGGACGGACGATATTTATTCTATCCGTCTCGATCCCGGTGCAATAACCAATGCTAACGTAAAAGTGACAAAAATCGAATTTATGAAGTATTCCGATTCACAAAAACCGTTTAACGTAACGGTTGACGGCACGGAAGCTTCTCTCAAGTTCGACGAAACGCGCGAAATTCTCCCGTCGGAGCTTTATGTTGCGCTGCGCGAGGATTCTCACCTTTTGACTCTGCTCCATATAAGCTTTGAGTGGAACAAAAACGACGGAATTTTAAAACTCAGAGCACCCGACAGAACCGAGTACGTCTTTACCGTCGGCAGCAGCACAGTCTACATAAACGAAAAGCCGTCAAAGCTTGACAGAGCCGTAGAACTGTATGACGCAATGCCTGTCATTCCGATTATAGGTATTCTGAAAAAGTCGGGATACGATTATATCTACGCACCCAAAGACAGAAGCCTTGAAGTACGTTTGCTGTCAAAGAGCATAACGCTTGAAACTGTTTACGGCGGCGACGCGGAAAATCCCGACAGCACCTCATTCTATTCGGGAAACAACAATATCTCGGTAAAATCGGTTCTCGATCCCGAAAACAGCTCTAACCGCATATGGAAAGTCACGGGGCAGAATTCGCAGATATGGTCATACATAAGAACCCATTACCGATTTACCGCCGGAACAACCTATACCGTCGACTTTGACGCAAAGCTTGACGGACTTCATAACGGCGACACCTCGGTAAGCTGCGGTCTGTATTTCAATCCGAGATACGCTGACACTGCCGCGACCGATCCCGAAAGGCGCTACGATCACGCGAAAAACGTAAAGACTCTCAGCGTCTCGGACGGCTGGGTTCATATAAAATACACCTTTACCGTAAACGATACGTACTATTCCGACGAAAGCAAGGTCAAAGACGAACTTTCAATTTTCATGAATCCGGTACAGCTATCCGACGGGACCTATTCGTCAGCCGATTTCAGTATTGACAACTTCGTTCTGCACAAGCACACAAAGCCCTTTGAACTCAGAAACGGCGACGCCGAAAGCGACGACAGCACCGCATTCTTCGGAGGCGCAAGCATCTTGAATGTCGAACGCATACAGGATCCGGGTAACGCGCAGAACCACGTCTGGTCAGTTACCAATACCAATACCTCGGACGCGTCATGGTCATACATACGTCAGGAAACAGCCTTTACCGCAGCCTGCACGTACAAGGTTTCGTTTGACATAAAGCTGCTTTCCCTCTCGGACGGTTCGGATATAAAGGACGCGTCGGTAAATCTCAATCCGAGATACTATGACATACGGCAGCTTGACATACAAAACAGATACGACCACCCCGTTTCAGCATCAAAAAGCGTTTCCGCCTCCGACGGCTGGGTTCACCTTGAATACACCTTCACAGTCGCTCCCTACTACGATCCCGAAATACACCCGTCGGGTCTGCCAAAGGATCAGATCACCGTATTTGTAAATCCTCTAAAGAATCCTGCCGGAGTTACTCTCGGAGTAAATTTCTTGCTTGACAATTTCAAGGTAAGCATGGTCTGAAAATATAAAACAATAAACAAAAGTCCTGCACGAAACTCAAAAAACGAGCCGTGCAGGATATATTTTTGCGCTTTTATTATTGCTGTTATCTGCGGTTTGTGTCTATGCCCCAAAATTGAAACTCCGTCCGACAGGATAAGTTTTACCGTATCTCGATCTATCTTAAAATTACAGATTTTGATACTGTTCCACCGCAAGCCTGTCGCAGATCTCGTTATATTCGTGTCCAGCGTGTCCCTTTATCCACTCATACGTTATTTTATGAACTTCGGAAAGGCAAAGCAGTTTTTCCCAAAGATCGGGATTAAGCGCGGGTTTTCCGTCCGACTTTTTCCAGCCCTTGCTTTTCCATGATCTTGCCCAGCCCTTTGTCATGCCGTCAACAAGATATTTTGAGTCTGACACAAGATGTACCTCGCACGGCTCTGTAAGCGCCGAAAGCCCCTCTATTGCGGCGGTAAGCTCCATTCTGTTGTTTGTGGTCGATCTTTCTCCGCCGCTTATGCGCTTTTCTCTGCCGTTGTATACGAGAACCGCACCCCAGCCTCCCGGACCGGGGTTTCCGCTGCAAGCGCCGTCTGTGTAAAGTGATACCTTTTTCAAATTATTACTCCGCTATTATTCTGTCTCTTATAAAGTCGTAGATTACCTTTTTGCCGGGTATTCCGCACTCTATATATCCGCTGTCCCATACGCTCTTTACGTAAGGGTTATTGTAGGTAAATCCGTAAGGATATACGTTTTCCACGCCGTTCTGTGAATTTCCGTGATACCAGACCTTTGCTCCGTCAAATTCAACGGTCTGCTTCTGTCTGTCATAAACCACGGGAAGGCTCTTTATATGTTCGATAAACGCATCAAACGACGCGTGCGCCGACTGCTTTTCAACTCTTACCACAACGCAGTTCTGTCTGCCGGGACTTATAAACTCTATGCCCTTATAGTCGGCGTCGTCGGTTTCGGCAAAACCGTTGTCAAAGTAAACGCTTATATAAAGTCTGCCCATATACGACAAGAACATATACTTTCCGTCGTCAATTCTCTTATCGAAATATTTTACCGGTATGCAGGCGTTTATATACTCAAACTGGTTTTGCTTTTCGATATTGTATATGCTTACAGCCGTATTTTTATTGCAGTAATGCGTGCTGCAAAGACAGCCGTAGTCGCCCGTCCAGCGGTTATGTATGTGATGATAGCCCGGATCTCCGGGATGATGTGAGAATATCTTATGATCTCTGCCGCCGCAAAGCGTAAGGTCCCATTCGTGCTGCTGATGATGCGCATACCATCTGTCCGGGCTTTCTTCGGGATACTGATCCTGGTGGTTTACGGCTCCCAGAACATAGTCCTCATCTACATACGTATACTTGCATATAGCCTTTCCGTCAAGCATATCGAGATAATCATGCCGTATTTCAGCACCTACCCAGCTTTCGGTGGAATGTAGATGTTTCTGCTCAAAGTTTTCATACGGAAATCTTCTCATGCACTCAATGTCGTACACGATTTGAGACGGAACATAGTCCGAAAGCAGCATAAGCGGCGCTATATCGACGCTCTTTGCATACGGAGAACCGAAATAGTAGTCATATAGATTTGTAAGTCCGCCGACACCCGAAAGCGCCGCGCCTTCATATATTCTTCCATGTGCTCCGCCGTATATTCCGTTTATTCCGTCGCATATCATATCGAGAAGAATTATATCCATTGTCATATACGCGCGTTTTCTGACAATTTCATCATCGGTATACTTTGCGAGAATTGCGGTTATGAGCATAATTTCCGCACCGTATCCAAGCGAGTCGAACTCACCCCAGCCGCGGCGTGCGCGGAAATCGTAAAATTCCTTGAAATATGCCGTATCTTTCTCATGAATTTCTTCGGCGGTCATGCCGAACTGCTCAAATTTGCGTCCCTTATAGTAAATAGACGCAAGGTATCTTGCCGCTCTGTACATAAGAGAATGGTTTTCGGATTTATACAGCGCCGAAAAGTCACGAACAAGGAAAAAGCGTTCGAGAGAGGCTTTCATTTTGTCGGTAAGCGCGTCGGGGCACTCGAAAAACAGCGGCACAAGACGTATAGCCTCAAAATCCGCCTCTCCCCTGTGCTCTCTGCCGTAAGGATGAGGATGTTCAAACCAGTCCGCAGCGTAAACTATCTCATCTTCATAAATTTCTCTCTTTGATTTGTCCTTGATATACGAAAAAATTGCATATTCACGGTATACGTTGTCCGTAGTGTCGTTAATCAAGCTCGGTTTTCCGCCGGTATAACTGTAAATCTGCCCTGTATATTTCCGGGTGAGTTTATCATTGATTTCGTCCATGTGCCGCTTCGCATTTTCTCTGTTCACGATCTTTTCTCCTTTTTAAGACGGAAATTTATATTTCGGAAATTAATTATCTGTTTTGACGCTTTCCGAATACGGTTTGTAAACAAGCGTTCCGTTTATGACAAGATTGCCGTCCTTTATCTCATATTTAACCGAGTATTCCGATTCGGGAACGTCTTCTATATAGTATGTGATCTTTCCGGACTTTACCTTATAGCGCGTCTTATCCGACGTAAAGCTCTCGTTTGTATATTCGTAAAAATATCCGTCGGCGGTATATTCGTATATCTGCTCGGTATCCGCGTCTATCCACTTTCCGACAACGCTGCCGCCCTTTGACGAACAGCCGTAAAAAAACACAGCCAGTGCAAATAAAGCAAGTACGGACATTATCTTCTTAATCATATGAAGTTTTTCCTTTCGTGTTTCAATAAGTATAATGCAGCAATGTGAACAATATGTTAATTCGGTAACAATTTATACGAAATGTATATAAATATACTATATGTCACCTCTTGAGTATTTAAGCGGCGTGGTTCCGGTGGTTTTTTTAAAAGTTCTGATAAAGTGGCAAGTATTTGAAAATCCGCATTCTCCTGCTGCGGCGCTTACGCTCACGCCCTGTTTAAGCAGCGTTTTTGCTTTTTTTATGCGTTTTGCCGTGATAAGCTCGCCGATCGTAATTCCGGTTGCCGCCTTGAAATCGCAGATAAGCTTTGCACGGCTGACAAAGAAAACCCCGGCAATGTCGGAAATGACAAGCTTTTTGTCAAGATTATCCGTTATGTAGCGTATGACGTCCGTAATGTAGCTCTGCACTACGCAGTCGTTTCTGTGCCCGGAATCCTTTCCCATAAGAGAGGCTTTGGCAAGTATGAGAGCGGTTAGATTTTTTCTCATGCCGTCATAGACCGTCCCGCACTTATCTGAAAGAGAGCACAGCGAGTCAAACAAAAAGAGCAGCTCTGTCTTGTCCTTTTCGGAATTTACGGCAAGTATACGGCAGTCGGGTTCGAGAACGTCCCTTACGTCGTCATAGTCAATACAGTCGCTTATATCGCCGTAACGGAAATTGAGATTGTATCTGCGGTAGAGCTTTGACGGATCGACGTCCGTCGTGTGCAGCTTCTTTTCGCGGAAAAATATAAGACAGCAGCCGCTGCAATTATATATATCGTCTGCACAGAGAAAATTGAGATGCCCCTCAAGCACAAACAGCACCTCGCTGTTGTTGTGTCTGTGCATACCCAAGTTTTTCCGTCCCGTTCCGCAGAAATAGTCGGCGCTTATTCCGGAGGATACGTGCGCATTTACACCGTTTTCCATTTTCCGAGCCTCCTTTTACAGAAGTATAACATAATTTTTCGGCAAAGTCTATACTATACGCAAACTTTTGTCTTATAAATCATTGATTTTTGCATTCAGCTTGCTTATAATTGTTTTATAGAATACAAGCAAACTATACATCGGAGAAGAGATATATGAATACACCCCCTACTTACGAACACTACGGCTCGATTCTGAAAAACACGCCGTTTGAAAACAAAACCGACAGCACCTCCTATATTCCGTACAGCGATGATTTTTCGGCGCTTTCCGAAAAAGTATTCCTCGGCAGAAACAAATATGCGCCCAACAGCATATGTTATCAGCCTATGGAGGGACAGGACGCAGAAAACGGCACTCCCACCGACATAACCTTTAAGCGCTACACCGAGCTTGCAAACGGCGGCGCGGGACTTATCTGGCTTGAAGCAGTAAGCGTATGTCCCGAGGGAAGGAGCAACCCGTATCAGCTTATGCTGACAAGCAAAAACCGCGATGAATTCTCGCGCCTTGCCGAAAGCATAAAAACCGAATGTTTAAAGCAAAACGGATACGAACCCGTTATAATACTCCAGCTTACAAATTCGGGACGCTATTCAAAGCCTAACGGCACTCCGTCGCCCATCGCGGCATACGTAAACCCCGATATTGACGGTTCAGCCGCCCCGAAAACCGCGTCAGACGAGTATCTCGCCTCACTTCCCGAAATGTACGCCAAAAGCGCCGCTCTTGCCGAAAAGTGCGGATATGACGGCGTTGATTTAAAGTGCTGCCACGGTTATCTTCTTTCCGAGCTTTTAAGCGCGTTTGACAGAGACGGCATTTACGGCGGCTGCTTTGAAAACCGCACAAGGCTTTTATTTGACTGCGCAGCCGCAATAGACGGTGCGCTCGGAGAAAATATGATACGTGCGTGCAGACTAAACGTCTACGACGGTTATCCCGGAAAATACTGTTTCGGAAAATCTTCAGAGGAAGGGCGCGAATACGACCTTACCGAACCCAACGCCGTAATATCAAGGCTCGAAAAGGACTTCGGATTTACGCTTATCAACGTCACAATGGGAAGCCCTTACCGCAATCCGGACGTTTCCCGTCCCTACAAGCGCGGAATTGATATGCCCAAAACAAACGCCGTGCAGGGACTTTCGAGAATACTCGGCGGCTGTGCCGAGATCAAAAAGGCGCACCCCGATACAGCCTTTGTCGATACGGGAATTTCGGCTCTCGGCGCACTTTCTCCGTTTGCCGCGGCAGGACTTAAAAAAGAGGACATGACGGACTTTGTCGGATTCGGCAGAATGTCATTTGCATACCCGTCCCTCGCAAGAGATATTATAAACGGCAGTTTTGACGGCAAAAATTCCTGTGTTGCCTGCGGAGGCTGCTCATACTTAAAGAAAAACGTTCAGAAAAGCGGCTGCATTATAAGAAACCGTTTCTATTCGGAAATTTACAAGGACTACAAAAAGTCCCACAACGATTAAAAGGAGATAACAGCAATGAAAACAGCTCTCGTAACCGGTGCGTCACGCGGAATAGGCTTTGCGACAGCGCTTGCTCTTTCAAAAGCGGGTTATCACATCATTGCCGCAGCCTCATCTTACAGAGAGGACACCGAAAACAGCTTTAAGCAGGAATTTGAAAACGGATATACTTACGTATACGGAGACTTAAAGGAAAAAAGCACGCTCGACAGCTTTATTTCGGCTGTAAAGGACTGCGGAAGAATAGATCTGCTCGTCAACAACGCCGGTATCGCTCCGCCGGTAAGGCGCGACATACTCGAAACCACACAAGAAAGCTTTGATCTTGTCATGGATACCAACTTAAAGGCGGTTTTCTTCATCACACAGGCAATATCAAAGCTTATGATAGAGTACAAATCCTCGCTTGAACCCGAATACTCTCCGCGAATTATCAATATAGGCTCAATGTCAGCCGACGTGTCCTCTGTTTCGCGCGGAGAATACTGCATATCAAAAGCGGGCATCGGCATGGTGACAATGCTCTTTGCGGACAGGCTCGCGGAGTACGGTATTCCGGTGTTTGAGATACGTCCCGGCATTATAAAAACCGACATGACAAGCGCTGTCACCGCAAAATACGACGTGCTGATCGCCGACGGCATTACTCCGACAAAACGCTGGGGGCTTCCGTCCGACATAGCCTCTGCCGCGTGTGCGCTTGCGTCGGGTGCGTTCGATTTTTCGACCGGTCAGGTATTCAACGTTGACGGCGGTTTTCATCTGCGCAGACTTTAAAATACGGCTCATTACTTTTTAATACTTTTTCCGTCCCGGACAAACGCGGGGCGGTTTTCTTTTTGCACAAAAAAATTTGCCGCATATAAAAACGCCGCTCCTTTTGGGAGCGGCGCTCAAAGCTAATTGCCGAGATCAAACGGTCTCTTGTTCATACAGATCGGATACATTGATTATTGTATCTTCTCCGCTGGCAAGCAGTATGTCGGCGGATTTCAAGATAAGCATTTGAACTTCCGGTTCGGTGTAATTCTTCTTCATGCATATTCTCCTTTCAATCAGCCTTTATATTCGGGAAGTGCTTCGCCTTTTATGATTTTGTTTACAACTTCGAGAACATCGCCTGTTGCGCCGTCTTTAAGACTTTCTGCAACTTCAAGTATGCTTGCTTTCATTGTATTGCCGTAGTAATACTCTCCGCCGTAAACAACGTAGGGACGTACTGCGAACTTATCGCCGTAGTTGGTGTTCGGGATATTTACAAGCACTGCTGCGAATGTTGTGTTGTCAGTACCAACCTCATATTTATTGATGGTTACTTCTCCGTCAACCCTCTTGAACGACGGCGAAACTATTGTCTTGACCGAAGTCATGTTTGCGGTAAGCTCAGCGTCGCCAAGCTTTTCTGCTCTTGCTACGATATAGCCGAATTCGGTAAGGCTCTTGTCCTCCATGAACTTGCTCTTTACGGCAGCCTTGAATCTGAGACCTGCGGGATATGTTGCTCTGATTGTGGTTTCTTGAGCGAGAGAAGTCGGGGCAACTGCGGTATTAACGATTACTTCGTCATAGGTTGCCGAACCGTCTGCATTTACAAGTTTCGGAACGGTAACTTCGGTTACACCGTCTTTAAGCGTCATAACAACATCGTTTCCGTTTACGGTAAGCGCGGTTACGTTGCCGCCGAAGTATTTGCCGTAGTAAGTTTCAAGTGCCTCTGCGGTGTCCTTGTCGATACCGTTCGCATATGTTACGGTTACGGTGTTTCCGGAGAACTTGGTGGTGTAATCGGATGAGGTAGCCTTAGGTCTGTAATAGAGAGCAATGTATGCAACGTCTGCGGTTATACCCTTGCCTGCGGAGTAAACACTGCTGCCTACATAAAGGTCAGGCTGAGCAGGCTGTATTGTGTGACCTGCTTCAATCGTATAATCTTCAAACTTAATTTCGTTCCAAGTGTTATCGGGTTTCTTACCTATATCTACCTTATTATAGCTATTGGCAGACTCGTCAACTCTGCGGAGCATACAGGAGGTTACGCCGGAAAATCTTGACTTTGTAATATAAGTATAAGTGTGAGCTGTGTCGTAAGGAAGTGAAGTATCTCTGAGACGTTTCAGGCTGTGCGGATACTGATATGCGCCGGTTACAAGGCTTATATAATCAAAGCCTTCTGCACTTCTGTTGAAAGAATAGCTCTTGAAATAATCTGGGCTCTTTACAATATCGGTGTTTTCTACCGACTTGTTTCCTGCATTCCAGAGATAGTTTCTCAGACCGTAAACGGGAGCGTAGTAGTCGGGAAGGTCAATCTTTGTCTCGGGATAAGTCGCTGTCTTTGTTCCGTTTACAAGTTCCGGAATTGTAATATAGCTGTAATTAACAGCCTCATCCTCGTTAAGGGTAATTATCATCTTGTTGTCGGCAAACTTAACAGATTTTACCGCACTTGAAAGATATTCAGCCGGGTTTGCATTAATGGCAGCGACAGCATTTGCCTCAAAGCCGTTTGCTGCCGTAAGGGTAATTGTCGGAAAGTCTATGCTTATGTCTGTATATGCTTCTGCCGCAATAGGCTTATAGTAAAGCTTGATGTCGTCGATATACATTGTGCCGGCGGTCTTAGAGGTGTCCTCAAATATCCACATAAGCTCACGGACGGTTTTGCCACTTGCCGTCTGGCTGTATGTCTTGGTGAGCGTATTCCATGCTCCTGCTCCGAAGTTTGTAGTACCTATATTGTCAAATTGACCGTCGGTTTTGCGCAGTGCGGGTCTTGTTGCAACGGCTTTTGCAAAATCTGCGCCTTCAAAATACATTTTAATGCTTGCGGTAAATTTTGCAGGAACTCTTACATACTCTTCAACACGATTTCCTGTGCTTGCATTCTTACCGTTATCAAGTACGGTTCTGAATACGGGATATCCCGTGCTGCCGTCGATATTAAGCTTAATATACTTTCCGCTGCCGACGCCGTCGACATTTTCAACAAGCACACCCGAGGTGTTTCCGCCCTCTGTCGCATAAACGCGATTGCCGTGTATCTTGGTATCATTTTCTCCGTTATAGGTCTCGCCGACGTTAAAACTCTCAAAGTTTTCATCTATAAGATTAATTCCGTACAACGGTGCAAGGGCATCAACCTTTGTAACGGTCACATCGACAGACGTATATGTTTTTGTCTTATCGGCATTTACTACTGAAGGAAGGCTTACACTTCCTGCTCCGTTTACGGTAAGCGTAATAGTATTTCCGTCGACAGCGCAGGAATTAACAAACTTGCCGAAATATTTCTGAGGTTCTGCCGTAAGCGCCGTTGCTGCGTTTTTCTCGATTCCGTCGGGAGCACTTACTATGACAGTAGGATATACTGCTTTTACAACTTTATATTCCACCTGATTTGTCGGCTTATAATAAAGATAAATGTTATCTACAAGTATAGTACCCTCCGGTTTATCCTCAGTCAAATCAAAGACGAGCTGAAGCGCTCTGGCATCACGATTTGTCTCAAGATTATCCAAAGTAAATGTAGGTTTTTTGTCATAACTCAGCCATACATCTGCACGGTTTTTGTCAGTAATGTTATAACCGTTGAATGACGGGAGTGACGAAGAACCTGCACTTCCGAGACGCATTGCCGGTCTGAGCGCGGCCTTTGCCGCAAACTTTGCGTCTGCATATTTATACTGTGCGCTCATAGTAAACTTTGCCGGTACTTTTACCGTATTTGCGCCAAAATTAACTCTGAGCGACGGCCACCGAGTCGAACCGTCTATATTAACTTGAAGCGCATTTCCGTTTTCTTCATCTCTAACTATATCTGCCGATGTGGTTGCTCCCTCAAGCGTATATCCCAGACCGTTGTATGTGATGGTATTCTGGATATATTGGCCGCTTGCATTTTTTGTCGGGAAAAGTTTGTCGGTATCTTTCCAGCCTTCAAAATTTTCTCCGATAAGTCTTACGCCGAGTGTGGGATCATAATAGGACGCGGTTTCCTCTGTAAGCGAAGCGTCGCTTATTTTTGAAAAAATAGCCTCCATCCCGACTTCGAGCGAAATTTCGTCTGCCGATTCAATCGGCTCTGCTGCCGGGCTCGCGAATGCTGTGGTAGAAAAAACCGTAGCTGTCGCGAGTAAAATGCTGAGTAGTTTTTTCATTTTTCTAAACTCTCCTTATAATTTTTTCAAGCCACAGGGATTTTATCCCAATGCCATATTTAATTTTAGGTCAATTATCACACATTGTCAAGTGTTTTTTGGAAATAACTTGCACAATAACAACTAAAAATGTGAACAAATTTGCAATTTTTGGCACGGCACGGTCGGATTTTGGGGATATGGTCGGATTTTAGTACCTGATCGTGGGTGAAACAAGCGCAAAGCCGAAGAATTTTTCAGGCATTAACGCGCTGTAAAAATGGGAAAAGGCGCATCATAATATCATAGGTGAATCAAACTCACGAGGTTAAAAGCCGTGCCGTGAATTCAACTTCCTTTTGGAAAGAACACTTGACAGGTCCTGAATAACCCATATGTGCAGAGTTTGTTACGCTATATTATTACTGCTGCTGTTCCTTCATTGCTGCGAAGCACTCGCTGCAATAAACCGGTCTGTCGCTTGTGGGCTGGAAGGGGATCTTAGCCTCTTTGCCGCAGTTAGCGCAGGTAGTGGTGAAGTATTCTCTCTGGGGCTTTGCTGCGTTCTTTCTCTTATCGCGGCATGCCTTGCATCTCTGAGGCTCGTTCTGGAAACCCTTTTCAGCATAGAATTCCTGCTCGCCTGCTGTAAAGATGAATTCTTCTCCACAATCCTTACAGATCAAAGTCTTGTTTTCGTACATTGTTCTTTCCCTCGCTTTGAGTAAAAAATATTGATTTTTGCCCTTTGACGGCTGCGAACCGTCAGCTTTTGCGCCGTTACACGGCAAGGACATATATTAAAGCCCGCGTAAAACGCTTATGCGCGTCTTTCGAGATACTTTTTAAGTTTGGTTCTCGCACGAAACAGCGTATTTTCAACTGATTTCGCACTTTTTCCGAGATACCCTGAAATTTCAGCCGTTCCGAATCCTGCGATTTTAAGCCCAATCGCTTTTCGCTCATAATCCGAAAGTCCGGCTTTATCCGAATTCAGCAGTTCGTCCAAAAGCGACTCCGCTGCGGCGCGCTCATGCACGCTGTCGTCCGACACGGAAGTTTCAAACGCCGAAACGCCCTCGGAATCTGCGCCGGTTTGCGCAGCGCTCATGACCTTTGCGTCACGGTTCACCTTTTTTGCCCAGCTTATCATGCTGTTTCTTATGCAGGAACCGGCATAAGTCGAAAACTCAGCCGTGTTTTCGTCATACGTGATGACCGCTCTGTACAGTGCAAGCCGTCCCTCTTGGCAAAGATCTTCAAATTCGTCCTTGGGAAGTCCGAAAGAGGATGCCTTTGAGCAGATCAGTCCCGAATAATGTCCTAACAGTTCGACGAACGCAGGCACATCGCCATGTCTTGCTTTTTTAACAAGCAGATTCTGAGAATTTTTTGCGTTTTCGCCGGGACTTTGCTTTTCCATAGTCATTCCTGTTTGTACAGATGTTATTTTTTCACGGTATATTTTAATTATATCAAAAAAAATTGTTTTGTCAATAGTTTTTAAAAATTAAAACACAATACTTTCAAAAAAAAATTCAGCAAAATGTAAAATATTGGTGCATTATGCACAAACATCCGACACAATCCGACGTCGTTATGCTATAATATTATAAACAACTTCAACAAAAAACACATTGAAAAGTAAATTTTACAAAATGCGCTGCGAAAACCGCGAAAAACGACACCGCACAGGCAAAAATTAAGCGCGCCCGTCAAAAACAGGCACGCCGCAAAACAAATTAAGCCTATTTTATACGATTTTTCTGGATTTAAGCGCAGGATAAAGTATTGCCGCACCGATAATTGTGAAAACCATTTCCGGAAGCATATAGCAGCCGTTATAAACCACGCTGTAAAGCCATGTATTTGTTGTTTCAAAGCCCTCCCAGAGTTTTCCGGCAGACGCGAAAACGTATACGCCGCTGAGAACATGGGACGCAAAACGGAGTGCTATTGCGAGAGCCGTTCCGCCGATTACGCCGCCCAAGCCCTTATTTGCGAAAATTCCCGCAAGTCCGAGTACCGTAAACGCAACTATGTAGTCAAGCAAAATGCAAGCGACAAGCATTCCGGCAGTAAGTCCCCAGCCGAGAAGTCCGTCAAACATTATGCCGAATACAAGCTGAATTACCGCGTAAACAAACGCTGAAAACAGTCCTGTCTTGATTCCGTGACGGATCGAAATAAGTGTGACGGGGAGCATACTCAAAAGCGTTATGCTTCCTCCCCAAGGCAGCTGAAATACCTTGACCATGCTGAGTACCGCCGAGAGCGCAACGAGTATGGCACATTCGACGAGTGTTTTGGTTTTTGTGTTCATAACCGAACCTCCTGAAAATTACGGCTTTTTGCCGATAAGATACCGCACACGTAATATCGGTGCGGTAAAGGCTCAAAGTGTATTGTTTTCAGAGCTTTTATCTCCCTACGCCGGTATTGTCCGAACAGGTTTAAAGGGTTCGGGAATCCAAAGTCCCGTCTCAGCCGCCTTTTTAAAGCAGCACCCCCGATATTTATGCGGTTCATGATATATTATAAAGCGCGGCACGCAAAACGTCAAGGTTTATTTTATGAATTTTTAATGTGTTATGCTTATTTAAAAAAAGCTGCGTGAATTCTTAAAAATACGGTGCTAAAATATATTCAAAAAACAAATTTGTGAGGTAAGAACAATGTTTAATAATATAATTGTAAGAAAATACGAGGAACGCGATATTCCGGCAATGGCAAAAATATGGAACAGCGTCGTAGAGGACGGAATGGCATTTCCGCAGGAAAACACATTGAGCGACGGCGAGGCGGCTGAATTTTTCACGTCGCAGACACACTGCGGTGTTGCCGCCGACAAAACGACAGGCGAGATTTACGGTATGTACATTCTTCACCCGAACAACGTCGGAAGATGTTCGCACATATCGAATGCAAGCTATGCGGTTGCAAAAAACAGCCGCGGACTTCACATAGGCGAAAAGCTGGTATGCGACTGTTTGGCTGAAGCCAAAAAGCACGGTTTTAAGATAATGCAGTTCAACGCAGTCGTTGCGTCGAACATTCACGCACAGCATCTGTACGAACGTCTCGGATTTGAAAAACTCGGTGTTATTCCGGGTGGATTTAAAAACGGCGACGGCGTCTACGAGGATATTTTCCCGTACGTCAAGGTGCTGTAATATAACAATTTGTTTTGCTCAGTCCGGGTTGTTTCCGGACTGTTTTTTTGCGCTTTTTCTTGCGTTTTTGATGAAAAAAGGTATATAAAATAACCCCGTCGGAGTAATTTCCGGCAGGGCAAGGTCTCTTAACGGTGTAACTCACCGGCGGTTGTGCCATTCCCGAAATGGGTGGTAGCTATGGAAAAGTACATAAGAATTTGTGTCTTTGCATTTTTCCTTATATTAGCGTTTACTTTAAAAGTAAATTAACCGCCCACACGTCCCAATGCAGCGGTTAATTTATAACTTCACATTATGGCACAACCGTTTGAGGTCTTGCCTTTGTACTTGTATTATACTCATACATTTCCCGTTTGTCAACACATACGGCAAAAAACTTTCACCAAACAAAAAACTTTGCAAATGCACTTTTTACATCTGCAAAGCAAAAAAATGGAGCTGGTGACAGGAGTCGAACCTGCAACCTGCGGTTTACGATACCGCTGCTCTGCCATTGAGCCACACCAGCAAGATATTATCCGTCCCTCTCGACTGTAACGAGAATATTATATCTCAAAAGACGGATTTTGTCAATAGATAAGCCGAAATTATTTGATTATTGTTTTAATTGCAAGCATAAACCCCACAAGCACAAACAGAAATGCAAAATTGAAAGCCGAAAATTTTGCTATATATTCTGCGGTTTTTCCGGGAGCATTATTCGCGTATTCGCGAAAAGTTATAAGGCTTGCAAGCGACGCTATAAGCGTTCCGACTCCGCCGACATTTACGCCGACAAGCAGATCTCTGTAATTATCGGTAAACTGCGACAGCAGAATCGCAGACGGAACATTGCTGATAAACTGACACGAAAGCGCGCTGAACACAAGCGTGCTCTTTGACAGCAAAAACGAAAAGAAATTTCTTACCGCCGGAATCCGTGCCATATTCCCCGAAAATACAAAGAAAAACACAAAAGTAAAAAGCAGCGGATAATCAACCGCCTTCAGTGCCTTGGGATCTGCCGCAAGCAGCACTGCCGGTATGATCACAAGTCCGACTGCATACGGCACTCCTCTGAAAACAATAGCTATCGCAAGTGCAAAAAGACAAAGATAAAGCACGGTTCTTACAGGATTTAACACTATTTTTTCATCTGCGATTTCAAGCGGTTCCGCCTTTACAAAAACCACGCAGCAAACGGTTATAAGAGCTACGGCAAGCGCAAAAGGCGGTGCCATTATCGCAACGAACTCCGCATTCGGTATGTTAAACTTTGTGTACAGATAAAGGTTCTGCGGATTTCCGAACGGAGTCAGCATTCCGCCCAAGTTTGCCGCGATATTCTGCATTATAAATGTAAACGCAAGATATTTTTTCTTGCCGGTCGCATTTATCACTATTGATCCGAGAGGAAGAAACGTGAGCAGCGCCATATCGTTTGCAATGAGCATAGAGCCGATAAAGGTTATATACACAAGTGCAAGCACGCTCATACGCACATTTTTAAAGCAGTGTACTATCTTTTTTGCAAGCATATAGAAAAAGTTGATGTTTTTAAGCGCGCACACCACCGCGAGCACACAGAAAAGGCACGACAGCGTCTTGAAGTCGAAATATTCCGCATATTTACGATCCGGAGGTACAAAAAATGCCGTCACTGCCGCCGCGGCAAAGGCTATTACTGCAACGGCGTTCTTTTTTGCAAAAGAAACAATCCTCGGAAAGATATCAATGTGTGCGGTATGTGTCATTCTCTGTAATACTTCCTTTATTCTGTAACATCACCGAAATATTTTACTCTTTCCCCGTTACAAAGTCAAGACAAAATTTTAAACACTCAAAAAAAGCCCTCTGACTGCAATCTTTTCGGAACAGCCAAAGTGCATTTTCAGTTTCTCTGCATTATTTATCTGAGATCCGCAAGCTCAAGTACAAGCTTTTCGGTCTTTTCCCAGCCGATACACGGGTCGGTTATGGATTTTCCGTAAATTCCCTCGCCTATCTTCTGCGCACCGTCCTCGATATAACTTTCTATCATAAATCCCTTTACCATACGGTTAATATCGGCGTTATGACGGCAGCTGTGCAGAACCTCTTTGCAGATTCTTACCTGCTCAAGCGGCTTTTTGCCTGAATTGGAGTGGTTTGCGTCGACTACGAGAGAAAGGTTCTGAAGTCCCTTCGCAGAGTAGTTCTCATACAGATGTTCAAGATCCTCATAGTGATAGTTGGGTATTGCCTGACCGTGCTTATTCACATATCCGCGGAGAATTGCGTGCGCAAGAGGATTGCCCTCCGTAACGACCTCCCAGCCGCGGTAAATAAAGGTATGCGAGTGCTGGGCTGCGGTTATGGAATTGAGCATTACGGATATATCTCCGCTTGTCGGGTTTTTCATGCCGACGGGAACTTCTATTCCGCTTGCGGTAAGTCTGTGGAGCTGATTTTCAACCGATCTTGCGCCTACCGCAACATAAGAAAGTAAATCCGAAAGATAACGGTAGTTTTCGCAGTACAGCATTTCGTCCGCAGTAAAAAATCCCGTTTCCTCGATAACCTTTGTATGTAATCTTCTTATAGCAACTATGCCTTCGAGCATATCCGAACCTTTTTCGGGATCGGGCTGGTGGAGCATACCCTTATATCCGTCGCCGGTAGTGCGCGGTTTATTGGTATATACTCTCGGAATTATCATTATCTTATCCGCAACTTTTTCCCGGAGCTTTGCAAGTCTTGAAGTATAATCAAGCACGGACTTTTCCGAATCTGCGGAACACGGACCTATTACAAGCAGCAGCTTATCGGACTTTCCGGTAAAAATATCGGAGACTTTTGCGTCAAACTCAACCTTTTTTTCTTCGAGTTCGGGGCTCAGCGGATACTGTGCCTTTATCTCCATAGGGATAGGCAGTTTTCTCAAAAAATTCATTCTCATATTTATACAATCTCCTTGTCTTTATCGACACGGCATCCGCTTTAGGCTTCCGCAACAACTTCGACTTCGCACAGCACGCCTTTGGGCAGCGTCTTTACTGCAACGCACGAACGCGCAGGCTTTGAAGTGAAATACTTGCCGTATACTTCGTTGAATGCCGCAAAGTCATTCATATCGGCAAGAAAACACGTGGTTTTTACCGCAAGCTCAATGCTTGTGCCGGCAGCCTTGAGAACCTCGGCGAGGTTTTTGCAGACCTGTTCGGTCTGTCCCTTTATATCGGACGCATCAACGGAGTTCGTTTCGGGATTTATTGCTATCTGTCCGGACGTAAACACAAGATTTCCTGTTCTTACGGCTTGAGTATAAGGCCCGAGCGCTTCGGGTGCTTTCGGTGTATAGATCTTTTCCATGGTGTATTACCTCCTGTATTTTTAAACACTTCAGACAAGCTTCAGTCCGCTGTCCTTCAATTTCTTTGTTATTGTATTTATATGGTCATAGTTCTTTGTTTCAAGTTCAATTCTGAGGAAACAGCCGTTAATATCCTCTGTTTCTCCGGCGCGTTCATGATGCACGCTTGTTACGTTTCCGCCGCATTCGGCTATTATTCTCGAAACCTTTTCAAGCTGTCCGGGCTTATCCATAAGCTCGATACACAAGCTGCAAAGTCTGCCCGACTTCATAAGACCGCGTTTTATTACACGCGAGAGAATCGTAACGTCGATATTACCGCCGGAAACAACGCAGACAACCTTTTTGCCTTTGACAGGCACTTTATTGAACATTACCGCCGCGACCGAAACGGCACCTGCGCCTTCGGCTATCATTTTATGTTTTTCGATAAGTGCGAGAATTGCCGAGGAAATTTCGTCCTCCGTGACCGTTACTATTTCATCTACGTACTCTGAGCAGATTTTAAACGTATTATCGCCGGGGCGTTTCACCGCGATACCGTCGGCAATCGTAGAAACCTTATCAAGCGAGATAATCTCATTCTTTTTAATGGAATTCACCATACTCGGCGCGCCGCTTGCCTGAACTCCGTATATCTTTATTTCGGGTTTAAGCTTTTTTGCCGCGAATGCTATTCCCGAAATAAGTCCGCCGCCGCCTATCGGAACGACTATTGCGTCCACATCATCGAGTTCATTGAGAATTTCAAGTCCTATCGTTCCCTGTCCGGCGATTACGTTTTCGTCATCAAACGGGTGAACAAAGGTATACCCCTCTTTATCGCGCAGTTCTATTGCCTTTTTATATGCGTCATCATACACGCCGGGTACCATACAAACCTCAGCGCCGTAGGATTTTGTTGCCTCGACTTTTGAGATAGGAGCACCGTCGGGCAGGCATATAAGCGACTTTATACCGTATTTTGACGCGGCAAGCGCAACGCCCTGCGCATGGTTTCCGGCAGAGCAGGCAATAACGCCGTGCGCTTTTTCTTCATCGGAAAGCTGCGATATCATATATCCCGATCCTCTGAGTTTAAAAGAGCCGGTAAGCTGGAGGTTTTCGGGTTTAAGATACACGGTACAGTCGGGGTTAAGCTTGTCGGAATGAACAAGCTCGGTATGTCTTATAACGTCCTTTAACACGAACGAAGCATGATAGATTTTATCGAGTGTCAGCATATGGTTTTTCCTCGGTTTCTTAATATTTATGCTCTATTATACTTCCATTTAATGAACTCTTAATTGATAATTTGTAATTTAGTTTTTTATAAAAGTTAATTAATTTTACGCTTTTTCGGGTAAACTATGCAGAGGATAACAGTTTATTAACTTTTTTATTATTATTGGTTGTTGCTTGTTGGTTGGTTTGGGCGGAAACCGGTTATATTCTTCAAAGTGCGACTTTGTATCTTTGCTTTTCGGAATCGAAAAGACGGGCAAAAGATTTTCGCCGCTCAAACGCCGCAGCGAAAGCGCGGCTTCCTCTCCACACATCAGACTATCGTCGGTAAAACTTTTCAGCGCCGCCGAAATTTTAAATCTTCGCTCGCAGATGCTTTGCACTGCTCGATGATGGGTTCTGTACAAATTTTAACCCTTGCGAAAGCAAGGGTTGTTTTTTACATTGTCTTACAGTCAACAGGACTTACCTTTCCGACCAGCTCGCTGTCGCGAGATGACTACGTCTGAATGTTACTTTTATGTATAGCAAAAAAAATCTGTGCGAAGTTAAACCTAACGCACAGAGTTATCTTTTTTTATTACCCTTTGTATTTGGTTGCCATAGCTTGCTTCGGCACCTGCTTAGATTTGAGTTCGCAGTCCTGCTGTTTGACTGCGAACGGCACAAGCCGGCGGCACAGAGTATCCCATAATTCTTTTCTAAATTAGGGGCTGTTGTTTTCTTTGCAGCTTTCTTTATAAAAAGAAAGCGCGTATTCCTTCGTATTCCTTCGTATTCCTTCGTATTCCTTCGTATTCCTTCGTATTCCTTAATCTTCAAGAGGAGCTATTTCTTTTTTATAGACATAGCGCATAAAGATAACGGAGAGAGTAAGGGAAGCGATTTCAGCGATAGGGAAAGAAAACCAGACGGCGTTAATATCATGAGTAGTAACTGCGAGGATATAAGCTGCGGGGACAAGAACGACGAGCTGTCTGCAAACGGACACTGCGAGGCTGAGAAATCCGTTTCCGAGAGCCTGGAACACAGAGCCTGCGATAATACAATAACCTGCGAAAAGAAAGCTTATGCTTATATATCTGAGAGTATATTCGCCGAGGCTGAGTATACTTGCCATATCGGAGTCGCCGGTATTGAATATATTAAGCAGCGTATCGGGTATAAACTGGAACGCAAGAAATCCGATTATCATGATCAAGCAGGCGTAAATAATGCTCAGCGTCATGGTTTTGGTTATACGCTTTTTATGTCTTGCACCGTAGTTATACGCTATTATCGGCACCATACCGTTATTAAGTCCGAATACGGGCATGAAAATAAAGCTCTGAAGTTTAAAATATATACCGAATACAGCCTGTGCGGTTTCTGCGGTATACGCGTCAAACACGCGGACGATCTGGTTTACGCAGACTGTCATGACCGAGCCTATTGCGGACATTATAATGGACGGCACGCCGACGGAATATATCTTTTTTATAATCTCAAAGTTCGGGTGAAAAATACCTTTAAGCGTAATTGTTATCTCGCGGTTATACTTAATATTTAAGAATATGCCTATTGCCGCTGCGATGACCTGACCTATAACGGTAGCCGCGGCAGCTCCCGCAACGCCCATCTTCGGGAAGCCGAAATATCCGTATATCATTATCGGATCCAGTACGATATTTATAAGCGCGCCGGCAAGCTGTGTTATCATGCTCAACATAGTCTTTCCGGTTGACTGAAGCAGCTTTTCGCACATCGTCTGCAAAAACAGTCCGACTGACGCTATCATGCAGATACTGAGGTACTGCGTGCCGTACTCAACGACCTGTGCGGAACTTCCGAAAGACGAAAAATACGCTCTTGATGCAAAAATTCCCAGAAGCATTATAACAACCATGCTTAAAAGGGACAGGAAAATGCCGTTATCCGCAGTTTGGTTTGCCCTCTCATAATTCTTTTCGCCCAAGCTCTTTGAAAGCAGCGCATTTACTCCGACGCCGGTTCCGACAGACACCGCGATAAGTAAATTCTGCACGGGAAACGCAAGCGACAGCGCCGTAAGCGCACTCTTTCCGAGTCCCGACACAAACATTGTGTCTACAACATTGTACAGTGCCTGAGCAAGCATCGATATTATCATAGGTATTGCCATTGAAAGCAGCAGACTGTTTACGTTCTGCGTACCCATACGGTTTTCTTTTCTTTGTCCGTTATCCATTTTTCTGATTTCTCCCCTTAAACACACAATGCGTATATTTTACCACAAATCCAGACTTTTTGCAACAGATAACGTCATAAACCGCCCATTTTCGGCATTTTGCTGTTTTTTTTCCGATTACGGCATACAAAAAACAGAGCATTTGACGCTTTGCAAACACTCTGTCTTGAATTTATCGCGTTAAACCGTGCCGTTTATAGGCTTTTCAGATCCTCGTAAACAGCGTTATGCATGTTCTCTCTCATCTTGCAGACAATACCGTAATCGTAGCCGTTAAAGCCGCTTTTCATGTTGAGGTATCTTGTTGCGTTTGTGAGTATAACGACATACATATCAAGCTCGCGGTTTATAAAAAAGCACTGACCGCTGTGACCGCAATGCCCGAAGCTGCCTGTCGGAAAAAGCTTTCCGGTCTGCTTGTATCTTTCGTCAACGTACAGATAGCCCAAACCGCGAGACTCCGAAAGCTCCGGCGTGTAGTTATGCTCGGCAAGATCGAAATACTCCCTTGAATACAGTCTTTCATCTCTGTCAAGAACCGCTTTTGAAAATATACCTATATCATTTGCGCAGGACTGCGACGCACCGTTTCCGGCAACTCCGTGAAGAGTATATACGTTCTGATCGTCAACGCGGTATTTTCCGGGATATTTCCATCGGTAGCAAACCGCGGCGTCAGGCTCGTCAAGCGCTATGTTGAATTTGCTCCTGTTCAGTCCGAGAGGTTTTGTAATGTACTTTTCATATATTTTGTCAAGCGTCATTCCGAAAATCTTCTCCAGGATAAATCCGAGAAGTATAAACGCGTTGCAGGAATAGAGATATGCTTTTCCGGGTTCAAAAGCAAGCTCAGCTTTCAGAATGTACCATATTACGGCTTCTCTTCCGCTGTCGGATATTCTGTCCGGTATCTCGACGCGCCTTATTCCCGAACTGTGGGTAAGCATCTGCTTTACGGTTATGTTTTTCTTGTCGTCGGGAACTTCGTCAAAAAAGTCGCCGAGAGTCATGTCAATATTCATCATGCCCATATCGCACGCCTTTAATATGAGCGTTGTCGTCACAAGCACCTTTCCCATGCTCGCAACGTCGAAATACGTGTTTTCCCCTGCGTCCTGCGACGAAATAAATCCTTTGTCGCCCTTTAAATATACCTGTACGGCATATGTGCCGAGATATTTATTGCTTTTGAGCTGTTCCATTAACTCTTTTGTCTTTGTTAGTTCCATATTATCGCCTCCGCTTGCGATTATATAACATTTTATGCCGACAAACAATAGGATTTTATGCGTTTATAGCACAAAACGGTTGAAAAGTGCGTGCAAATATGATAAAATAGCCGTGCAGCATCGGAGCATCTGCACACGGAGGTGAAAAATATGTTCGGTTCGTGCAATACCGATTCCATACACATAAAAAACGTCTTTTCCGTAAGCATAGGACAAAACGAGGTCGGCAAAAAGCGTTATGCTTTCGGAGAAACAAAATTTTACCAGCTTGGAGTTAAATTCAAAGGCAAGACAAAGGTGCATTACAACGGTCTTGATCTCGACTATTACGACGGCACGGTGCTGTATCTTCCGTGTGAGCGCAGAACAGACATTCCGTACAACAAGGTCTACAAGGAACAGGGTTACGGCGTTTGCATTTTCTTTACGTCGGAGCACAGACTGCCCGAAAAGGCGAAAATCTACGTGGGCTGCGCCGATGAGACAAGCCGTCTGTTCCGCGGAATACTTTCCGCATACGCGTTGGGAAAGAGCCTTGAAACAAAGTCGCTTTTTTACAGACTGCTCTCGGTTCTCGACGAAAGCGAAGAGCAAAAAAACTGCTGCGGAAATTTTTCACGCGTACTTGACTTCATAAACGCGAATATAACAAAGCCGTATATTGAAATATCGGAGTTAGCAGCTCTGTGCGGCTGCTCGGACGAGGCTTTTCGCAAAAGGTTTGCAAAGCAGTTCGGCATGCCGCCGAAAAAGTACATAACAATGCAGAAAATCAACCTCATAAAAAGCGCCCTGCTCAACAGCGGAGAGAGCATAGAAAAGGTAGCGCAAAACTTCGGATTTGACGACAACAACTACTTTTCGCGGCTGTTCAAAGCCAAGGTCGGGTGTACTCCGTCGCAGTTCAGAGCAGAGTATAAGAGGTTTATGTGAGAGCGGAAAAAGCTAAATAGCCCACTTCGTTTCGCAGCTTTTAATAAGCGTGCGTTGCACATTCAGCTCGCCTAAAGCCTTGGTTCAATTCAGCGTACGAAAACACATTCGGTTCGTGAATCTTCACTTTGTTTCGCGGCTCAAAAACTCCTCAACCTCTTCCCGTGTCGGAATAGACGTTGACGCGCCTTTGCGGCTTACAACTATCGCGCTCGTTGCCTGAGCATACTTTACGGCGGCATCAACATCTGTGTTTTTATACTTTGCGCAGAACGCGCCGATAAAGCTGTCGCCTGCCGCGGTCGAATCCACGGCTTTTACTTTAAACGCTTTTGCGTGTCTTATCTCGTTTCCGCTATTATAGACGCAGCCGTTTGCGCCAAGCGTTATAATGATCTGCTTTACTCCTCTGCCAAGATACTTTCCGCAGGCGTTTTTTGCAGACTCTGTTTCGGTTATCTTCATATCAAGCATTGCCGACGCTTCATGCTCGTTTGCGACAAGAATATCGGTATACCCAAGCATCTCCGGAAGAAATCCCGAAACCGGCGCAGGGTTTAACAGGACCGTTTTTCCCAAGGCTCTCGCCGCTTTCATAGCATATAAAACCGTCTCGGACGGAATTTCGAGCTGGAATATTACAATATCGCTTTTTTTGATAAGATCAATATTTCTGTCAATGAATTCGGGCGTCACTTTATTGTTTGCGCCGCTTTCGAGAATAATCGTATTGTCGCCGCCCGACACGACTATCATGGCAATTCCGCTTGTGCCCGTACATTCAACGCCCGAAACGTCAACGTTAAAGCTTTTGAGATTTTCCCCAAGCTGTTCTCCGAACGAATCTTCGCCGACAGCACCGATAAAAGAAACCTCATTGCCGAGCAGCGCCGCGGCAACGGCCTGATTTGCACCTTTCCCGCCGGGAATCGTTTTAAAACCTTTGCCGAATACCGTTTCTCCCATCACCGGCGGATACTCTGTTTCAATTACCAGATCCATGTTTATACTGCCGATTACACAAATCTTTTTCATAAAATCACCTTCAACTTTAATTCAGCACCGAGCTGAATTTCTTTTTTGTAAGCTGATAATACAGCATTTTTAGGTTTAATTCAAGGGTTAATGCAAAAAATCACAAAAAAACTGCACCCCCGAAAGCATAAAACTTACGAAGGTGCAAAAACCACTCTCTCCTGTTTTGGCTTATTAATCTTCCTTTACAAAGCTTTCCCACGGGATATTTACCGTGATGCCCTTTGTAATCATATCGTATATGTGGCACAGCAGCGGAAATTCCGACAGATCCTTTCCGCTCTTTTTCAGTGCCTCGACGACAACCTGCGTTATTGCGACGGATTCAAGCGTTACGCCTTTTAATTCTTCGCGCGCCTCTGCATACGTCATTCCTCTGCCCAGCAGAGTTCCTATCTTTCTTGTACGTCCGCCGAATACCGTAACGTAAAGGTCACCGGCATTGTACAGAACGGCGCTGTCTCTGCCGCCTGCAATTTTAAGCAAACTTATGGTTTCTTTTACGCTCTGTGCAAAAAGCGCAGCCTCGGGGTTATACTCCTCGGGACAGCCTATCCCGTTCTTTGCCTCGGTCAAGCCTATCGCAAGCGAAACGCCGAGCGCGTATGCGTTCTTCATCGCAACCGCCGTTTCAAGTCCCGCAACATCGTCCGTTACATTGATATGGTAATAGTCTGTTTTAAGAAGCGACTTTATCTCTTTTAATTTTTTTGTGTCGTGTCCGCAGAAAGCGACAAAGGTGTGATGCCTGTCCGCAAGCTCAAAGCTTATGCACGGTCCGCCTACGGCGTTCAGCGAAAGACCTTCGCAGCCGGGCTTTGACGCAAGATAATCCGGGAACGGTACGAAATTTCCGTTCTCGTCCGCGTGCATACCCTTGGTTATCGAAAGCACAGGCATGCTTTTGGGTATTTTCGGCAATACCTCTTTTCCGAACCATTCGACGCCGAAACTGCTGACGCCGCCTATAAGAAGATCGCAGTCCTTCAGCGCCTCGTCAAGTTGTTCGGCTTGATAGCACTCGACGCCTTTCGGCAGCTGTCTTTTCAGCGTTATATGATAGCCGTCCTCAGACGCGCGCTTTATTATTTCCCTGTCAAGAGGTGTGCCGACAAGCCGCACCTTGTGTCCGTTATCCGACGCGGGAGTTGCCATTGCCGACCCCATCATTCCTGCGCCTACTATTGTTATAATGCTCATTTTTACCTCCGTCCTGCTTGACATGACGTTTTGTTTCTGATAAAATACAAACGGTTTATATCATTTTTATAGCACATTATTCATCACTTGTCAATAATACTCTGAAATATGATAAACACATTGCGAATTGTTCGCAAAACGTGCTGAAACACGCACAATAAAACAAGGATCGTGATTATTTGTGATAAAGAATGAACGTTTCGACAGCATTATGGAGATACTGAAACGCGAAAAATACAGCACGCCGGACAAGCTTTCAAAAATGCTGTACGTTTCGCCCGTCACCATAAGGAGAGATTTGAAAAAGTTCGAAAGCGACGGACTTGTAAGCACCTGCTACGGCGGAGTTTCGATAGTGACGCACGATAACCGCGACGTACCGCTTTGCGTGCGCGAAAACTTCAACGAAAACATAAAGCTTTCCCTTGCAAAAAGGGCGGCAAAGCTTATAACCAACGGCAGCACAGTCTTTCTCGACGCGTCCTCGACGGTATCGTTTATAGCGAATTTTCTCGAACCGGAACAGGATATAACCGTCATAACAAACGGCATAAAAGCGCTTACGACGCTCTCGCAAAGGCACATCAAAGCGTACTGCACGGGAGGGAAGCTGATAGACAATTCCCTTGCGTTTACCGGCGCGATAGCTCTCAAAACCGTCAAGGGCATGAACGCGGACTTTATGTTCTTCTCGTCGCAGGGACTTGGGTTCGACGGAAAAATTACCGACTTTTCCGAGTCCGAAACAGAGCTGCGCTGCGCCATGCTCGAACGCGCAAGGCAAAAATACTTTCTGTGCGACAATTCAAAGCTCGGAAAAACGTATTTGTTTGAAGTGTGCTGTGCAGACGAGCTTGACGGCGTGATCTGCGACAGAGACTATAAGCAAATCCCCGATTCCGAAAAAGAACGCCACGCTGCGGATTCAGCGATGAAAAACACTTTTCCAAAACCGTAAAAAAGTCCTGCGGTATTAGCCAGAGGTGGCTAAAGACAGTCGGGGTATGTAGATACGGTGTAGCCGATTAAGGCTACGCCGTATTTCTCTTTTACGCCGCACTTGGCGGATTCTTGCGGATTTCTTCTTTTGCCGCAATAATTGTCTGTGTGTCGGGAATCTCAAGAATACCAACACCGATAAAGTGTAACTTAATATGAACGTGCTTTTTGCCGTTCTCGTCTTTGGTGCTATCAAAGATTTCAATCTTTGTAATAAGCCGATTGACGAGTTCGGGTGTCAGTTCCTTTAAGTCGGTGCATTTACGGATAATGGAGAGAAATGCCCGTAGGTCGATATTGTCCTGCTCTGCATTAGCAAGCCGCTGTTCCAATTCGGCTACCGCTTGTATCAGTTCACTTTGCTCCTGCTCATAATTGGAGGTCATTCGCTCAAACAGATCATCCCTTAGAGTACCAAGCACATTCTTTTCAAAAGCCGCTTCAATCAACTTATCCAATGCCGCAATACGCTTTTTGTTCTTTTCAAGCTCCTGCTTTGCGGCTTTGAATTTGTTGGCTTTATTAAGTTCGTGCTGTTTTCCATACAAATAAAGGAAAATCGGTTCATATTCCGTAATATATTCCGCCGCTTCCCGTATGAGTTTCAGAACCATTCTTTCAAGCACCACGTTGCGGATATAATGGATGGAACAACTACCTCTGTTTTCTTTATACTGTGAACAGCGGTAAAACTCCTGATGCTCCTTTACGCTCTTGGCGGCACAGAAATATAACCTCGAACCACAATCTCCGCAATACACCAACCCTGAAAAGATACTTGTTCTGCCCGTCGCAGTATTTCTGCGGCGGTGCTTTTTTATCTCTTGCACACGCTCCCAAGTATCCATATCAATAATGGCTTCCTGCGTATTGGGTATGATTACCCAATCTTCGGGTGAGTTATAAACGGTCTTGTGAACCTTAAAGCTGACAGTACTCGATTTGAAATTTACGGTACAGCCGGTGTACTGCATATTGGAAAGAATGTGCTCGACGCTGTTTTCAGACCAACGATAAGGATCAATGACCTTGTTCCGTGTTTTTCTTCCAATGCTGTTGTAATAGGCAGTTGGCGTTAAAATCTTTTCTGCTTCTAAACGGCGGCTTCGGTAATGCGCTCCCGTCTGAGTTCTCTTGCAATAGCGGCAAGCGTGAGAACGTAATAATCCTCATCGTTAAACTTATCTGCCGTAAATTCCTTATGACCGACTCCGATGGAATAATACTTGCCGTTCCATACAAGCAGGTCGCTGACAAAGGTGGGTTCGGCATCGCTTTTCATAATACCGGTGGAAAAGCAACAGTTCGCTGTTTTCATATTCCCATATCCGTGGTCGATACCGATAACGTACATTTCATTAAATTTCTTCATTTTACATTTTTCCTTTTCTTACTTTAATTTGTTGATTTTCTTGATTTGTTCATACAGTTCTCTATCGCTGGGCAGTACCGCTTCTTTGAAATAATTGCAGTAAATGCCGTAGATAGAGATAAACTGCACACAACGGTGTGCTTCGCCATCGTCAAGCAGGATGCAGTTGCCGTCCTCATCACAGTTGGCGCAAAGCTCTCTGACAAGGCGTTGAACACGCTTCACTTGCTTTGGCGTGATCTTCATCATAGACTTTTCCTCCTTTCGTTTTCGGGCAATAAAAAAGCCGCCGGTTTCCCGACGGCAATGCCC
>ERZ835980.912-NODE-912-length-36807-cov-5.836662_pt1 | contig 36807 bp, 25 predicted proteins | sample MGYA00519943_ERZ835980 | MGnify/ENA primary metagenome ERZ835980 (study PRJEB31850, sample SAMEA3708791) | human gut metagenome | biome: human gut; feature: human-associated habitat; material: faeces | place: China | collected 2014 ... | reverse complement strand
CGCCGCCGCGAAAGCGTGGCTACGTGGAGGATTTCACTCTAAAGAGTGTAAACGCGCACCAAAACCTATTTGCCCCTCCGAAAGCTCAAAAACTCTCGTTTTACACTGTCCACATAGCTGTGTTGCGAAATCGCCGCGCGACAGGCGCGCGGATATGGGGTTCTGTACAAAGTTACAGTTTTATCGGCACAAGTGTTATTTTTTATATACTTCAACAGTCAACAGGACGTATTTTTCTGCCCTGCTCGCTTGCGCGAGATGACTTTTACAAATGTTAGTTTTTTGTTTGGGTGGTGCGGAGTGAAAATACAGCATATATTTCGTTTTTGCGAATTTATTTCACATTCCAAAGCTACCAATAGTACACAACTTCCATAGCTTGCTCCGGCACCTGTTTAGATCTGAGTTCGCAGTCCTGCTGTTCGACTGCGAACGGTACAAGCCGGCGGCAGAGAGTATCCCACAACTTTTTCTAAATTAAGGGCTACCGTTTTCTTTGCAGCTTTCTTTTTAAAAAGAAAGCGCGTTCCCCCTACGGCGAGAATGTATCTACTTTCGTTCGTCCAGTGCGCCAATAAGACTGCGCAGACGGATTTTAACAGCGCCGAGGTTGGTAATTTCGTCAATTTTAATCTGGGTATAAAGTTTTCCTGCGGATTCGAGAATAGCACGGGTTTCGTCGGTAGTAACGGCGTCAACGCCGCAGCCGAAAGACACAAGCTGAACAAGCTCGACGTCGCTGTTTTCCACGGCGAACTGAGCCGCATTGTAAAGTCTTGAATGATAAGTCCACTGATTGAGAACATTGACCGCAGGAGGATTTTTTGCAAGTCTCCATACGCTGTCCTCGCTTACGACGGCAAAACCGAGAGATTTTGCAAGTTTGTCAATGCCGTGACCTATTTCGGGATCAATATGATACGGTCTGCCGGCAAGAATAAGTATACGCTTGCCGTTTTTGTGCGCATATTCGATAGCGTTCATGCCCTCGTCGCGCACCGACTGCATATAAGCTTCATACTGTGCAAATCCGTGTTCGACGGCCGCCTTTGCCTCGCGCTTTGAAATCTTAGCGTCGGGAAAAGCCTCTCCGAGATACTTGTGCAGCTCTTTCACAAGCTGTTTTCTGTCGTTTATGTTGAGATACGGATACAGGAATTTGTGATTTTTAAGGTCGTCCATGTTTCCGTTGAGAAGTTCGGGATAATATGCCACGACCGGACAGTTGTAATGGTTGTCCGACGCGCCCTCGTCAATGTTGTAGGACAGACACGGATAAAAAATCGCGTCAACATTTTCGTTTATAAGCTTTTCCATGTGTCCGTGCATGATCTTTGCCGGATAGCAAGCCGTGTCCGAAGGTATGCTGTACTGACCGAGCGAATATATCTCGCGCGTGGACAGTCCCGACAGCACAGCCTCAAAGCCGAGATGCGTAAATATGCCGTTCCACAGCGGATAAAGCTCGTACATACCCAGAGCAAGCGGAAATCCTATTCTTCCGCGCTTGTTTTCGCCTTTCGGCAGACTTGTCAGCGCATTTCGCTTGAATTCGTGAAGATTGTATCCTCCGTCGTCCGCATTCTGAAGTCCGGCGCCCTTTTCACACTTGTTTCCCGTGATGAATTTTCTTCCGCTGGGGAATATGTTCACCGTCAGGTGACAGCCGTTTGTACAGCCGTGACATACCGCGCTCTTTGATTCGTGCGTAAACGCGGCAAGCACGTCCTTTGAAACAAGCGAGGATTTTTCGGGCGCGTTTTTCTTTGCGTAAAGCGCCGCGCCGTATGCGCCCATAAGTCCTGCTATCGACGGTCTTACAACGTCGTGGCCTATCTCGCGTTCAAATGCACGTAGCACCGCGTCGTTGTAGAACGTACCGCCCTGAACGACTATGTTCTCGCCGAGTTCCTTTGCGGAATTCGCACGTATGACCTTGTATATCGCGTTTCTTACAACGCTCATCGAAAGTCCTGCGGAAATGTCGGATACGTCCGCGCCGTCCTTCTGCGCCTGCTTTACCGAGGAATTCATAAACACGGTGCAGCGCGTGCCGAGCTGAACGGGACGCTTTGCAAAAAGTCCGAGCTTGCTGAAAGACTCTATATCATATCCGAGCGACTTTGCGAAAGTCTCCAAAAATGAGCCGCAGCCCGAAGAACAAGCCTCATTTAACATAATGCTGTCTATTGAGTTGTTGTGTACTTTAAAGCACTTTATGTCCTGACCGCCTATATCGAGAATAAAGTCAACGTCGGGTTTAAAGTATCTTGCTGCGCCGAAATGCGCCATGGTTTCGACAATTCCGAAATCCACGCCGAAAGCGTGCTTTATAAGCTCCTCACCGTATCCCGTAACGCAAGCCGCGCCGAGTGTAATGCGGTCGGCGCACAGACCGTATATCTTCTCAAGCTGTGTTTTCACTATTCCTACGGGATCTGCCTTGTTCGAGTCGTAATACGAATACAGCAGCTCGTTGTCATCTGAAATAAGCGCAAGCTTTGTGGTGGTGCTGCCGCAGTCTATTCCGAGATAAGCTTTTCCGGAATAAGTATTTATATCTCTTTTCTTTACGTCGGACGTGTTGTGACGCGCGCAGAACTCATCATACTGTTCCCTGTTCTCAAAAAGAGGGGGTGCTGCGGCAATCTGCGAGGCTTCTCCGACGCTTTTTCCTATTGCTTTCGCTAAAGATTCATATGTAAATGTCTTTTCCTGCTTTTTGGCATACAGCGACGCGCCTATCGCAACGGAATATTTCGCATACTCCGGGAAAACCGCGTTTTCGTCATCAAGTCCGAGAGTTTCCTTGAAACGTATTCCCAGTCCCTTGCAGAAAGAGAGCGGACCGCCGAGAAACATTACTTTTCCGTCGATCTTTCGTCCCTGTGCAAGCCCTGCAATGGTCTGATTGACGACAGCCTGATAAATGCTTGCGCATATGTCGGCTTTTGCAGCCCCTTGATTCAGCAGCGGCTGTATGTCGGTCTTTGCAAAAACTCCGCAGCGCGAGGCTATCGGATAAAGGCGCGTGCTCTTTAAGCTCAGTTCGTCAAGCTCGTCCGGCGTTATGTCGAGCAGCGTCGCCATCTGGTCTATAAACGCGCCCGTGCCACCTGCGCATGAGCCGTTCATTCTCTCGTCAAGTCCGCCCTTGAAGAAGATTATCTTCGCGTCCTCTCCGCCAAGCTCTATTACAACGCTTGTATCGGGTGCGAACTTTTTCACCGTCTCCGCGGTCGCAAAAACCTCCTGCACGAACGGAATACCTGCCTTTTCGGCAAGTCCGAGTCCTGCGGAACCGGATATTGCGGCATGAAACTCTCCGTCAAGATACTCCCTCGCCTGTTTTACAAGCTCAAGCGTCTTTTCGCGGACAAGCGACATATGTCTTTCGTATTTTTCAAATAAAATCTCGCCGTTTTTTACAACCACGATCTTCGCCGTGGTCGAGCCGATATCTATACCGACGCTGACATCGCCGGACATTGTGCCGGCTGCACGATTCTGAAGCATCGTTTCCAATTTCGTATTCCTCCCGGCTTTTATGGGTGCGCCGCGAAAAAATGCGGCAGTGTACATTAGAATAATAATACTATTATATTGTTATTTTTTCATCATTTCAACAGATGTGAAATAACCTCAAGGTAAACATTTTTTTAACGTGCCGGGAATTCTTAACATATTTATATATAACGTCAAAAAAGCCTTAGTTTACCGTACCGTAATTTCGTCCGCGGCACGAATTTCCGCGCTGTACTTTTTCTCGTCTTTTCTCATGAAATAAACAAGCATTATCATGTGTACCGCAAGCGTCGTAGCCCATGAAATCGGATACGACACAAACAGCACCTCAAGCGATCTGTAAGCCTTGAATATTGTAAATATCCACACTATTCTGAAAACGCACGCGCCCATCAGCGACACTATCATAGACGCGATCGGGTGGCAGATACCCTTTATAATTCCCGAACAGGTGTCCATAAATCCGCAGATAAAATACGGCAGACATATGAACATCATTCTTATTTTTCCGGCAGCTATCTCTTCGGGTATTTTGGTATACAGTCCGATCAGCTCATTCGGCAGCAGATTTACAAAAACTCCTAACACAAGTCCGCATATAAGCTGCATGGCAAAGCTTATAAACATAACCTTGTATATGCGCTTGAATTTGAGCGCGCCGAAGTTCTGACCGGCAAATGTAGTTGCGGTAGACGCTATGCTGTTGAGAATAAGATAAATATACCCCTCTATGTTTGCGGCAGCCGTACTTCCGGACATTACCGCAAGTCCGAAAGAGTTTATGGAGGACTGTATAAGCATATTCGAGATGGAAAACAGCGAACCCTGAATGCCGCCGGGAAGTCCCATGGCGACTATCTCTTTAAGCTGTTTTTTGTCTATGCGAAGTTTCTTTAAGTCAAGGTGCAAAAATCCGTCGTACTTCAAAAAGCACCTGACGCAGAGCGCTGCGGAAAAGATCTGCGAAATTACCGTGGCTATCGCAACTCCGGCAACGTTCAGATCAAATACAATTACAAAGATAAGGTTTAAAATAATATTTATAACGCCTGCGGAGGATATGTAATACAGCGAACGCTTTGAATCTCCGACAGACCTTAACATTGCCGCGCAGAAGTTGAAAAGCAGCATAAACGGCATTCCGGCAAAATATATAAGCATATATATTTCGGACTGGTCTATTACTTCCTCGGGCGTCGCCATAATTTCAAGCAGCGGTCTTACAAATGCCATCGACAGCGCCGCTCCGAAAACTCCGACAATAAGACTGAGAAGTATCGACGTATGTACGCAGTCGCTTGCCTCTTTTTCGTTTTTCTGACCGTAGTAGCGCGCCATGCATATTCCTGCGCCGAGAGAAAGTCCGCCGAAAAAGTTTACGAACAGACTTACCACACTTCCCGTAGCGCCCACAGCCGCAAGCGCGCCTTTATGACCGAATTCGCCGACTACGACAAGGTCGGCCGTGTTGAAAAGCTGCTGAAGCACCATTGTCAGCATAAGCGGCACGGCGAAGGTTATCATTTTGCCCAGAAGAGGGCCAGAACACATATCAATTTCGTTCTTTTTCATAACTGCCTTTCCTCATCACTTTTCAGAATGGAAAAAATCAAGTATGGCGCCTTTCGCGTCGTCCAATGTATATGCGGAATCGTCAACGTTATATCCGTCTTTCTTTAATTTTGCGAGTATCTGCGTCACCTGCGGAACATTGAGTCCGTTCTTTACAAGCAGTTCATGCTTTGCAAAAACCTCTCTCGGAGTTCCAGACATAAGCACTCTGCCGTCTGCCATGGTTATTATCTCGTCGGAATACAGAGCTATATCCTCCATGCTGTGGGATATAATTACAAGCGTGTTTTTGCTGTTGTCGCGGAATTTGCAGAGCCTGTTCAGTATATCCGTCTTTCCTCTCGGATCAAGACCGGCTGCCGGTTCGTCAAGCACAAGTATCTCGGGATTCATCGCTATAACGCCCGCAATTGCAACGCGTCTTTTCTGTCCGCCCGAAAGTTCAAACGGGCTTTTTTCAAGCATATCCGACGGTATTCCCGTAAACTCCGCCGCATATTCCACTCTTTGCTTTATCTCGCTTTCCGAAAGTCCCATGTTTTTAGGTCCGAAAGCTATGTCCTTTGCTACGGTTTCCTCGAAAAGCTGATATTCGGGGTACTGGAACACAAGTCCCACCTTGAATCTTACATTTCTCGAATCATAGCCCTTTTCCCATATGTCTTTTCCGTCAAGCAGAACCCTGCCGCCCGTAGGTTTAAGCAGCGCGTTCATCATCTGTGAGAGCGTGGACTTGCCCGAACCCGTGTGACCGATAATACCCGTAACTTTTCCGGGAGTTATCTTAAAGCTTACATTGTCAACCGCCGTCTTTTTGTACGGAGTATTTGCGCCGTAAACATAGCTTACGTTTTCAAATTCAAGCATTCTGCGCTCCTTTCGGCGTATCGGGACGCGTCTGCGGACGTATTCCCGACTTTTCAAATGCAGCCTCTATCGCGCGCACGGCGCTGTCCGTGTCTATAACGCCCGACACGTCAATGTCAATTCCGCTCTTTTTGAGTTCATTCACAAGATTCGACGCCTGCGGAGCCTCAAGTCCGGCGTTTTTCAGCAGCTCTCTCTTTGAGAAGACCTCGACGGGCGTACCCTTTGCAAGCAGCTTTCCCTCGTTTATGACAAAAAGCTCGTCCGCAAGAGACGCCTCCTCCATATAGTGCGTTATGAGAACAACGGTTATGCCCGATTCTTTAAGTCCGAGAATGGTTTTCATTATATCCTCTCTGCCCTTAGGATCAAGCATTGCGGTAGACTCGTCGAATATCATACATTCCGGGTGCATTGCGAGAACGCCTGCAATGGCGACTCTCTGTTTCTGACCGCCCGAAAGTTTATGCGTGTCGTGGCAGGCGTATTCGGTAAGTCCGACTGTTTTCAGCGCCTCGTCCACGCGTTTTCTTATTTCGGCAGGTTCAAGTCCGAGATTTTCGGGCGCAAAGGCAACGTCGTCCTCAACAAGTGTTGCGACAAGCTGGTTATCAGGATTCTGGAACACCATTCCGACTGTCTTTCTTATGTCGAAATTCACGCTTTCGTCCGAGCTGTCAAGCGGCGTTTCGCTGTCCGAACGGTATATTTTGACGCTTCCCGAAAGAGGCGTATAAATGCCCGAAATCAGCTTTGCGAGCGTAGATTTGCCCGAACCGTTATGCCCTATAAGCGCAGTAAAGCTGCCGCGTTTAATGTCAAGTGAAACACCGTCCACCGCGGCAGGCATTTTTTCGGGGAGAATATTCTCTCCTCCGTCGTATTTGAATACAAGGTCTTTAGCCTCGATTATATTTATATTTTCTGTCAAACCCAACCTCCGCAAGCCTTTTTACGGCTGTCCGGCAAATACAAATCCGGCGTTTTCGTCAATTTTTTCAAGCCTTATTTCCGTAATGTTGTTCGGCTTTAAAAAACGTGCGTCTTTATATCTTACTTCAATATAGTTTTCCGTATATCCGTGCGCATATCCGTTTTTATATGTTTCCCACAGGACGTTTGCAGTCTTGCCGACGTATTTTTCAAGCTTCTTTTTCCTCACTTCAAGCATTTTTTTTGTGAGCATTGCCGCGCGCTCGTGCTTTACGTTTTCAGGCAGCTTTCCATCAAACTCCGACGCCGCCGTGCCCTTTCTGTCCGAATACGGGAACACGTGTACATAAAGAAATCCGCACTTTTCGACAAATTCAAGCGTTTTAAGGAACATATCTTCCGTCTCGCCGGGAAATCCGACGATTATATCGGTCGTAGCCTCAAAATCCGTAAAATATTCGTGCAGCATACTCAGTTTTTCGAGAAACATACCCGTATTATACTTTCTGCGCATAGCTTTCAGCACATCGTCGCAGCCGCTCTGCAGTGAAAGATGAAAATGCGGCATTACTTCGGGTATCGCCGACAGCTCCGAAACAAGCTTCTGCGTGATTACCGTCGGTTCAAGCGAGCCGAACCGTATGCGTTTTACATTTTCGATTTCCGAAACCTTTTCTGCAAGGTCAAACAGCGTAAGTCCGCAGTCTTTGCCGAACGCCGCCGTTTCTATTCCGGTAAGCACTATCTCGCGGCAGCCCGACGCCGTTATGTCGCGGCATTCGCCTACAACCTCGTCAATGCTCTTTGAACGCACGTGTCCGCGCGCCTTGGGTATGATGCAGTACGAACACTTGTTGTCGCAGCCGTCGACAACCTTTAAAAACGCTCTTGTGTTATCGCTGCCGTGAACGGACATTTGCTCAATTGTACCGTGCGAAAAAATATCGTCGACGAAATCTTCCGTTTCATGCTCTTTTCCGCTCTTTTTGCTTTCGACAAGCTTTTTTGCAAGCGCCGCGCACGCCATTTTTTCACCCGTGCCGAAAACCGCGTCAACTCCGTGTATTTTCTTTGCCTGTTCGGGATCTGTCTGCGACATACATCCTATAACGATAACGACAGCCTCACCGCCGCCGTTTTTTACGGCTCTGCGTATTATCTGCCTTGATTTTCTGTCGCTTTCGGCGGTAACTGTACAGGTATTTATTACATAGACGTCGCATTTTGCGTCAAAATCGCCTATTTCAAAGCCTCCGCTTACAAACGCCTCCTCGACTGCCCTTGTTTCGTACTGATTTACGCGGCAGCCGAGAGTATAAAACGCCGAGGTATACTTTTCCTTACGCTCTATCATTTAAAGAACAGAGGAAGCTCCTCAAGGAATTTAATGTCATGGCGCTTTGCGGCGTCGCCTTCCGCAAGTACGGCAGCTCTGCACACAACGTTTCCGCCTGCCTTTTCGACAAGTTCTTCTACGGCATGGAGCGACTCGCCCGTGCTTATAACGTCGTCAACTATGACAATTCTCTTGCCTTTCATGAGTTCTGCGTCTTTGCCGTCAAGATACAGTTTCTGTTCTCCTGCCGTCGTTATGGACTGGACAGTAACGCAAAGCGGATCTGTCATATAAGCCTTTGCCTTTTTTCTTGCGATGATATGCTTTTTTTCACCTGCAAGGCGCGCCATCTCGTTTACAAGTCCGATAGCCTTTGCCTCAGGCGCTATAAGATAGTCATGTTCGGGGATTATTTTATTAAGTTCTCTTGCGCAGGCCTCGGTAAGCTCATAGTCTCCGAGAAGCACAAAGCCTGCAATAGAAAGCTTATCGTTAAGCGCGCATATAGGCAGATCTCTTTCAAGACCCGCAACTTTAAGTCTGTAATATTCCATGTCAAAAAACACTCCGTTGATTATTAAAAAGTTACGTGCAGCACACGTTTCTATTCATTATATTACAATAACGAAAATTATGCAAGCGTTTCGGGAAGTTTTGTTCCGCCGAGAATGTGAAAATGCAGATGCATTACCGACTGACAGCCGTCCTCGCCGCAGTTTGTTATTACTCGGTAGCCGTTTGTGATACCTGCAAGCTTTGCTATATTGGGTATCTTTTCAAATATTTTGCTTACGTACACGGAATTATCCGCGTGAACGTCGTCGGTATTCTGAATATGCTTTTTGGGGACTACGAGAACGTGTACGGGCGCCATGGGGTTTATATCGTAGAAAGCGTACATATAATCGTCTTCATACAGTTTTTTTGAGGGTATTTCTCCCTTTATTATTTTACAGAATATGCAGTCCATTCCTCTTTACTCCTTACAAAAATTTTTATTAAAGCACACATACTGCCGGAAAGCGGCACGATCCGTTCTCTCCGGCAATACATGATATGCGTTTTATACTATTTTCAGATTGATTTTTCCGCGATTTCCTTTAAGATATTTGCCATAAACTCATCTACGCTTACAGCGCCCATATCTCCGGATTTTCTCGAACGAACCGCAACAAGTCCGGCTTCCTTTTCCTTTTCGCCTATTACAAGCATATACGGAACCTTTTCAAGCTGCGCTTCTCTTATCTTATAGCCTATCTTTTCGTTTCTGTCGTCAAGTTCGCAGAGAATACCGGCTTTTTTGAGTTTAGCCATAACTTCCTTAGTATACTCAAGCTGATTGTCGCTTATCGGCAGCAGCTTTACCTGAACCGGAGCGAGCCATGTCGGGAACGCGCCTGCGTACTTTTCTATCATATACGCGAGGGTTCTTTCATAGCAGCCGAGAGAGGTTCTGTGGATAATATACGGAGTTCTCTTTTTACCGTCGGTATCAACGTATTCCATACCGAACTGAGCCGCAAGCAGCAGGTCTATCTGGATTGTTGCAAGCGTATCCTCCTTGCCGTAAACGTTCTTATACTGAACGTCAAGTTTCGGACCGTAGAACGCAGCCTCGTCAATGCCTATCGTGTAATCAACTTTAAGGTCGTCGAGTATCTTTGCCATAAGCGTCTGAGCCTCGTCCCACTGTTCGGGAGTGCCTTCGTACTTATTCTTGGGGTTTGCGGGATCCCACTGAGAAAATCTGAACGTGCAGTCCTCAAGCAGTCCGACAGTTCCGAGGAAATACTGTATGAGTTCAAGACAGCCCTTGAATTCTTCTTCAAGCTGTTCGGGGCGCAGAACTATATGTCCTTCCGAAATCGTAAACTGACGTACTCTTATAAGTCCGTGCATTTCTCCGGAATCTTCGTTTCTGAAAAGTGTTGAGGTTTCACCCAGGCGCATAGGAAGATCTCTGTAAGAACGCTGTCTGTTAAGGAACACCTGATACTGGAACGGGCAGGTCATGGGACGCATTGCAAAACATTCCTTGGTTTCGTCCTTGGGATCGCCTATAACGAACATACCGTCAAGGTAATGATCCCAGTGTCCCGAGATCTTATAAAGCTCGCGCTTTGCCATAAGCGGAGTCTTGGTAAGCAGATAGCCGTGATCCTGTTCATAGTCCTCAACCCATCTCTGGAGTTTCTGAACGACTCTTGCGCCCTTAGGCAGCAGAACCGGAAGTCCCTGACCTATAACGTCAACCGTGGTGAAATATTCAAGCTCACGTCCGAGTTTATTATGGTCGCGTTTCTTTGCATCTTCTTTAAGCGCGATAAACTCATCGAGTTCGGACTGTTTCGGGAACGCGGTACCGTAAATTCTCTGGAGCATCTTATTCTTGGAATCTCCGTGGAGATATGCGCCGGTACACTGTGTAAGCTTTACGGCTTTGAGCTTACCGGTAGAGGTAAGGTGCGGACCCGCGCAGAGATCTACGAACTCGCCCTGGGTATAAAGCGAAATTTCAGCGCCGTCCTCAAGGTCATTTACGTGCTCTACCTTATAGGGTTCATTTCTGTCGGACATTATCTTCTGTGCCTGAGCCTTAGAAACAACGCTTCTTACGACGGGGATATTTTCCTTAATGATCTTCTTCATCTCAGCCTCGATCTTTTCGAGAACATCAGCCGTAAGAGGAGTTTCCACGTCTACGTCATAGAAAAATCCTTCGTCTGTTGCCGGACCGAACGCGAGTTTTGCGTTGGGGAACAGTCTTTTTACCGCCTGTGCGAAAACATGAGCCGCGGTATGGCGATAGACCTTTTTACCTTCATCATCATTAAAGGTAAGAAATTCAACATTTGCGTCGCCATTTACGGCTGCGTTGATTTCGGTAACTTCGCCGTTAACTTTCATTGCAAGTGCGTTTCTCGCAAGTCCTTCGCTTATAAGTGCTGCGATTTCAAAGCCTTTTTTACCGTTTTCGGCTTCGATGACTTTTCCGTCTTTAAGTGTAATTTTCATCTTTACTACCTCTATATATTTATAATTTTTATCGTGGTTGGGGTGATTTTTGCCTGTTTGGGGCGGAAACGGGAAATTCTCTTCAAAGTGCAGCTTTACACACCCTCTTTTGGGAATCGAAAAAGTCCCCTGCGAGGATAAATGACAAAAGATTTTCGCGGCTCAGACGCCGCCGCGAAAGCGTGGCTCCCTCTCCACATATCAAACTATCGTCGACAAAACTTCCGCGCACCTCCGAAATTTTCTTTCTTCGCTCGCAGATGCTCCGCACTGCTCGATAATGGGTTCTGTACCAAGTTAAACTATTTCTGCACAAGTGTTATTTTTTATATACTCACGCAGTCAACAGGACAAACTTTTCCGACCGGCTTGCCTACGGCAAGATGACTTTTACAAATGTTAGTTTGTTGTTTCGTGGGTGCTGAATAATCTCACTTCCCAAAGCACCCTTTGTACCGAGTTTCCATAGCTTGCTTTGGCACCTGCATACATCTTAGTTCGCAGTCCTGCTGTTCGACTGCGAACGGCACAGGCTGGCGGCAGAGAATATCCCACAATTCTTTTCTGAATTAGTGGCTATTGTTTTCTTTGCAGCTTTCTTTTTAAAAAGAAAGCGCGTTCTCCGGCGTACTCTTTAGTACTCCAATACAAAAAAAACCCGTACAAAAAGTACGGGGCGTAAGAAACGCGGTTCCACCCGAATTCAAAGGCAGCGAAAGGCTGCACAATCTCATCGAGACCGATAACGCGGTCAAACGGCGGCAATTGTTACCTTGCCGCAGCTAAAAGGCGGTACATCGGAAAGCGCAATACCATCGGAGGACTTTCAGCCGGCGATCCTCTCTCTCTGAACGGCGCTGCAAACCGACACATATCCTTTATCATAGCTGATGTGGGTATTATACTCCGGGCAAAATGATTTGTCAAGAGTAAAAATATTCCTAAAAATCAACATTTTTGTGACAACATATTGTCCGAAATGTTCAATCCTCGGAATCGTCGTCGGGTTCTTCCCAGTTATGCCACACGTTGGTTACATCGTCGTTTTCATCGAACATTTCAAGCAGCTTATTCATGTTTTTAAGATCGTCTTCGCCTGTAAGCGCAACATAATTTGCGGGGATCTTGCTCTGTTCTGCCGAAACAATCTTATATCCTGCATTTGCAAGCGCGTCCGCAACATTGCTGAAATCCGACGGCGCGGTAGTAACCTCGAATACCCCGTCTTCGCCCGAAATATCTTCCGCACCCGCATCGAGCGCGTCCATCATGAGCTGTTCCTCGTCAACGTCCTCGCCGTCAACGACTATAACGCCCTTGTCGGTAAACATATACGAAACGCAGCCGGTCTGACCGAGATTTCCGCCGTATTTGTCAAAGTAATGGCGCATATCCGCACCGGTTCTGTTGCGGTTATCGGTTGTGGTCTCGACTATAACGGCAACTCCGCTCGGGCCGTAACCCTCATATGTTATAACTTCATAGTTTACGCCGCCGTCTGCACCGGACGCTTTCTTTATGGTACGTTCGATATTGTCGTTGGGCACGTTGTTTGCCTTTGCCTTTGCAATAAGATCCTTGAGCTTGCCGTTTGACGCGGGATCTGCTCCTCCGTCGCGTACCGCCATTGCTATTTCCTTACCGATTTTCGTAAACACCTTTGCACGCTGAAGGTCGGTTTTTTCCTTCTTGTGCATTATGTTTTTCCATTTGGAATGTCCTGACATGGTTTATTTACTCCTTAATTCTGAAAATTGATCACTTAAATATTCTTGGGTCTTTTAAGTCCTATAAGCGCAAGACCGTTATTCAGCACGTTTGCGCTTGCCTTTACCAAAGCAACGCGCGTATTCTTTACCGCGTCATCCTCGGCTTTAAGCACGGGGCAGTCATGATAAAATCTGTTGAAGTCCGCGCAGACGTCAAGCAGATATCTTGCTATAACGGACGGTTCAAGGTCGTTCTTTGCCTGCTGTACCTTATCCGGGAAGTTTTTAAGCGTCTTTACAAGCGCAGTTTCGCTTTCGTCCGTGAACTTAAACTCGCCCGTACCGTAAATTCCGGCACCATTTGCCTTGTCGATTATACCCGAACAGCGCGCATATGTGTACTGAACATAAGGACCCGTATTTCCGTCAAAGTTGAGAACCTCGTCCCAGACAAAGTTTACGTCCTTTATTCTGTTGTTGGAGAGGTCGTGGAATATTACCGCGCCCACGCCGACAGCGCTTGCAACCTGTTCCTTGTTTTCAAGTCCGGGATTTTTCTCGTTGATTATCTCAAGCGTCTTTTGGGTTGCGACTCTGAAAATATCCTCAAGCAGTACGACGTTTCCCGTGCGCGTAGCAAGCTTTGCGCCCTCAATGCTTACCGTTCCGAAAGGCACATGGACAAGATCCTTTGCCCAGTCATATCCCATAAGTCCTATTACCTTGAAGAACTGAGCGAAATGCAGGCTCTGTCCCGCGCTTGTGACATATATGCACTTGTCAAAGTCATATGTTTCCTTGCGGTAGATCGCGGCGGCAATGTCGCGCGTCGCGTATATCGTCGAACCGTCGGATTTGAGTATCAGGCACGGCGGCATATTGTACTCGTCGAGCCTTACTATTTCCGCACCGTCGTCAACCGACAGCAGATTTTTCTCTCTCAGCTCGGCTATAACCCTGTCCGTCTTGTCAAAGTAAAAGCTTTCGCCGTTCCAGCTTTCAAAGTCCGCGCCGATAAGCTCATACGTCTTTTTGAACTCTGTTATGGATATATGTACAAACCACTTCCAGAGATCAAGGTACTCCTTGTCGTGCTGTTCCATCTTTGTGAACGCGGCTCTCGCCTCGTCGTTAAGCGACGGATCTTTCTCTGCTTCCTCGTGGAATTTTACATATATTTCGGTCAGCGCGTCTATGCCGCGGCTCTCTATCTCCTCTTTGCTGCCCCACTTCTTGTAAGCAACAATGAGCTTTCCGAACTGCGTTCCCCAGTCGCCGAGATGGTTTACTCCGACGCAGTTATATCCGCAGAACTTGTAGATATTCTTTATTGACTGACCTATGACCGTCGAACGGAGATGTCCGATATGGAAAGGCTTTGCAATATTCGGCGAAGAATAGTCGAGAACTATTGTTTTGCCCGCTCCCTCGCTGCTCTTTCCGTAGTTTTTATCAGACGACATCTTTTCGAGATCCGCCGTAAGCGAGCTTTCGGCAATAAAGAAATTTAGATATCCGTTTACGCTTTCTATTTTCTTGTAGCCCTTTGCGGCGTCCGCGTTCTGTTCGAGAGCCTTGCATATTTCTTCGGCAATCGCAGGCGGAGCTTTCCTCAGAACACGGCTGAGTTTAAAGCACGGAAGTGCAATATCGCCCATTTTGCGGTCTGCCGGAACTTCAAGCATACTTTCTATATCGGCATCGCTAAGTTCGGGACACGCCGCTTTAATATTGCCGGCAACTTTTGTCTTTTCGTTCATGTCTGTATATTTCCTTTCGTTTCGTGCCTGTCAGCTGTACGATACCTCTGTACCTGTCGGCACAATTCCTATATACGTTTTTCCCGGCTTCAAGACAAGCTCGGTCACACCGTCCGATTCGTACAGAGTATATTTTTCGGTTCTCGACGCTTTTTTCCAAGTAATTTCTCTTATCTTGCCGTCCGCGGCATAAAGACCTTTGCCCTCGCCGGTAAAGTTTACCGCAAGGCAGTGGTATGCGTCGCCGGGAATTACGTTCTGCTTGCATTCAAGCGTTATAACGTTGTCAAAGCAAAGCTGCTCTCCGGTTTCTCCGTCAATGTGCGTCGTATCGTACTGTCCTTTGAAATATGCGTTCTTATCCTTATCGAAAGCAAAGGTTGACAGCGCGTACGGATTTTGCGACAGTGCAAGCGAGAACGGCACCTTGATGTTTACTGCGTCTGTTTCGCCTTTTTTGTAATCCGCCGAGAATTTAAGCGGCTGAGCCTTGTCCGACGTTGTTCTGTAACCCTTGTCGGCTATCGCATTTGTCAGTCCCTCTCCGCTTATCATGAGCGTATGCTCATATGCCATGGTCTTTGCACGCGACTTGCTGCGGTAGAAATTGTTTACGTACAGTCCGTCAATGTCCTCGGTCTTTCTCTCTTTTAACATTGCCTTGGCATAGGTGCTGCCTCCGCAGTGAACATATATCGCGTCGTGCGCGTCGGAAAGATCGATGTAATAGTCGCGCGAAGAACGTATCGAACCGAGTTCGGCTATATCCTTATAGTCCTTGAACACGCCCATAAGACGGGTTATTCCGCCTTCCTCAAGCACTTCGTATATAATGTCTGCATGAGATATTCCGACCTGCGGCATAGCCTGCTTGATATTGTTTAGCATTACTGCAACGGGACGGTTTTCATAAATCTCTTTTGTACATTCGAGTCCCGAGATCGGGTTTAAAAATTCGGGGTCTTTGTTTTGATCTTCGGCTTTTTTATCGCCGTCAGTATCGTTTTTTACGTTTTGATCGTCCGCAGCGTTATTCTTACCGCCGTTCACATCCGCGCCGTCCGAAACACCGTCGGGAAGCTTTGTATCCGTCTGCTTTGTACTGTTTTTGCATGAGCAAAGCGTGAGTGCGAGCAAAATACACAGCGAGACAAGCAAAAATTTTGATTTTCCAAGCATATCTTTTTCCTTTCACACAAAAAAACATATTAACTGATTAATTATATCAGAAACAATGCGCTTTTTCAAGAGGGCTGCAAAAAGTTTTACAAAGGAGCTATGTATTCTGTTCCGGATTCTTTGCCTTTATCACGTTATAAGCGACAATAGACACAAGAACCACCGCCGCACCGCATATTGAAAAGACGCTCAGCTTTTCTTCGGGATAGAATATCGCAACAAGTATAGGATTGAGTATCGGCTCAAGCCCCGACATAAGCGACGCGGGAACCGCGGCAAGGTAATTCAGCGATTCCGAGAAGAAAAGGTACCCCGCGCCGAGCTGGAACACACCGAGAATTATAAGAAGAAGTATTGTGTTTGCCGAAAAGTCTGTCTCACGGAAAATAAACGGAAGTCCCACGACAGCCGACGCAAAATATCCTATAAGCATAGCCGACGGCGCGTCGGAATCCTCGTTTTTATTGAAAATGAAAACTCCGGCATAGCAGATGCCCGACATAAGTCCGAAAAAGTCGCCGAGATAGTTTCCCGTCGTCATGGAATCGAAGAAAAACAGCACTATCCCGAAGAATACAAGCCCGCAGGTTACAAGTTCGGTTCTGTCGCTCTTTTTATGAAGAAACAGCGCGTTTATTACGATTATAAACACGGGTGCTGTAAACTGGAGGACTATTGCGTTTGCCGCCGAGGTATTTTTAGTCGAAAGCGCGAAAAACATCGACACGAACATTGAACACGCCGCGGCAAGAAGAATTGTTTTGTTTACTTTTAGCTTGTGATGTTTTACTTTCATATATACCGCGAACATCAGAGCCGTTATAAACGTGCGCACGCCGTTTGAAGAAAGCGCCGACCACGATATGTACTTTAAAAGCACGCCGCCTATACTGAAGCAGACGCAGGCAAGCGACATCAAAAGTGCGCCTTTTACGTTTTTTGAAATTTTCATGATTATTCTGTCCTTAAAAACTCTTTTCCCTTTCGGTAATTTCCTTTGCTATATCGTTATAAGCCGCGGCGCCCTTTGAGCTTTTATCGTAGTAGCGCACCGGCATACCGTAGCTCGGAGCCTCCGAGAGCCTTACGTTTCTGGGAACCGGCGTGCGGTATATCTTGCCGGGAAAATATCTCTTTATTTCTTCAAGCACCTGAAGCGACAGGTTAAGGCGTCCGTCGAACATGGTGATAACTATTCCGTCAAGCTCAAGAGACGGATTATACTTTTTTCTGACTATGGAAATAGTCTGCGAAAGCTGCGACAGTCCTTCAAGCGCAAAATATTCGCACTGCATGGGGACAATTACACCGTCCGCGGCGCACAGAGCGTTTATGGTGAGCAGTCCGAGAGACGGCGGACAGTCGATAAATATGTAATCGTATTCATGCCGCAGAGTATCGAGAACGTTTTTGAGCTTATATTCGCGCTTCTGTTCGTCGGCAATTTCAAGTTCCGCACCGGCAAGGTTTATCGACGCCGGCATTACATCGAGCCCCTCATAGTCGGTCTTTCTGATTATTTCATACGGATTTGTGCCGAGAAGAACGTCATAAGTCGAAAGCTCGGCGTTTTTTTCAACTCCGACACCGCTTGACGCATTTCCCTGAGGATCAAAGTCGCAAAGCAGAACTTTTTTGCCGAGTGCTCCGACCGACGCCGCTATATTGACAGCGCTTGTGGTCTTTCCGACGCCGCCTTTCTGATTTGCAAAAGCCGTTATCCTGCATTTTTTATCCATGTTTTTTCATTACCGCCTTCCGAAACTCGGTAAGCTCATGCCTTTTTGCGCACAACCTTACCGAGTGCATTTTTTACAAATTCCGCAGCCGGAACTTTAAGCAGAACTATCATAATTCCGTAGACAAGCACGCCGAATGCCGCAGGTATTCCGAGAAGCAGAATTCTGCTTAAAAACGAGCTGCCGTTTATGACATTTCCGAGAGGAATTTTTACGATTTCAACAAACACAAGCATTACCGCACCGGAAACTATACACTTGACTACCGTTTTTCCGAGTCCCGTGCCGTAAGAGCCTATTTTCTTTTTCAGCGCTATGAGAAGTATTACAAGTCCCGTTACCGACGCGAAAGAATATGCAAACGGTATTCCGTATGCGCCCAAGAATTTCATGAACACAAGGCTGAGCACTATATTTACCGCCATTATCACAAAGCCGTTTACGGCAGGTATAAGCGTATTTTTAAGAGCATAGAACGCCCTGTCGAGTATTTCCTTAGAGCCTATTCCGATAACGCCGAGAGCGTACATGAACATAAGCGAAGCCGCGGCGTCCGCGCTGTCCGCACCCGTTTTCCCCCATTCGAGAATAAGCGAAACAAGTTCGCGTCTTACCGCGATAAGTCCGAAAGTTACGGGGATAAGCAGCGTCCACACATTTGCAAGCACATCTGACAGCGTTTTCTTATATCCGTCATAATCTCCGAGGGAAACGCTCTGAGTAAGTTTCGGGTACAGCACAGCCGTTACCGAGTTTACAAACGCAAGCACCATATACACAACTATATTCTGCACATACGTAAGCAGCGACACCATATCGTACCTTGCTATCATGCTTGTATTATAGAACATATTTATCTGATATGCCGAAACTCCTATAAGAACCGGCGGCGTCATCTTTGCCGCGGTCACAATATCGGAATCTTTGAATTTCAGTGACGGTTTATATCTGTATCCCGTTTTATACAGCGGCGGAACAAGTATAAGAGCCTGCATTGCAAGTCCGATAAACGTCGCGACAAGCAATCCCGTCACGCCGAACCTATCCGCAAGGGTAAACACATAAAGTATGACGACAAGGCTGCTGGGAACGCTGACAAACGCGGGCCAGCCGAATTTTCCCTCGGACTGGAGCATACCCTGAAATATAAAATTCAGTCCGTAGAAGAACATGACCGGCATCATTATCATAAGAGATTTTACCGCAAAGGGATATTCGGTTTCAGAGGTATAATCCGTAAGATAAGGTATTACGGGAGAAAGCGCGATTCCCGCAACTACAAGGACAGCCGTAAGCAGCACCGACAGCGTAATAATATTATCGGCGAACTTTTTTGCGCCGAGGCGGTTATTCTGTGCTATATGCGACGCATATATCGGGATCACAACCGTCGAAAGCGCCGTTCCGAGGCAAGTGAATATGGTATTCGGGATAGTTATGGCATAGGAATATATATTAAGCTCGACATTATCTGCGCCAAAATACGACATATACACTGACGAGCTTACAAGCGCAAGCAATCTCGACGCTATCATTATTATCATTACGAAGCTTATGCTTCCCAAAAGACCTGACTTTTTCACAGATGTTCCTCTTTCTTCTTTAATTTTTTGCCGTGATTTTTGCGGAACGGGGGCAACGGATTTTGGCTGTTTTGGGCGGAAACGAGAATTTTTCTTCAAAGTGCAATTTTATAGTCAGTGCGAAGTTAAAATACCGCATAAATTTCGTTTTTTGCGAAACAATTTCACCCAACAAAGACACCTTCAGCACACAATTTCCATAGCTTGCTCACGCACCTGTTCAGATCTGAGTTCGCAGTCCTGCTGTTCGACTGCGAACGGCACAAGCCGGCGGCACAGAACTGCCAACAGCTTTATTTTTATTTAAGGGCTATTAAAGTCTTTTGTTTACACTCTTTAGAGCGCAAAGCTTTTCTTCAGAAAAGCGCGTACTCTCTTCCCCTTATTTTTTCAGAAGTTCGAGCATTCCTGCAAGACCTGTAAAGCGGATAGAGCGGCGGTTGTTAGCGACCATTTCGCAAAGGATTTCGACCTTGCCGACAAGGACTGCAAGTTTACCGGCGCGGGTAAGAGCGGTATATAGCATATTACGTGAGAGAAGTCCTGCCGGACAGCCGTAAAGAGGAATAATGACGGCGTTGTACTCGCTGCCCTGACTTTTATGCACGGTAATGGCATATGCGTGTTCAAGGTCATCAAATCCGGAATAATCGAAAACCGCGTTTCTGCCGTCGTCAAAGCTTACCGAAAAGCTCTCCTCGGCACGGTCTATCTTTGTAATAAACCCTATATCACCGTTAAATACGCCGTTTCCCGTCGTGCCGTCCTCGTCAGTCCATTCAATATCGTAATTGTTCTTTACGACCATAACCTTATCGCCCTCACGGAATACGACGTCGCGCACCTCGCGTTCGGATTTTGCCGTTGACGGCGGATTGAGTTTGCTCTGAAGCAGCGCATTGAGCGCAACGGTTCCTGCGTCCCCCTTTCGCGTAGGACAGATTATCTGAATATCCTTTAACGGATCGTATTTGTATGCATTCGGCAGACGCGACGTGCAGAGAGATACCAGAAGTTCACGCACATCTGCGGCATTCTCGCGTTTGAGAAAGAAGAAATCTCCCTTGTTAGAGCAGTCGGGCATACGTCCCTCGTTTATAAGGTGAGCGTTGGTAACTATGCTGCTGCCCTGCGCCTGCCTGAAAATATCCGACAGACGTACAGACATAAACACGCCTGATTTCAGCATATCGTTAAAGACCTCGCCTGCGCCGACAGGCGAAAGCTGATCCGCGTCGCCTATTATTATAAGCCTTGAGCCGGGACGTATCGCACGCAGCAGCGCGCCGAACAGAAACACGTCCACCATTGACGCTTCGTCAATTATTATAACTTCTTCGTCAAGATAGTTGTCCTCGTCGCGTCTGAACGACTGCCCGTCTTCGCCGCCTGCAAAATCACATTCAAGCAGCCTGTGTATGGTCTTTGCCTTGTATCCCGTTGCCGCGGACATTCTCTTTGCGGCGCGTCCCGTAGGTGCGGCAAGGCAGAACGGCGTTCCTATTTTCTTAAACAGCGCGATTATCGCACGTATTACAGTAGTTTTTCCCGTTCCGGGGCCTCCCGTAACTATAACAACTCCGCGTGTGACGGAGCTTTTGACCGCAACCCTTTGCAGCGGCGCAAATTCAATGCCGGTTTCCTTTTCCACCCTTGAAATTTCCGCGTCGGGATCGTCGATAGGTATGTTTATAACCGAGCTGTCAAGCAAAAGCAGCTTTTCGGCACAGAATTTTTCGGTTCTGTACACCGGCTCAAGATAAATCATTATGCGCCCTTCGCCGTCCTTTACGGCAATTACCTCGCCGTTCTGGGAAAGCACTCCGCAAGCCTCTTCAACCGTTCTTTTGTCCGTCCCGAGAAGTGCGGACGCCTTTTGTGTGAGCATATCGAGCGGCAGACAGCAGTTGCCTGCGCGGTTAAGCTCAAGACCAAGCTCATACTTGATACCCGCATATATTCTTTCTTCGTTGTCAAGCGTAAAACCGAGTTTCTGCGCCATACTGTCGGCTTTTTCAAAGCCTATTCCGTCTACCTGATCGCAAAGCACATAAGGATTTGTTCTAAGAACATCTACCGACGCGTTGCCCCACTGCTTGTAAATCTTTAAGCACATTGCCGGCGACAGCATACCCTGAAAATACAGCATTACCTGGCGCATACCGTACTGATTTTTAAAGCTTTCGGATATTTCGCTTATGCGTTTTGACGTTATTCCCTTGATTTCGGACAGCCATTCAGGGTGTTCTTCTATGACTTTTAACGTTTCCGAGCCGTATTTATCCACAATGCGCCTTGCCGTGACAGGGCCTATGCCCTTTATTACGCCGGACGAGAGATATGCGAGTATCGAGTCGCTTGTCGCGGGCAGTTCTTTCTGATAAGAGGTCACGGAAAACTGCTTGCCGTAAGTCGGGTGCGACGTCCATGAGCCTTCGGCACTGATATATTCGCCCTCGGTAAGCGTCGGGATTATTCCGACAAGCGTTACGGGATTTCCCTCATAATCGACCGTACAGACAGTGTAGCCGTTGTCCGGGTTCTGATATGTTATATTGTCAACAAGTCCCTTTACGGTCTGCTTTCCGTTGTCCGACATTCCGAAAATATCCCTCCGTTTTATTTACAAATGCGCTTTTCGCACACTTCTACCGATTATACTGAATCAGTATATCACTTTTTGAAGTCTTTTACAAGAGATATTGAGTAAATTTTGCCGGCACGCAAAAAAACGGCAAAAAAATAACCTTATACAAACACAAAGTCCGGCATTTCAGCCGGACAATTTTAATATTCACGTTTTCGCGCGTTACGCGTCGATCCAAAATCTTTTGACAAAAACCTTTTCTTCATCGTCAAGCAGCTTGTTTTCAAACACGCCGCTGTTTTTGAGAATTACCTTTTCAGAAGCATAGTTATCCTCATCGCAGACCGCGAGAATTTTATTTATTCCGAAATTCTTCGATATTTCAAGTCACGTTTTGAGCATTTCCGTCGCATATCCGCGGTTTCTGCATGACGGTTTTACGGCATAGCCTATATGTCCGCCGTAGCTGTAAAAATAGTCGGTAAGCTCAAATTTCAGGATGAACACGCCTATAAGCTCATCTCTGAGATAGCAAGCAGACGTAGAAATTTTCATTCTTTCTCCCTTGTTATAGTAAATAAATATGCCCGGAATTTCTGCTCCCGGACATACCCATTTGAATTATTCTGTTATTTTAGCTTGTGATTTCAGAAAATCCGACGGATTTTCGATTATCCTCTGATTTGACGAGCCGCGGAATTTCAGCGAAATATCTTTTAGTTCCTCTATAAACTCTCCGTCAACAAGTGTATCCGTATACGCGAGCATTTCGTCGGTACATTCGCAGTACGCCGCGCCGCCCTTTACAAGATCCCTGTCAAGCGTGTATCCGGTGTAGCACCAGATGTCCTTTTTCGGAAAACGCTTTTTATATTCGCGTAGAAACGGCAGCAGCGCTCTCTGATTGCTCTTTTCAAAGGGTTCTCCGCCGAGAAGCGAAAGCCCGGCAATATAATCGGGTTCAAGATACGAGAATATCAGTTCCCATGTATTTTCATCAAAGACCTTGCCGTAGGAAAAATCCCATGCGACCTCATTAAAACAGCCTTTGCACCTGTGCGTACAGCCCGACACAAAGAGCGAAACCCTCACTCCCGTGCCGTTTGCTATATCGCGCTTTTTTATTTCGGCGTAATTCATTAAAGGTGGAGCACCCTTTCCTTGATCTCCTGCGTTCTGCCCTGATTCCAGAACTGAGTTCCTATATATCCGCAGGTTCTGCGCGCAACGTTGAGCTTGTTCTGATCTCTGTTATGGCACTTGGGACATTCCCATACAAGCTTTCCGTCGTCGTCCTTGACTATGCGTATTTCTCCGTCGTAGCCGCATTCCTGACAATAGTCACTCTTTGTGTTAAGCTCGGCGTACATTATGTGGTCGTATATAAACTTCATGACCGACATAACCGCCTCGATATTATCCTGCATATTCGGCACTTCGACATAGCTTATTGCGCCTCCGGGAGAAAGCGCCTGGAACTTTGCCTCGAATTCAAGCTTGTCAAACGCGTCTATCGGCTCGGTTACGTGTATATGATAGCTGTTTGTGATGTAATTCTTATCCGTAACGCCGTCAACTATGCCGAAACGCTTTTGCAGACACTTTGCAAACTTATAAGTCGTACTTTCAAGCGGAGTTCCGTAGATAGAATAGTCTATATTCTCGGCAGCCTTCCACTTTGAGGTATACTCGTTGAGTTTCTGCATTATTTCAAGACCGAATTTTTCTCCTTCGGGGCTTGTAAGCTTCTTTCCGGTCATGCTGTAAACACATTCCCAAAGTCCGGCATATCCGAGAGATATTGTGGAATATCCTCCGTGAAGCAGGCTGTCTATTGTCTCGCCCTTTTTAAGTCTTGCGAGAGCGCCGTTCTGCCAGAGTATCGGAGCCGCGTCCGAAAGAGTGCCGGTAAGGCGCTCGTGTCTGCACTGAAGCGCTCTGTGGCAAAGCTCCATGCGTTCGTCGAACACTTCCCAGAACTTTTTCATATCCTTATGTGCGGAAAGTCCTATATCCACAAGGTTTACGGTTACAACGCCCTGGTTGAATCTTCCGTAATACTTGGGTTTGCCGTCTTTATCGACATACGGGGTAAGAAAGCTGCGGCAGCCCATACAGGTGTAGCAGTGTCCGTTACCGTTTTTATCTATCTTGTTCTTGAGCATTATCTTCTCCGAAATATAGTCCGGAACCATACGCTTTGCGGTGCATTTTGCCGCAAGCTTTGTAAGATAATAATACTCTGAGTCCTCGTGTATGTTATCTTCTTCGAGAACGTATATGAGCTTCGGGAACGCGGGCGTTATATATACTCCCGCCTCGTTCTTTACGCCCTTATATCGCTGAAGCAGAACTTCCTCTATTATAACCGCAAGGTCTTTCTTTTCCTGTTCGTTCTTTGCCTCGCCGAGATACATGAACACCGTTACGAACGGAGCCTGACCGTTTGTCGTCATGAGCGTTACGACCTGATACTGTATCGTCTGAACGCCCTTTTTTATCTCGTCGCGTATACGTCTTTCGACAAGCGTCGATATTGTATTTTCGTCGAGTCTGCCTCCTGCAATTTCAAGCGATTCTATAACGTCTTTTCTGATTCTCTCTCTCGACACCTGAACAAACGGCGCAAGGTGAGCAAGGCTTATGCTCTGACCGCCGTACTGGTTCGACGCGACCTGAGCTATTATCTGTGTTGCGATGTTGCACGCAGTGGAAAAAGAATGAGGCTTTTCTATTGCGGTTCCGCTTATGACGGTGCCGTTCTGAAGCATATCCTCAAGGTTTACAAGGTCGCAGTTGTGCATATGCTGCGCGAAATAATCTGCGTCGTGGAAGTGTATAAGTCCGTCCTCGTGAGCCTTGACTATATCCGGCGGCAAAAGCAGACGTTTGGTTATGTCCTTGCTGACTTCTCCTGCCATATAGTCGCGCTGAACGGAGTTTACCTGCGGATTTTTGTTTGAATTTTCCTGCTTGACCTCTTCGTTGTTGCATTCGATAAGGCTGAGTATCTGATTGTCCGTAGTATTAGCCGTTCTGACAAGGCTTCTGGTATAACGGTAGCGTATATAGCGTTTTGCCGTTTCATACGCCTTTCTGATCATTATCTGGGTTTCGACAAGCTCCTGTATTTCTTCTACCGACAAGGCTCTGTCCATGCACGCGCCGGTATCCTCGACTGCCTTTGCTATTTCGGCTATCTGCTCATCGGTAAGTTCTTTTACCGTACCTGCCTCGTTTGCCTTGGCTACCGCTTTTTCGATTTTTGAACGGTCGAAAACAACTTCCGCACCGCTGCGCTTAATGATCTTCATCTTTTCTTATTCTTCCTTTATCTTCTGTTTTTTAAGCAAATTTGTGAGTGTATATATTTTACCACACTGTTAACAGCGAGTATGTGTCTTTTGCCACATTTTCCGAAAAAATCAATATTTTGTGTTTCCGCACAAATTTTGAACGTATATCTTGTATGTTTTAACAACATTTGAAAACAGAGAATAAATAAAGAAAAAAGTGCTAACAATAGAACCGAAAACAAAGAAGCAAGCGCAAAACGAAAGGGGAAACACGCATGAAGGATGACAGAAAGACGAGGCTTAAAAAGCAAATGTTAAGCGGTGCGATATATATAGCACTTGCGGCGGCAGTCGTGGGAGTAACCACGGGCACCGTGGAAAAACTAATAAACACAAAGGAAATATCACTTCCCGAAACAGACCTTGAAAACACAAAATACGGTACGGCGCTGCCGGAAATACCGGAACTTCCCGAAATACCCGACGCCGCAATAAACAAAAATTCTGATTCAGACGCCGAAAGCAGTGACGGCGCACAAGTTTCGGGACTCGGCGACGGAGTGAACGCCGAAATCATACCGGGCGACGAAATGTATACGCCGGAAATTCAGAAAACGGCAGAAGAATCTTCCGAAAACGTGCCCGAACAGGTTGAAGTATCGGCAGAACAGACGATTTCCGAACCCGACTACGGTTATCCGGGATATGTAAAGCCGTGCGGAGGACTTATAGTAAGAGAGTACTCTCCCGACGTTCTGGTATACTCGCCCACAATGTACGATTACAGAGTTCACACCGGAATTGACATTGCCGCCGACATAGGCACGCAGATAAAGGCGATCTCAGGCGGAAGAATAAGCGAGGTAAAGAACGACGACCTCTACGGAACGACAGTCACTATCGATTCTCCCGACGGACTGCGCATAAGCTATTCAAATCTTTCCGCGGAACTGCCGCAGGGTATAGAAACGGGCGCCGACATACAGACAGGCAGCGTCATAGGCGGCGTAGGAGATACCGCCATATGCGAGTCGGCACAGGCTCCTCACCTTCATGTAGAGGCGGCAAGAGACGGAAACGCCTTTGATCCGTCCGAGCTTTTCACCGACGCCGAAGCAAAGGAAACCGCAGCCGCAGCCACGTCCGAAGAAACAGACTGAAAACCCTTAATACAAAACAAAGCTCAGTGCCGCCTTTTTCGGGTAACACTGAGCAATATTTTTATTTATATACAGGCTTTAACAAAGAAAACTTACGCTCTCTTTGAAGTAACCTCAGCCTCATACTTTTTGATTTCCTCGAACCATTCCGGACCCGCCTTTACGCCGCATCTTTCGCAGTATTCAGCCCATACGTCGCCGAACGGAAGCATCTTAGCCTCTTCCTGCACTACCATAAGTTCAGTAAATCTTGCCTCGTCCTGGAGTTTCTTGAGTTTTTCGTTGGGCAGGCAAAGTGCGTTAAGCAGAGCCTTCTGCCAGCTTCTGATACCTACTACCCATGCCGAAACGCGGTTAATGCTTGCGTCAAAGTAGTCGAGAGCCATATAAACTCTGCCGAGAGCGTCGTTTCTTACGATCTCCTTTGCAATTTCCTTGGTCTCGTCGTCAAGCAGCAGCACATGGTCGCTGTCCCATCTTACGCCGCGTGTGATATGAAGTGCGATCTCGGGGAAGAAGCAGAGCAGTGCGGGAATCTTATCGGATACGACTTCTGTCGGATGATAGTGACCGTTGTCCATAAGAGGCAGGCACTTGTCCTTATGTTCAGCCGCAAAGCTGAGAGTGAACTCTGCCGAGCCTGATGTAAAGGACTCAACGCCTATGCCGAATACCTTTGATTCAACGCAGGGCTTTACAAGGTTGAAATCGTAAGGCTCCGAGAGAATTTCCTCGATAGACTGCTTATATCTCATTCTGGGGCCCATTCTGTCTGCGGGAATGTCCTTGAAACCGTCGCCCGTCCAGATGTTCATAACGCAGGGGATTCCGGTTTCCTTTGCAAAGTATTCGGAAATGCGTATACAAGCCTTTCCGTGCTCGATCCAGAACTTCCTGATCTTTTCATCGGGGCTTGAAAGCGTAAGACCGTCCTTTACCATAGGGTGAGAGAAGAAAGTGGGGTTGAAATCAAGTCCCATTCCTCTTGCCTTTGCAAACTCGACCCATTTCTTGAAGTGCTTGGGTTCAAGCTTGTCGCGGTCTACGAACTTGCCGTCCTCAAAGATAGCGTAGCAAGCGTGTACGTTTACCTTTTTCTTGCCGGGAGTAAGCGAAAACGCCTTATCCATATCTGCAAGCAGCTCTTCGGGAGTTCTTGCCTTTCCGGGATAGTTTCCGGTAGTCTGAATACCGCCTGTAAGCGGGCCGTCGTGGTCAAATCCGGTTACGTCGTCGCCCTGCCAGCAGTGAACCGATACAGGAGCGTTTTTGAGAGTCTCGATAGCCTTCTCGGTATCTATTCCCCATGAAGCATAGACTTCTCTTGCTCTTTCATATGCTTTGTTTGCCATTTGTACAATCCTCCGTGAATTGAATAAATATATGAATTGATTTTTTACTTTGTCATATCTACAATCTTCTTGAATTTCTCGTAGCCTTCGTCCCACATATCCGTGTCATGCGGTTCAAAGCAGGATATTTCAAAGGAATTTGCTATAACCTCGCGCGCCTCTTTGGTATTCTTTATCTCGCCGTTTGCTATTGCCTGAACCGCGATGTTTCCGAGAGCCGTAGCCTCAACGGGACCCGTATATACGGGACGTCCGCAAGCGTCTGCCGTAAGCTTGCAAAGCGGCACTTCCTTTGTTCCGCCGCCGACGATATTGATAAACGGAGCTTTCTTTCCGGTTATCTCGTCTATCTTTTCAACGGTGCTGCGGTAGCACATTGCAAGGCTGTCGAATATACATCTTACAATTTCGCCCTTGGTTTCGGGAACGTACTGACCGGTCATCCTGCAGAACTCGGCAATGCGCTTGGGCATATTTCCGGGTGTCTGGAATTCGAGATAATCGGGGTTGATAAAGCAGGCGTGCGGTTTTGACGCCATAGCCATATTCGACAGTTCGTCGAACGAAACGACCTCGCCCTGACGTTTCCACTGTCTGCGGCTCTCCTGCTCTATCCAGAGTCCCATTATATTCTTCAAAAATCTTATCTTTCTCTCGGTGCCGCCCTCGTTTGTAAGGTCATACTTATATGCAAGCTCTCCCGTAAGAGGTTCGGGAATTTCCTTACCCATAAGCGACCATGTTCCGCTTGATATGTAAACAAAGTCGTCGTTCTTTGCGGGAACCGCAACAACAGCGCTTGCGGTATCGTGCGACGCACAGGAAACCACCTCCGCGTCAACGTTTCCGACCTCCTCAAGTATATGCGGCAGCAGCTTTCCGGCTTTTGTTCCGGGCGCAACTATTTCGCCGAAGATCTCTTTGGGAAATCCGAGCTTTGAAATTATATCGGGCGACCAGTTTCTTGTCTTTGCGTCAAGAAGCTGAGATGTGGACGCTATCGAATACTCTGTCTGCTTTACGCCGGTAAGGAAATACTTGAGAAGATCCGGCACAAACAGGAGATCCTTTGCATTATCGAGAAGATACTTGTTTTTGCTTATGTGATAGAGCTGATATATGGAGTTGAAATTCAAAAACTGAGTTCCCGTTATCTTATAAAGCTCTTCTTTGGGTATTTTTGCATAGACCTCCTCCATGAGTTCCTTTGAGAACGCAGGATTGCGGTAGTTATACGGGTTTGCCATAAGAGAACCCGTCGCGTCGAGAAGTCCGAAGTCAACGCCCCATGTGTCTATGGATATGCTCTTTATATCCTTGTTTTCGCCGAGCACGCAGTTTGATATTGCCTGCTTTATCTCGGTAAAGAGCTTTAACATATCCCAGTAAAGGTTTCCGTTGAGGTTTACGGGATCGTTTGTAAAGCGGTGAACTTCTTCAAGGGTTATTTTTGAACCGTCGAATTTTCCGACTATTCCTCTGCCGCTTGACGCACCAAGGTCAATGGCAAGCATCTTGAGTGGTGATTTCATATTCGCTGTCCTTTCGTTTATGAATATATAATAATTACAAGGTTTATATTCAGATCTCGGCAAGTATTGCTCTCAGAGCCGAGACAGCCGCGTCAAACGCTGCCTCGGGAGTTTCAAAAGCGTTCTGAACCTTTATTTCGGCAAGGTTCGAGAGCTTGTCGAGTCCGCTGAACACGGTAAGGTGAGGTTCGAGAGTAAGGAAAATGTCGCGGTCAACGTCCTTCATGCCCGAAAGCACTTCCTTTATATGTCCCACGCCCTGTCCCGCAGGAACGATAGCGCCGTCGGCTTTGGCGTCCTTTATATGTATATACTCGATATACGGCTTTAAGAGATTGAATGCCTTGGGATATGCTTCGGTAAAGCAGAAAGCGAAGTTTCCGTTATCGAACACGCTCTTTAATCTTCCGCCGAAATGCTGCATTATATCGTAGCAGTCCTCAGGCTTTTCGCCGTAGATGGACATCTCGTTCTCATGGCAGAGAGTTATGTGTCTCTTTTCGGCAAGCGCAAGCATTTTTTCAATGTGCGAGAAGATAACGTCTCTGTACTTATGGCAGTCCTCTCCCTTGGGATAGAAAAAGCTGAACATACGTATATTTTTTGCTTCAAATATATCTGCAATGTCAAGCGTGTGTTCAAAGAGTTTGAAATGCTCGTCAAAATCGTCGGTAACGACGTTTATTTTTCCTATCGGAGAGCCTATGGACGACACGCCTATGCCGTTTTTGTCCATTTTCGCCTTAGCCTCTTTTGCCTGTTCGAGAGTAAGCGAGGACACGTTTGTTCCGTCTATGTTTCTCGGTTCGATATAGTCTATATTCTGCTTTTTCAGATATTTAAGCTGTTCGTCGAAAACCGGCGACACTTCGTCCGCAAATGCACTGAGTACAAAATTTGCCATTGTCTGTTTTCTTCCTTTCAAAATTTCCGCCGAAGTGCGAAAACCTTTATATTTATACATTTGTATTATATAACAGCAGCGCTGATTTGTAAATATATATGATAAATTTTAATAATTTTTTTCCAATCTGACAACAACAAAGATTTTAATGTTGATTTCAAAAATGCTAAAATAATACAAAAACCACTCACGGAGAACATTGAAATGAAAACAGTAATACTTGACGCAAAGACACTCGGAGACGACATGAGTTTTTCATCTCTCGAAAAGGTATGCTCGCTTACGGTATACGGTGCAACCGCCCCCGGCGAAATACAGGACCGCGCACGCGGCGCCGAGTGCATAATCATAAACAAAGTAAAGCTTACCGCAGAAATACTCGAAAAACTGCCTTATTTAAAGCTTATATGCATTACCGCAACGGGTTTTGACAATGTGGACGTCAAATGGTGTTCGGCTCACGGCGTCGCCGTCTGCAACGTATGCGGATATTCTACGCAGTCCGTAGCTCTGATCACGGTTTCGCTTGCGCTGTCGCTTATAAATCATCTGCCTTCGTTCGATTCATACGTGAAAAGCGGACTTTATACGCAAAGCGGAATACAGAACAAGCTCACACCTGTATTTCACGAGCCGTCCGCGCTGACATGGGGCGTTATCGGGTACGGGGATATAGGCAAGGAAGTCGCGCGCATTGCGGAAAGTTTCGGTTTTTCTGTGCTGTATTGCAGAAATACTCCCGACGGCGCGCAAAACTGCGTGAATATCGACGAATTGCTCACTAAAAGCGATGTTGTTTCTCTTCACGTTCCGGCAAATGCAAAGACTGTAAATCTCATAAACAAAGAACGCCTTGAAAAAATGAAGGACGGCGCGGTTCTCGTGAATGCCGCACGCGGCGCCGTGACAGACGAGGCTGCCGTTGCAGATGCCGTTCTTTCGGGCAAGCTCTCCGGGTTCGCGACAGATGTCTATACAACCGAACCTTTCCCGTGCGGTCACCCTTTTGAAAAACTCCGCAGCCTTGACAATGTTGTTTTCACTCCTCATATGGCTTGGGGCGCTTATGAGGCTCGCGTAAGACTTATCAGCGAAGTCGCTCTCAACATCTCCGCTTTCCTCTCCGGCTCTTTCCGCAACCGCGTGGACTAAAACGGGGGTACGCAAGGGTACGCGCTTTCTTTTTTAAAAGAAAGCTGCAAAGAAAACAATAGCCCCTAATTCATAAAAATGTTGCGGGATACTCTCTGCCGCCAGCTTGTACCGTCCGACACCAACACGAGGGCGTCGGACTCAAATCTGAGCAGGTGCCAAAGTAAACTATGGGAACTGTGTACTATGGGCAGTTTTAGAAAGTGATATTACTCAGCACCACCCAAACATAAAACTATAATTCAGCAAAGTCATCTTGCCGTAGGCAAGCTGGTCGAAAAAGTGTGTCCTGTTGACTGTGGAACAACTCGGAAAAATTACTTTTTCGCACCTAAAATAAAGTTTACGCAGACCGTAACGTGACATGGCATAGGAGTTAAATCTGAGATAAACAAATTTTACTTATAAACCAACCCCATCGAGCAGTGCGTAGCATCTGCGAGCGAAGAGTGCAAGCTTCGGAGGTGTGTGGAAGTCTTACCGACGATACAATTTTGTGTGGAAAATAAAGCCACGCTTTCGCGGCGGCGTTTGAGCCGCGAAAATCTTTTGTGCACCTTTTCGATTCCGAAAAGTGGGAGAATAGAGCTGCACATGGCAGTGAATTGTCTTTTCCGCCAAAACTAAGCAACAACCAGCCAAACACAAAGTATCTTTCCACTTTTCGAACCCGAAAAGTGGGCATATAAAGTTGCACTTTGAAAAAAGTAACCCGTTTCCGCCCAAAACAATCTAAAACCACCCAAACATAAAAGTTACTTGCACTTGCGCAAATATGAAAAATATAGTAAAATATAGTAAAAGGAAAATAAAAATAAAATCATTTAAAACCCTGCGCGGAGGTAAAAAGACGTGTTGTACCGTGTGTTCGGCAGAAGCGGAAGCGGAAAAAGCAAGTATATATTTGAAAAAGCAGCGGAATGTATCGTAAATAAGCGCCATGCATTTTTTGTCGTGCCCGAACAGTCCGCAGTAAAAACCGAAACCGAAATAATAAAAAAACTCGGCAATGAATCAAATAGCTTTGTCGAGGTAATTAACTTCAAAAGACTGTGTAACCGCGTTTTCAGACAGACCGGCGGACTTGCGGCAAAACATCTCGAAAAAGGCGCGGATAAAATTGCAATGCTCTGCGCGCTCGACTCGGCAGGCGATTTTCTCGGAGAATATAAACAAAGCGCGCATGATACTGACTTTGTAAAAAAGGCTCTCGAAACCGTAAACGAACTCAGCGCGTCGGCTTTGTGCTCAAAAGACCTTGAAAAAGCACTGTCGGAACTGCCCGATTCTCCCGAATATGCGGCTATGCGCGCAAAAATTTCCGATATTGCCCTTATCTCCGCGGCATATGAAGCTCAGAACGCCGAGATTACCGGTTCTTACGGCGATATTTACGATAAACTCTGCGAAAAATTGCAGGACAGCGCATTTTTTGCGGACAAAGCCGTGTTTTTCGACGGATTTTACGGCTTTACCGCAAAGGAAATCAAAATAATCTCGTATATTGCCGAGGACGCAGACGAGGTTTACGTCACGCTGCCGTGCGAAAAGGACTGCCGCGACGAAATATTCACGCGAAGCTCAAAAGCCGCGCAAAGTCTGCAAAAGCTTGCCGAACGCGCCGATATACAGATCTGCGATATTGAGCTTAAAGAAGATTTCAGACACCGCGAAGGCAGCGCACTTCGGCTTTACCGCGACGGTTTTTCTTCGGACTCTCTCGCCGCAAATATTTCCGAAAACAACACAAATACCGAAAAAGACGGACTTGAAATACTGTCCTGCCGCGATATATATTCCGAGGCAAAAGCGGCGTGCGCCGTTGTATGCGGTCTTGTGAGAAACGGAGCGAAGTATTCCGATATATGTATCTGCGCAAGATCCTGCGCCGACTACGACGGCATTCTAGACGCGGTTTTCAGAAAGGCCGGTATTCCTTTCGGATTTGACAAACCAGAAAAACTCACCGACAGCGCGCTTTACTATCTCGTGTGCTCGGCATTCGACTGCGTTTATACAATAAATCCCGACGCGGTTCTGAACTACGTAAAGACAGGACTTTCCGGCGTTTCGGACATTGACGCAGATATGTTTGAAACCTATGTCAGAACATGGGACATAGGCACAAGACAGGTGCTTTGCGACGAGGACTGGAACATGAATCCTCTCGGATATGCCGACGCGCCTGCGGATAAGAACGTGCTTGACGCAGTGAACCGCGCAAAACGCACGGTTTATACCTGTCTTGACGGATTCAGGCTGCTGCTTAAAGACGCGTCAACCGTAAAGGACTATGCTCTTGCGGTGTGGCATCTTCTCGGCGACATACAAAGGCAGAGCGGAAAAACCTCCTTTGACGACAAAAGCGGCGGTATTCAGCTCGATCTGCTCTGCAAATGCCTTGATATTATCGTAAATACCGCAGGAGAAAAATGCGTAAATACGGCAATGTTTTTAAATATGTTTAAGCTGTGCGCAGAGGACTGCGACACGGGAAAGATTCCCGAACGTGCGGACTGCGTAATGTTCTCCCCTGCCGAGCTTGTAAGAGCATCAAACGTCAGATACATGATACTTCTCGGCGCAAACGACGGCATATTCCCGTCGGGCAGCCATTCTTCGGGACTCATTTCCGACAGAGAACGTCCGCTGCTTGCAAAATACGGTCTTACGCTTCCCGACACCGGCGATACACTTGCCTTTGACGAACTTTTCTTAGCTTACAGTGCGGTATGCAGTGCGTCGGAGCGTACTTACATTCTCTTTTCGGAACAGACAAGCGGCGGAGAGAGAATGTTTCCGTCCGTAATATGTCAAAGCGCGTCAAAGCTTACCGGAAACGGAATCAAAGCATTTGACGAAGATGACATCGGCGGCGCCTACTGTTCGGACGAGCTGCTGTTTGAGGAATATATCACCATGAAAAACGGTCCGCAAAGGAGTGCGGCGGCGAAATATCTTACATCTAAAAAGGAATTTGCCAACCGTCTTAAGTTTCTCGGCTCGGACTGCACTCAAAGCGAAAATCTGAATTCCGACAGCACAAAACTGCTGTTTGACGGCAATATTAGCACAAGCTATTCGCGGCTTGAAACATACAATCAGTGTCCGTTTTCGCATTTCTGCACATACACACTGCGTCTGCGTCCCGAACCGAAAGCAAAGCTTGACGCGATCGAGGCGGGTTCTGTAATGCACAAAATACTCGAACAGTTTGTGCCGATGCTCACAAAAAGCAAAAAAGACGGCAGTCTTATGGACAGCGAAACGGCTCACGGCATAATTAAAGAACTGCTTTCGGAATATCTCGGAAAAATCACGTACGGAAACACCGAAAACCTTTCAAAGCGTTTCAGATACACGTATATGCGCCTGTCGCGCCAGCTCTTTGCACTTGCCGACGCACTCACAGAAGAATGCAAGGTAAGCGAATTTGAAACTGCCGGCGTCGAGGTGCCCGTCTCGGATTCGGCGGACATAAAGCCCGTACCCATCGACATCGGCGGCGGAGTAAAGCTTTTCATAAACGGTCAGATAGACAGGGTTGACACATTAAAAAAAGACGGAAAAACCTATATACGCATTGTCGATTACAAGACCGGGCGCAAGCAGTTCAAGCTCGACGACATACTGTCCGGATTTAATCTGCAAATGCTGCTTTATATGTATTCAATATGCAATTCAAAAAATCCGATAGGAGGAGAAAATCCCGTGCCTGCCGGGATAATGTATTCGAGAGTATACGATCCCGATGCAAAGGAAAATTCGGGTTACGACGACGAACTTCTCGTATCCGAACTTGAAGCGCGCGCATATTCAAGCGGTATGTTTACCGACGACGCGGAAATTCTTCTTGATATGGACAAGACGGGCAGCGCACGTTTTATTCCCGTTAAATTCAAGGACGGCGCACTTGCCGAAAAACAGCCCGTAATGTCCTCGGAAAAACTCGGAGAACTGCTCAATTTCGCAGCGCACACGGCGTCGGTTCTCGCGGCGGAAATATACTCCGGCGGAAAAAAAGCCGAGCCTTATATTGACAAAAACCTCAACGCCTGCACCTTCTGCAACATGCTCCCGGTATGCCAGGGGTTCAGGACGAGCAGAAACGCGGCGTTCCAAAAACGAAAGTTTTCCGAAAGCACAAATTAACAGCATAAAACAAGCCGCCGGTTTTATCCGACGGCTCAAATTTTATTATCTTATCTTTATTACTTAAAGATTACAACGGATTTTGTTTCCTGAACCCACTGAACAACAGCGTTGTAAGCCTCGGCAACCGCTCTTGCGGGCACGAGAGTTCTTCCGCCGACTATCTGTGCCGGAACATCAAGCTCCGCAACAACCTCGTCGTTCTTATAAAGTTCTTTGGAACCGATCGTGAGCTTTACAAGATCGTTATCAAGCACTGCGGTTACGGTCTTGGTTGCGTCGTCCCATTCAACAAACGCACCGAGAGCCTCAAATATTGCTCTGAGCGGTACAAGAGTTCTGCCCTCAAGTATAACGGGCGGCTGATCGAATGAAAGTCTTTCGCCGTCAACATAGACTTTGATTGCGCCGGGTTCGGGATCGTTTGTTCTGTACTTTGCAAGATGATCCTTTGCCTCGCCGTCCTTTATGTTTGTTATGGTATACTCAAAAGCGCCGGCAGCCGAGCCGAGGCAAGATGCGCTGACTACTACATGGGCTTTGCCGTCTGCAAATGCGGATTCAAGAGGCACTTCTGTTTCGTGTGTAACCTTCTTACCGTTATTATCAAGAGTCATCACATAACGTCCGGATTCGGTCTTATTAAATGTTACGGTAACAACATCTCCGCTCTTGAGTGCGAACGCTCCGTTGACCTGTGCCGAGCCGAGCATGCTGAAATCCTTTATGCCGTTATAGAATTCCCAACTGTCTTTGGAAAATCTTATAAGGTTCATAAAGCCTCTATTTTCGGGAACCTTACCTACCTTGAACATCTGCGGCTTTTCAAGCACACCGATATATGCCCAGCAGTCTGTTCCGTCTGCAACTTCAGGGACTTTATCAAACTTAACGGTAACAGAAAGTCCGTCAACGGTATATGTTTTCTTTGAAGCTACGCCGCCCCAGTTTTCGCCGTCCTGATAATATCCGCCGTGGCTTACCTTTACGGTGCCGTCTGCATTTTCGGTAACGGTTACGGGAGAGTTCTTTTCAACCTCCATTTTCCCGTTTTCCTCATCTGTCGGTACAACGATATTATATCCGTTGCCGACGGTCCAGTTTTGTGTATCCTCCGCACTGCACACAACTGCCGCAGCAGCGCAGAGAAGAACAGACGCGAGAATTACTGAAAGTATTTTTTTCATGTTTTTTTACCTCCGGTTTTTCAATTTAATTTAATTTAATTTAATGCAATTATAACATACATATTTTAATTTGTCAAACAAATATTACAAAAAAGAAGAAAATTTTTTATGCGGTTTTGGCGGATTTGATATTTTACTGCTTTAGCGCTTGGCTGAGTCATGCTTGGTTTGGGTGGAAACATGTTACTTTCTTCAAAGTGCAACTCTATTCTCCAACTTTTCGACGGCGAAAAAGTTGCACTCTAAAGAGCGTAAACAAAAGCCGTT
>ERZ835980.883-NODE-883-length-37644-cov-5.620740_pt1 | contig 37644 bp, 39 predicted proteins | sample MGYA00519943_ERZ835980 | MGnify/ENA primary metagenome ERZ835980 (study PRJEB31850, sample SAMEA3708791) | human gut metagenome | biome: human gut; feature: human-associated habitat; material: faeces | place: China | collected 2014 ... | reverse complement strand
AGGACCGTCCGCTGGGGTGGGACCCTGTTGCCGTAAGGCAATAGGGCGGGCGATGGAATGGCCCGATTCGTGTCCGAAGAGAAAGCTGCCGGCGTATCGGCCCAACAGGTGACAAATACCAAGTATACCACAGTATACCACGATTTTTGCCTGTGGAAAATAGTCTGCGATTATGTTATGATAAGAATCAACAAGTTTCCGGTCAAAATGTGGAATGTGAGGAAGGTAAAACCATGCGTGAAAGTGGAATCCTGATGCCGGTGTCCAGCCTGCCCGGCCCTTATGGAATTGGCTGCTTTGGCAAGGAAGCATTCAAATTTGTGGATTTTCTGGCCGATGCCGGGCAAAAGATCTGGCAGCTGCTGCCCCTGAGCCCCACCGGCTACGGCGACAGCCCCTATCAGAGCTGCTCCGCCTTTGCGGGCAACCCCTACTTCATCGACCTTGATGCCCTGAAGGAAGAAGGCCTGCTCACGGCAGCCCAGCTCAAGGCAGAGCCCTGGGGCGATGACCCGAAGCAGGTGGACTACGGCACCCTGTACACCAGCCGCTACAAGGTGCTGCGCACCGCCTATGCGGCCTGGCGCAAGGCCTGCAAGGGCCTGCACGGCTGCAGCGATTACTTCCCGGATGACTACTATGCCTTCACCCTGAGCAACGAGGCATGGCTGGAGGATTATGCCCTGTACATGGCTCTGAAAGTGGCCAACGGCATGAAGAACTGGGTGGAGTGGGAGCGCCCCTACCGCCTGCGGGACAAGGCTGCGCTGGCCGCCTTTGCTGCCGAAAACGAGGAAGAGATCGGCTTCTGGAAGTTTGTACAGTACAAGTTCAGCACCCAGTGGCAGGCTGTGAAGCAGTATGCCAACGACAAGGGTGTGCAGATCCTGGGCGATATCCCCATCTATGTCTCTGCCGACTCGGTGGATGCCTGGGTGGGCGGCAAGCTGTTCGAGCTGGATGCCGAGGGCCGTTTTGCCCGTGTGGCAGGCTGCCCGCCGGATTATTTCTCTGCCGATGGTCAACTGTGGGGCAACCCGCTGTATAACTGGACGTATCATAAACGGACTGGATATGCATGGTGGGTCCAGCGGGTGCGCCATGCCCTGGGCATCTACGACCTGCTGCGCATCGACCACTTCCGGGGCTTTGACACCTACTGGGCCATCCCTGCCGACAGTGCCACCGCCAAGACCGGTAAGTGGGAAAACGGCCCCGGCATGGAGCTGTTCGACGCGCTGGAGCAGGCGCTGGGCAAGCTGCCCATCATTGCCGAGGACCTGGGCGAGCTGTTCCCCAGCGTGCGGAAGCTGCTGGCTGACAGCACTTTCCCGGGCATGAAGGTGCTGCAGTTTGCTTTCAGCGGCGGGGATAACGAGTACCTGCCCCACAACCATGTCAAGAACAGTGTGGTCTACCCCGGCACCCACGACAATACCACCATCACGGCCTGGTGGGAGAGCGCTGCCACCCCCAAGGAAAAGGCCACGGCGGCGGCCTATCTGCACCTGACCGGCGCACACCCTACCGCAAAGGAAGTCGCCGCCGTCAAAACGGCGGCTGCCCGCACCGCTCTGCTGCGGGCAGCCCTGGGTTCGGTGGCCGACCGTGCCATCATCCCCATGTACGACTGGCTGGGTCTGGGCGAGGAGGCACACCTGAACACCCCGGGCAAGCTGGGCGGCAACTGGGCATGGCGTGCAGCGGCCGGTTTTGAGAGCAAAACGCTGGCAAAGACCATTGCCGACGAGTGCAGTGTGTACTGCCGCGTCTAATTCCGGCGGGCACTTTGTAAATTGTTTGGCAATCTGACGAAAATGCAAAAATTCCAGTAAAAAATTGTGCGTTCTGCTGGCAATGGCTCCGCCTGAATGCTATAATGGCTATGAGTTCCCGGAGAGTGCCGGGAATCAGTCAGCTGCCGGTGCACGGCAGCACGATGCATGATGATGGGGAAAATGCAATGGAAAAACAATGGACCGAGCAGGATCTGCACAGTTTTGTGCAGACTGCACAGGCGGTGTTTGACAGTGTCAGCCTGACCGAAGAACAGCCGGAACCCGGCTGGCAGGACGAAAGCCTGCAGGTGGACTATGAGCTGCGCGGCGGACGGGTGGACTGCGTGCTGCACCGCATCGTGGAAGCGGACGGCAAGCGCTGGAAGCTGCAGATGTCGGCACCGCTGGCAGGCAATGTCCTGCCCGAAGAGCGCATGACGCCCCGGGAACGGGAGCTGTGCCGCGACGATATGAGCCACGATTTTCTGACCGGTGTGTACAACCGCCAGTATCTGGAGCGGGTGTTCGGCGCAAAGCTGGAACAGTGGGCCCGGCAGGGCCGCAGCGCCGCTGTGGCTCTGGTGGCTCTGGACAAGGGCCCTCAGCTCTGCGATACTTACGGCCAGCCGGTGATGGACCAGCTCCATTGCTTTGTGGGCAACCAGTGGAAAAAGCACTTTGATACCCCGACGGAACAGGTGGTCTGTCGCCTGACCGGCAGCGTTTTTGTGGTGGGCAGCGTGGACACCACCGGCCCGCAGCTGGCGGCCCGGATGCAGGAGCTGTACGAGCAGATGCCGCACGAGTGCATCACCACCACCGGCATGATGCGCCGGGTGCAGTTCACCATGAGCGGCGCGGCCGCCGGGCTGGACGAGGTGGAGGCCAAGAACTGGCCCGCCCTCTACGAGCTGTGCGATGCCCGCCTGCGCAAGGTGCAGGCTTCCGGCGGTGACCGGATCGGCTGTGCCGAATAACGATCATGTATAGAAAAGCCCCTTTTGGCGCACACTGGCTGCCAAAGGGGGCTTTTTGTATGGAAAACCAGAAAAACGACAACCTCAATCTCCTGGAAGCCGTGGTGCAGAACACCGAAATGGGCAAGAACACGCTGGAACAGATCGTGCCTATGACCGACGACACCCAGTTCAAGGCGGAGCTGCTGCGCCAGCGCAACCTCTACCACCAACTCAATCAGGAGGCCCACACCGCCATGGAAGCCTGCGGCGGCACCGCCCAGGGCCAGAGCGCCATGGCAAAATTCAACACGAAGATGGGCATCAGCATGAAGACCCTGACCGACAAGTCCACCCGCAACCTGGCCGAGATGCTGACCCAGGGCAGCGGCATGGGAGTGGTGGACTGCGTGAAGGCACAGAAGGACTACCCCAATGCCGCACCCGGCACCAAGCGCCTTGCCCAGCGGCTGATGGAATTTGAAGAGGACAACCGCGTCCGGCTGGAACAGTTTTTGTAAAAAAGAAACCCTCTCAGGCTCACGTTGTTCGCCAGCTCTCCCGAAGGGCGAGCCCTTGGCAAAACGGAAAACTTTTCCGGAATGTCAAAAGCTCCCCCCTTTCGGGGGAGCTGGCAATGCGAAGCATTGACTGAGAGGGTTTTGTGTTTTACAGTGCTTCCACCATGGCGGCCACGATCTTCGTGGCGGTGGCAACGTACTCTGCGATGCTGAACTTCTTGACCACCAGCACCTCGTGGCCGTCCTCGTCGGCGTTGTCGCTCATGGCGCGCAGGATGACGCAGGGCACGCCGTTCTTGGCGGCGATCTGGCTCACGGCTGCACCTTCCATCTCCACGCAGTCCGGGGCGCACTTGGCCTCGATGGCGGCCTTGGTGGCGCTGTCGCCCACAAACAGGTCGCCGGTGGCGATCTTGCCCACCAGTGCCTTGACACCGGCCTCGGCACAGGCCTTTTCGGCGGCGGCAATCAGCTCCGGGTCACCGGTATATTCCTTCTGATACGGCGGGTTCTGGCAGATCATGTCCAGCTGGGCGTCGTGGTACAGTACGGTCTTGCCGATGACCACGTCGCCGATGCCAATCTTCGAGGTCATGTTGCCTGCAATGCCGGAGAAGATGATCTTCTCGGCACCGAACTTGGTGATGAGCACCTGGGTGGTGGCGGCGGCGTTGGCCTTGCCCATGCCGGCACAGCACACCACCACCTGCTTGCCTGCCAGCGTGCCCTTGTGGTACTCCACGCCGCCGTAGGGTTCCACGGTGACGTTTTCCAAGCGGGCACACAGCTGATCGACCTCATCGGGCATTGCGCCCATAATACCAAAAATCATAGAACTCTCCTTACACGTTGAATAGGAACTCGATGACGTCGCCGTCGTTCACGACGTACTCCTTGCCTTCGGTGCGCTGCAGGCCCTTGGCCTTGACGGCGGCGTAGTCGAAGTTGTTGGCTTCCAGATCCTTGTAGCCGATGACGCTGGCGCGGATGAAGCCGCGCTCAAAATCGCTGTGAATCTTGCCGGCAGCCTGCGGGGCCTTGGTGCCCTTGCGGATGGTCCAGGCGCGGCACTCCTTCTTGCCGTCGGTCAGGAAGGAGATCAGGCCCAGCAGGTCGTAGCTGGCGGTGATCAGGTTGTCCAGGCCGCTGGCCTCGATGCCCATCTCAGCCAGGAATTCTTTCTTCTCCTCGGGGGAGTAGTCGGCAATGTCCTCTTCGGTCTTGGCGCAGATGGGGATGTAGCGGGCGCCCTCTTCCTTGGCGCGGGCGGCCACCAGCGGAACATACTTATTGTTCTCGATGCCCTCCATCAGGTCATCCTCGCCCACGTTGCAGGCGTACAGCACCGGCTTTGCGCTCAGCAGGCCCATCTCGTGCAGCACAGCCTGCTGCTCGGCGTCACCCTCGTCAAAGTCGAAGCTGCGGGCGGGCTTGCCGGCGCTCAGGTGGTCGGCAAGCTGCTGCAGCCAGGCGGCCTCGGCGGCGGCACCCTTGTTGTTGCCGCTCTTGGCGGCCTTGGCCATGCGGCCGGCGCGGTTCTGCACCACTTCCAGGTCGGACAGGATCAGCTCGTAGTCGATGGCATCAATGTCCGAAATGGGGTCCACGGCCTCGGCCTTGGAGACGTCCTCCACCACATGGATGATGTTGTCGTCGTCAAAGCAGCGCACCACATGCACGATGGCGTCGCACTCGCGGATGTGGCCCAGGAACTTGTTGCCCAGGCCGGCACCCTGGCTGGCACCCTTCACCAGACCGGCGATGTCCACGAACTCCACGATGGCGGGGGTCTTTTTGTTGGTCTGCCAGATCTCTGCCAGCTTGTCCAGACGCTTGTCCGGCACGGCCACGATGCCGCTGTTGGGCTCGATGGTGCAGAAAGGATAGTTGGCCGCCTCCGCGTTCTTGGTGGAGGTGATGGCGTTGAACAGGGTAGACTTGCCGACGTTCGGCAGGCCGACGATACCTAACTTCATATAAAATACGCTCCTTACACGTTTTTTTGGCATAACAATACATCTATCATTATACGCAAAGGGACCGAAGAGCGCAAGAGACACTTCACAAAGATTTAGGCGGGGAAGTGTCGTTGGTGCGGCCCAGAAGAAAATCGGTGGAGGTGTGATAAAGGTCGGCCAGCTCAATGAGCAGCGTTGTGGGAATGTCCCGCAGGCCCTGCTCGTAGCGATTGTATTGCGGCTGCGGCATGTGAAGCATGGAGGCGAGCTGACGCTGGGTCAGGTCGTGATCCTCCCGCAGATCGCGGATTCGGCGGTAGTATGCCATGAAAAGGTCCTCCTGATATCTGAATGGATATCTTGACAGTACCGCAAAAAACTGCTATGATGAGAATATGATAACCAAATGGATATCATACGGTGCGGAGGTGCAGAGGGATGTTTGTGTTTTTTACCATTCCATGGATATTTGTGGCTGTGGCGATTCTGATCGCGGTTGCAGCAGGGGTCAGTGTGCTTCAGTTTATTGTGGACCACATCATTGTAATATCGGTTGTTCTGGCGGTTCTGATCGTGTTTCTGGTGCGGGCGATCTGGAAAGATAAAGAAGATGCAGATGGAAACAAAGTGGAGATAACGCTTTGCCTGTTTTCGCTGGTTCCATCCTGTGCGGCCCTGTTCCGGTTGATCATGGCGGTGCTGGATGCACTCGGAAATGATCTGTTTGCCTTTGGCCTTTATATTTTTGCAGCGCCGGTTGAGGCCATAATTGCTCTTGGGGTGTGCCTTGGAATCGTTACGGGTCTGATCTTGCTGCATCAGAAATTCATCCGATCAAAATGGGTGGTTCTGTCCATGGGGGCATTGATCATGCTTGCACTCACTGTCTTCTTCTGGAATGTGAATTGGTGATAACAGGATGTTTACGGAGGATATGGCAGAGGAGATCTTTTCTGCGCTGCGCAAAGCCGGACTGAGTTGTGGAGAATTGTGGATCCCGGATGGCGTGGAAGAACTCGCGCCCGGAGCACTTGCGGGCAGAAGAGAGCTGAAAACGGTGAGACTGCCGAAAACACTGAGAAAAATCGGCGCGATCGCATTCTACGGATGTGAAAGCCTTGAGCAGATCACATTGCCTGTCGGACTGGTGGAGATCGGGACAGCGGCATTCAAAAACAGTGGGCTGCGGGAGGTCACAGTCCCTTCAAAGGCCACACAGCTGGGCAGTGAGATATTTGCGGACACCGCGTTGCATTGTGCAGAGATCAAAGGACGGCGGATCGGAGCTGCAATGTTTCGGGGATGCCGTCAGCTGACCAGGGTCCAGCTGGATCGCAACATTCGCATCATTGAAAAAGGCGCGTTCCGGGAATGCTCTGCATTGAAAACGCTCCGGCTCCCGGATAAGCTGGAGCGGATCGAAGAAGAAGCATTCTGGAACTGTGAGCGGCTGGAGAGGGTGGCGATGCCGGAAGGCGTAAAAGAAATCGGAGACGGTGCGTTTTATGGGTGTGCATTTGAAAATATCCGTGTACCGGAAAAGATCGCGGAGATCCGGCACGAGACATTCGGCGAATGCAAAAAACTGAAAACCATCCACTTCCCGGCTGAATTGAAGCGGATCGACGGAGACGCATTTTATGGATGCCCCGCATTGAAAATGGTTCGTTTTGATGCAGAGTTGACAGCAGTACAGAAAATACAGATCGGGGAGGGCAACGAATCGCTGACCCGGGCGCTGTTATCCTGCGGGGTCGGCAACGAGGCTGGAAATGTTCCGTAAAAACAACCCCCGGCGGCTCTCTGTGCAAAGACAGAGAACCGCCGGGGGTTTGCTGCAGGATGGAGGCTCAACTCAGGACCGAGGCGAGCTTTTTCTTTAAAATTGTGAGATCAATGGGTTTGGCCAGGTGCTCGTTCATACCGGCGGCCATGGCGTTCTGCCGGTCCTCTTCAAACGCGTTCGCGGTCATGGCGATGAGGGGGGAGCAACTTTCTTTCGGGGGCGCGCATCCCCCGACGGGCCGGGACAGGTGAAAATTACAGCAGCTTTGCGCGCAGGTCGGCGATCATGGCGTCGTACTCGGCGTCGGTCAGCAGCACCTTGGGCAGGCTGTCGCTGAAGGGCTGGCCCCAGCTCACGCCGCCCTTGTACTTGGGCACGATGTGCACATGCACATGGGGCATGCCGTCGCCGTAGGTGGCGTAGTTGATCTTGTCCGGGTGGTACAGCTCATCCAGGACCTTCGCCACCTTGGCCACGTCGGCAAAGTAACCGGCGTTCTCCTCCGGGGTCAGCTGGAAGTACTCGGTCTTGTGGCCCTTGAAGGCCACCACGCAGCGGCCCTTGTTCTTCTGGTCGCGGAACAGGTATACGATGCTGTAGGGCAGCTCGCAGACGTCCAGCATCAGAGCCTTGCGCTTTTCGTTGTCTTTTTCACAGTAAAAACATTCAGCCATGGGGAATACCTCTCTTCTCTCAAAACATAAAGCGGTGCGGCACCGCTTGCGATGCAGGAATGAAGCCCCGGCTTGTAGTACAAACCCGGTACGGTTTCAGTATACATCCCGCCCAGTAAAATGCAAGGAACTTTTCCCGCCCGGCGGCAATTTTGGCGGCCTGTACAAACCGGATGACGCTGTTTTGTGCGGTTTTTCGGCTCGAAGGGGCAAAACGCGCCGCTGATGCCTCGTCGACAGGAGCGGACCTGACCCGGCGAAATGCATCCATCGACCGACGTGTGATGTCAGACCGAAATGCGGCCGCCGGGCCGGGCACATCCGGATGGGCAGAAGAACGGAGTTTGTGAAAAAATCATACAAAACCTTCTTTATTTTGTCATAACTCTCCAGTATAATAAAAGATGGAGAGCCTTTTTGACACATGGCCTGCCGCAAGCGCGGCGGCCATTGGATAGACCAGACGGGAGGAAACCTTTATGGCAAACGAAAAGATCCTTGTGGTGGATGATGACGCCAACATCTGTGAGCTGCTGCGCCTGTACCTGACCAAGGAGGGCTATCAGGTCACCACGGCCGGCGACGGCGAGGAGGGCCTGGAAAAGTTCAACCAGATCAAGCCTGACATGGTGCTGCTGGATGTGATGATGCCCCGGATGGACGGCCTGGAAGTGTGCCGCCGCATCCGCAAGGCGGGCAATACCCCGGTGATGATGCTCACCGCCAAGGGCGAGACCTTTGACAAGGTGCTGGGCCTGGAGCTGGGCGCCGACGATTACATGGTCAAGCCCTTTGACGCCAAGGAAGTGGTGGCCCGCATCAAGGCGGTGCTGCGCCGCTGCCAGACCACCTCGGCTGCAGCCGAGAGCACCGAGGGCGTGATCGAGTTCGACAACCTGCGCCTGGACATGAACAGCTATGAGCTGCGGGTCAAGGGCAAGGTGGTGGAGGCTCCGCCCAAGGAGCTGGAGCTGCTCAACTGCCTGGCTTCCCACCCCAACCGCGTGTACACCCGCGACCAGCTGCTGGACGAGGTGTGGGGCTTTGAGTATTACGGCGACAGCCGTACCATCGACGTGCACGTCAAACGCCTGCGCGAAAAGCTGGCCGGTGCTTCCGACAAGTGGGAGCTGAAAACCGTGTGGGGCGTGGGCTATAAATTCGAGGTGCGTCAGTAATGCGCAAGAGTATCTCGACGGCATTCTTCTCGCTGGTGTCCACCCTGATGGTGCTGGGCATCGTGCTGATGGGCTGTTCGGAATGGGTGCTGTTCAAGAATTATTTTGCCCGGGACCGCTATGAGACGCTGGACCAGGTGGTGGGGGTCACCCGCCGCACGGCCCAGTATCTGGCCCAGCAGGCGGCGCTGCCGGAGGGCGACGAACTGGACGCCCTGAACACCAAGCTGGAGATCATCGGCGAGAGCGCGGAGGCCTATCTGTTCTTCACCGACAACGACGGCCGGGTGCTGATCGCTTCCAGCCCGGAAATGCTCACCGCACCGGCCGTACCGGATGAGATGATGAAGAAGGCGGCGGCCTCCGGCGCGGACTACTACCATGTGTTCGGTACGCTGGATGGGGTGCTGACCGAAAAAAGCTATATCACCGTCAGTGAGATGTGCGACGAGCGCGGCAGCCAGAGCGGCTGGATCTTTTTGTGCTCCTCCGGCAGGCAGCTCACCGAGTTCAAGCAGCAGTTCTGGTCCAACTTCCTGCTGTCGGCCTGCGTGATGCTGCTGTGCGCCAGCATCCTGACCAAGCTGTTGATGCGCAAACTCACCGACCCGCTGCAGAAGGTGACCGACGCGGCCCAGCGCTTTGGCGGCGGCGACCTGTCCGTGCGTGTGGAAGGCGTGGAAGGCGAAGGGGAAGTGGCCGACCTGGCCCGCACCTTCAACCGCATGGCCGACAACATCCAGACCAACGACAACTCCCGGGGCCAGTTCATGGGCAACATCGCCCACGAGCTGCGCACCCCCATGACCACCATCAAGGGCTTTGTGGACGGCATGCTGGACGGCACCATCCCGCCCGACATGCAGAACCATTATCTGCAGCTGGTCAGCGAGGAGACGGGCCGCCTGGCCCGTCTGATCCAGAACATGCTGGATCTGTCCAAGCTGGAAAGCGGCGAATATCAGGTCAATGCCCGGATGTTCAACATCTGGGACACCCTCACCGGCGTGGCGCTCTCGGCCGAGCAGCGCATCAACGACGGCATGATCGAGATCGAGGGCCTGACCATGGACGAAAAGGCGCTGGTGTACGCCGACCCGGACCTGATCCATCAGGTGGTGTACAACCTGCTGGACAACGCCATCAAGTTCACCCCGGCGGGCGGCACCATCCGCTTCAGCGTGGAAAAACTGGGCCCGGAAACCGAGATCGCCGTCTGGAACTCCGGTCAGGGCATCAGCCCGGAGGCACTGCCCTATGTGTTCCAGCGCTTCTACAAGGAGGACTGCTCCCGCGGCCTGCACGCCCGCGGCGCGGGCCTGGGCCTGAACATCTGCAAGGTGCTGGTCAACCTGTCCGGCGGACAGATCCGGGTGGAGAGCCAGCAGGGCGAGTGGTGCCGGTTCGTATTCACCCTGCCCTCGCAGGCCCCGAACCCCGGCGGCATGAAGCGCCTGCCCGACGAGGCCGGCGGTGCCCCTGCCGTGGAGGACCCGGCCAGCATGAAACCGGTGGAATAACCGCACAGCCAGACTGCCCGGACGTCAGGGCGGTCTGGCTGTTTTGTGTTTTGCGTCGGAGGTCATTTCAAATCGTCACCATGCCTCCTGCAGGGCAAAAAGAAAGAGGGCAGATGGACAAATCTTTCCAATTACGACTTTTCGGTGAAAAACAGGCCGGCAGGTTTGATTTTTTGTGCGTTTTCATGTAAACTAAAGATATCCATGCCCCGGTATTCCGGAAACCGCAAAACCGGAAGAATACCGGGCCTCTGAGGATAAAAACTTTTGAATATAACGGAGCGTAACGATATACTATGGCGATTGTAAGTCCTTCGATCCTTTCGGCTGATTTTGGCAAGCTGGGCGCGGACTGCCGCACGGTGCTGGACGCCGGTGCACAGATGCTGCACTACGATGTGATGGATGGCCACTTTGTACCCAACATCAGCTTTGGCGTGCCGGTGCTCAAGAGCCTGCACAAGACCCTGCCGGATGCCTTTTACGATGTGCATCTGATGATCAGCCACCCGCTGCAGTACGCAGAACCCTTCATCAAGGCGGGTGCCACCCTGTACAACTTCCATCTGGAATGCGAGGACGATATCCAGCAGACGCTGGATGCCGTGAAGGCGCTGGGCTGCAAGACGGGCCTGACCATCAAGCCCGGCACCGCCCCGGAGGCGCTGGCCCCCTATCTGGACCAGCTGGACCTGGTGCTGGTGATGAGCGTGGAGCCCGGCTTCGGCGGCCAGAAGTTCATGCCCTCGGCACTGGACAAGCTGCGCTGGCTGAAGGCGGAGCGCGAGAAGCGTGGCCTGCACTATCTGCTGGAAGTGGACGGCGGCGTGGACGACACCACCGCCCCGCTGTGCGTGGAGGCCGGTGCCGACGTTCTGGTGGCAGGCAGTGCCGTGTTCGGCAAGGACGACATGACCGCCGCCGTGCGCCGTCTGGCTGCCCTGTGAGAGGGAGCGTTGTATGGATGAAGCATTGATCCGGGAGCAGGAACAGCAGCTGCAAAAGACCGGAAAATATTACAAGCACATCTGCTGGATGGCGGTGCCGCCGCTGTGCATGGCCTGCTACCTGTACGGCCTGCGCCCGCTGCTGCTGTGCGGCATTGCCATGCTCACCGGCAACCTGTGCGACCGTCTGGTGTCGCTGCTGCGGCACCGCGTATATCAGAACGGCGACCTGTCCAACGAGAGCTTTGCGCTGGTGATCGCCCTGCTGATGCCGGTCACCGTGGACATCTATGTGCTGGTGGCGGCGGTGCTGGCCGGTGCGCTCATCGGCAAGGAGGTCTTTGGCGGCTACGGCAGCTACCCCTTCAACCCGGCCGCCGTGGGCTATGCCGTGGCGGCAGTGTCCTGGCCGGAACAGGTGTTCCGTTACCCGCAGCCCTATACGGCCATCCCGCTGTGGGATGCCTCCGGCGTGCCGGTGTCCAGTGCCATTGAGGACACCCTGAGCAGCGGCGGCATGCTGAACTACAGTTCGATCGCGCTGAGCCTGGGCGAATACGCCGCCCCCATGGGCACCGGTGCCGCCCTGGTGCTGCTGGCCTGCGGGCTGTTCCTGTGGAGCCAGAAGGATGCCCATATGACGGCCTCGGTGAGCTTTCTGGCCACCTGCGCCCTCATCGCCTTCTTCTTCCCGCGGCAGGCGGGTCTGGCAGAAAGCGATGTGCTGGTCAACGCCCTGCCCCGTCTGCAGTGCGTGCGGGACGAGCTGCTCACCGGCGCGGTGCTGTTCAGCGCGGTGTTCCTCATCAATGAGCCCTACACCTGTGCCCACCACCGGATGGGACGCATCCTGTACGGTGTGCTGGTGGGCGTGGTAAGCATGGGCTTCCGTTATTACGGCGTGTACGAAACGGGCGTGTGCTTTGCCGTGCTGGCCGTCAACAGCATCTCGGCGTGGATCGACCGCACCGAGGTGCGGCTGTACCGTCTGCTGCACCACCTGCCCGCATCCGGTGCCGGAAAGGAGGCCGCAGAATGAGAAAAGCGACTGCAGAACTGATTTTGAAGGACCCCGACCGCTTTGCCCACCACGACCGCGTGTTCCTGAACAACCCCGTGGTCATGCAGGGCATGGGTCTGGCCCCGCTGGTGGTGCTGGCCACCACCGCCCATAACGGTGTGATGCTGGCGGCTGCGGTCACGCTGCTGCTGGTGCCCTCCCGCGTGCTGGCCTGCCTGCTGAGCCGTCTGTTCCCCCTGAACAGCGAGAACCCGGCCCCGGAAGAGCTGCAGAAAAAGCTGCTGCCCCGTGCGCTGGTGTACAGCCTCAGTGCCGCTGTGGTGTATCTGGTGGCCTACCCCATCCTGAACGCTGTGTTCGGCACCAGCCTGCTGACCCTGGGCATCTACCTGCCCCTGCTGGTGGTGGAGCCGCTGCTGACCTACCGCTTTGGCCGCGTGCAGGAAACGCTGCATAAGGCCGTGTCCAAAGGCCTGCGCATCACGGTGGGCTATGCGCTGCTGCTGATGCTGCTGGGCTGCGTGCGCGAGTGGCTGGCACTGGGCACGGTGTTCGGCACCCCGGTGGGGCACCGGGCCGTGCTGCCCATGGCCGGGATGCCGGCGGGCGGCTTTATCGTGCTGGGCGTGCTGTGCGCCGTGTGGCGTGCACTGGCAGCCCGGCGCAAGGCCTATCTGGTACGGGAAGCGCGCAGCCTTGTGGATGTGCATGCACAGAAGGAGGCGGACGGCGAGCAATGAGAGATGTTGTGAATGCCTGGGTGGTGTTCTTTGGCTATGCGGTGCTGGCCGTGTTTGCCCAGAATGCCATCTTTACCCGCGCACTGGGCGTGTCCCGTCTGGTGCAGCTGGTGGGGGATGACCGCACCAGCAGCTGGCTGTTCGGCCTGCAGCTGTGCATCACGCAGGTGCTGGTGGCCCCGCTGACCTGGTATGCCGGCAGCTGGATCGTCTCGCTGGAAAACCGCGCCCAGCTGCGCCCGCTGGTGTATGTGGCCGCCATTGCCGTGGTCTGCACCGCCGAAGAGCTGGTGCTCGGCCTGGGCCGCCGCCTGCCCCTTGCGGGCAAGCTGCTGCGCATCGTGCCCGTTGCAGCCCTGAACAGCTGCGTGCTGGGCACCGTGCTGGTGGAGCGCACCCAGAGCTTTACGCTGATGCAGAGCCTGGGCTTTGGCCTGGGCAGCGGCGTGGGCTACCTGCTGGCTGTGCTGCTGGTCACAGAGGCCCAGCACCGCCTGCGCAGCAAGGCTATCCCCTCCGCGTTCCGCGGCCTGCCCATCACGCTGGTGTACATCGGCGTGCTGGCGCTGGCCATTTATGGCTTTACCGGCCATTCGGTGATCCTGTAAAGGGAGGTAAGTCAAAATGGCAAAGTATAAACGTCGGCCCAAGGTCAAGCGCTACCGCCGCAGCTTTTACAGCCGCGGCATGCGCATCCGCAAGATCGTGGGCATCGTCGTGCTGGTGGCCGTGGTGCTGGCCGCGGCATGGTTCGCCGCGCCCCATGTGCTGGACTGGGCTACCCACACCTGGTACACCGTGGTCAAGGACCGGGATCTGGAAGCCGAGAGCGCATCCCGCGCGGCGGCATCCTCCCAGGCAGCGGCTTCGGCAGCCGCGTCGGAGGCTGCTTCCTCGGCGGCATCGGAGCCGGAAGAGGACGTTTTTGACGGCAAGGCGATCGTTTCCGGCCGGTGGGCGGAGCTGGACACGGCGGCCCTCACGGACGATGACACCCTCCGCACCACGGCACAGCAGCTGAAGGCGCAGGGCGTGGAATACGCCGTGCTGACCCTGAAGGATGCGGCCGGAAACATCTACTATGCATCGCAGGCGGCGGCTGCGGCGGGCGGCATCGTGGCCGAACCGCTGGACGCCGGGCACATCGCGGCCATCCTGCGGGAAGAAAAGCTCATTCCGGTGGCGCAGCTGGCGGCCTTCAAGGACCCCATCTCGCCCCGCACCGACCCCTCCATGGCCATCCACTACAACGGCAGCGCCCTGTGGCTGGATGCCCAGAAGAACGGCAACCCCTGGCTGAACCCTTATTCCACGGCGGCAGTGGAGTATGTGGGCGACCTGGTGGAAGAGGTGCAGCAGCTGGGCTTTGAGCAGGTGGTGCTGACCAATGTGCAGTTCCCCAAGCTGAGCAAAAAGCAGGACTACGGTACCACCAACGGGGTCTCCCGTGCCGACCAGCTGAAGGCGGACATCGCCGCCCTGCAGGACCGTTTGTCGGGCAAGGTGACCCTGTGGTTCAGCTACACGCTGGATCAGTGCAAGAACAGCAGTGTGGCGCTGGATGTGCCGGCCCTGACCCTGGGCGTGCAGAACCTGCTGGTGACCTCGGACGCGGCCATGGATGCCGATGCCCTGCAGGCGCTGGAAACGGCGGCCACGGATGCAGGGGTGGAGAACCTGACCGTACACGCCGCAGACCGCTTTGAGACCGACCGCGTTTCGGGCTGAGTGATGCAGTAATTGTCTTTGATGATACGGGAAAGTGAGGAATCGACCATGAACACCACAACTTGCTTTGCACCTGCGCACATCCTTCTGCCTGCGGAGCAGATCCCGCTGGAACAGTGGGGCTGCATTGCCTGCGACCAGTTCACCAGCGACCGCGAGTACTGGCAGCGGGCCAAAGAAGCGGCTGACGGCAGCCCCAGCACCCTGAACCTGATCCTGCCGGAGGTGTATCTGGAGGACGGCGACGCGGACGCCCGGGTGGAGCAGATCCATGCCACGATGGCGGATTATGCCCAGAACGTGCTCACCCGCGCCGTGGACGGCTTTGTGTATGTGGAGCGCACCGAGCAGAGCGGCCGGGTGCGGCAGGGCCTTGTGGGCAAGGTGGATCTGGAAGCCTACAGCTATCAGCGCGGAGCAAAGTGCACCGTGCGGCCCAGCGAGAGCACGGTGGAGAGCCGCATCCCGCCCCGCATGAAGGTGCGCACCGGTGCCGCGCTGGAAACGCCCCACATCATGATGCTGGCCGACGACCCTCAGTGCACCCTCATCGAGCCCATCGCAGCCCGCAAGAACGAGCTGCGCAAAGTGTACGAGGGCGAACTGATGCTGGGCGGCGGCCATGTGGCCGGTTGGGCCGTGGAGGACCCGGCCATGATCGACCAGATCGAGACGGCACTGGCTGCGCTGGGCAGTCAGGAGGCCTTTGATGCCAAATACCCGGATGCTGCCCGCCGCGACCCGCTGACCCTGGCCGTGGGCGACGGCAACCATTCGCTGGCCACCGCCAAGGCCTGCTGGGAGGAGCTGAAAAAGACCCTGACCCCAGAGCAGGCCGAGAACCACCCGGCCCGGTGGTGCCTGGCCGAGGTGTGCAACGTCCACTCGCCCGCCATCGAGATCGAGCCCATCCACCGGGTGCTGTTCAATGTGGACTGCGCCGCCGTGCTGCTGGCGCTGATCACCTGGAGCGATGAGAACATGGCGGGATGCTGCTTCGGCGGCGAAAAAAAGCAGCCCTTCACACTGGCTGGCCCCCACATGGCCAATGTGCTGAGCTTTGAGGAGCCCACCGCGCCGCTTACCGTGGGTACCATCGACGAATTCATTGAGTATTATCTGGAGCGCCACCCGGAGGGCCGGGTGGACTATGTGCACGATGAACCGGCTGTGCGCGCGCTGTGCAAGAAGGGGGCTGTGGCCTTCCTGATGCCGCCCTTTGCCAAGAGCGACCTGTTCAAGGGCGTTGTGATGGGCGGCGTGCTGCCCCGCAAGACCTTCAGCATGGGCCATGCGGAGGAAAAGCGCTATTACATCGAGTGCCGGAAAATTACGGAATAAACCCTCTCAGGCAAAACCTGACGGTTTTGCCAGCTCCCCCGAAGAGGGAGCTTTCGGGCTATGCCGGAACCCCATCTCTCTGCAAAAAAAGCTCCCCCTTCGGGACGGATTTCCCCCGGGCCGGGGGAAAATGGCTTGGCCAAAAGGGGGAACAGCTGGCGAACGGACGCGAGCCTGAGAGGGTTCCGGGGTAGAACGAACGATGGAAACGAATCATAGGAGAACCATGACATTTGAAGAACTGAATCTGTCCGCCCCGCTTCTGCGCGCTGTGCAGGAGGCAGGCTATGAGACCCCGTCGCCCATTCAGGCAGCGGCCATCCCGCCGGTGCTGTCCGGCCGGGATCTGATGGGCTGTGCCCAGACCGGCACCGGCAAGACGGCCGCCTTTGCGCTGCCCATGCTGGATCGCCTCACTGCCAACCCGCCCCGCCGCAAGGGGGCCATCCGCGCGCTGATCCTGACCCCCACCCGGGAGCTTGCCTTGCAGATCGGCGAGAGCTTTGACGCCTACGGCAAGTACCTGAAATTGCGCAGCACCGTGATCTTTGGCGGTGTGGGCCAGGCCCCGCAGGTGGAGGCCCTGAAAAAGGGCGTGGACATCCTTGTGGCCTGCCCGGGCCGATTGAACGACCTGATCGGGCAGGGCTTTATCGACCTGTCGGATCTGGAGATCTTTGTGCTGGACGAAGCCGACCGTATGCTGGATATGGGCTTCGTGCACGATGTGAAGAAGGTGATCGCCAAGCTGCCCAAGGTGCGCCAGAACCTGATGTTCAGCGCCACCATGCCCGCCGAGATCGAGCAGCTGGCCGCCGGCATCCTGCGGGACCCGGCCTTTGTCAAGGTGGACCCGGTGTCCAGCACCGTGGACCGCATCCAGCAGAGCCTGTACCATGTGGAGAAGGGCAACAAGAAATTCCTGCTGCCCTGGCTCATCAAGAACCTGCAGCCCCCGGTGGTCAACGCGCTGGTGTTCAGCCGCACCAAGCACGGGGCCGACAAGATCGCAAGAGACCTCACCAAACAGGGCATCCCGGCGGCGGCCATCCACGGCAACAAGAGTCAGACCGCCCGCGTGACCGCACTGGAGGACTTCAAGGCCGGTAAGACCAGGGTACTGGTGGCCACCGACATCGCCGCCCGCGGCATCGACATCAGCGAGCTGTCCCATGTGTTCAACTACGACCTGCCCGAGGTGCCGGAGACCTATGTGCACCGCATTGGCCGCACGGCCCGTGCCGGAGCCGACGGCACCGCCGTCAGCTTCTGCGCCCCGGAGGAGCAGGAGTATCTGGCCGGCATCGAAAAGCTGAACCGCCGGAAGATCCCGGTGGTGTCCGGCCACCCGTGGGACGGCGTGCCCGCCCCGGTGCGCCCGGAGCCGCCCGTGCGCGGCAAAAAGCCCAAAGCTGCCCCCGAACAGGCCGGGAAGCAGCCGGAACAGCAGGCAAAGCCCGCGAAGGCGGCCGCCCCTGCAAAGCCTGAAAAAAAGGCTGCTGCCATGCCCAAAGCGCAGGCAAAGCAGCCCGTAAAACTGGAAAAAGAGGAACGAACCATGGATGATCCCAAGCGTACTTCCGGCGGGCGCAGCAATGACCGCCGTTCCAACAATAACAACAACAGCCGCCCCCGCCGGGAGCAGAACGCCCCGGCCCGCGGCAGCAATGCCCAGCCCAAATTTGACCCGCACTTTGTGAGCGCCCCGGAGGCAACGCCGCTGCGCTCGGCCAGAAAGGCCCCGGCTGCTCCCGCTGCCCCGGCCATCAAGACCGCGCAGGGTGCTCAGGCCGTGCAGGGCCAGAATGCCCCGAACGGCGACCGCCGCAATGCAGGCCGCCGCAGCGACCGGAACACCCCGAACGACCGCAATGCCCGCCCGGCTGCAGCCGGTGGTGCAGGCCGTGCTCCGCGCAGTGAGCGCAATGAGCGCACCGGCAGCCCCCGCAGTGCCGCCGGCGGCGCAGGCCGCGCCCCCAAGGCCGACACCGGCCGCCGCAGCCGTCAGCCCGCCGCAAAGGACGAGGACCCGGGCCTTGTGCTCATCAGCCGCCGCCCGCCGCAGCAGAAGTTCACGAACTTTGAGGAGTACATGAACGCCCACGGCGGTGCCACCGCCCCCATTGAGGACCACAGCGACGAGGTATGAGCCTGAACGAATTTGCCCCCTGGCAGTGCCCCCTGTGCGGCGCGCCGCTTGCCGGGGATGTGTCCCTGAAATGTGCCCGGAACCACAGCTTTGACCGTGCAAAAGAGGGCTACTGGCATCTGCTGCCGGTGCAGAGCATGCGCACCAAAGCCCCCGGAGACAGCAAAGAGATGGTGGCGGCTCGCCGCGCTTTCCTGAACGCCGGATATTACGGTATCTTCGGGCAGGCGGCGGGGGAGCTGTGCCTGGAATACGGCCAGCCTGCCGCCCCGGGTGCCGCACTGCATCTGCTGGATGCGGGCTGCGGCGAGGGCTGGTATGACCGCTGCATCGCGCAGCAGTTTGCCAAGGCAGGCAGGCCGCTGCAGCTGGCCGGGTTCGACATTGCCAAGCCTGCCGTGCGTCTGGCCGCCAAAGCATTGCCTGCCGCCCGGTACGCGGTGGCCTCCAGCTTCAGCCAGCCGGTGCGCACCGGCTGGGCCGACCTGCTGCTGAACTGCTTCTCGCCCTTTGCGCAGGAAGAGTTCCAGCGGGTATTGCGCCCCGGCGGACGCATGATCTATGTGGTGCCCGGCGCGGAACACCTCTACCAGATGAAGGCCGTGCTCTACGACACGCCTTACAAGAACCCGGTGCAGGAAGTTGCCTACCCGGGCTTCCGGGCCATTGGCGAGCGGGAAGTACAGGGCACCATCACGGTGCCCCACGACCAGCTGGAAGCGCTGTTCGCCATGACCCCCTATTACTGGAAAACGCCGCGCGGCGGGGCGGAGCGCCTTGCTGCGCTGTCCCAGCTGGAAACCGATATCTCGTTCCGGTTCCTTGTATTTGAAAAGCTGTAATGATAGCAGTTTGCGTTTTTAATGCACAAGCAACATCCGCAGACTGCATATCGCAAATATGCCGTTTTAATAGGCACTATTTTTGAAAATTGCGATAAAAAGCAAAAAACGCTCGTCATGCAGAATTGTGTGACGAGCGCTTTTTTGCTTCAGTTTCTGTCAAAAGCCCCGTCCCCGAGGGGGCTTTCGAGCGAATGCGAGACTGGAGGAGTTCCGTGTGATAGGTCGTCCACGAAAAACACCACTGCCCCCACCGCCGGAGGATAGGAGAAGTCCGGCAGGTGAGGGCAGCAGTGCTGTATCAGGATAGAGAGATCGCTTAGTGTTTTTCGCCCTTGGGCAGCAGACCGGCACGCTCCAGGGCCGGACGCAGGGCGAGGTACAGGATGACCGCACACACGGTGGAGGCCACGCTGTTTACAAAGGTGACACCGCCTGCAATTTTGGTCAGCGCCTGTGCCACGGTGTATTCCTGACCAAAGATGTACACATTGCGGAAGTAGCCCAGGAACGGGTCGGTCAGCACGTTCAGCAGCAGGCCGGAACCGGCAGAAACGATCACCTTGACGAGATAGCCGGAGCTGTGCTTGTCGAGGTCGCGCAGCTTGAATGCCTTGTGCGCCACGGCACCGCAGGTGATGCCGATGATGAACTTGAGCACAAAGGTGGTGACGGCGTAGCCCGGGTCACCGGCCAGAATATCGGCCAGCGCCAGACCAATGGCACCGGCCAGACCGCCGGACACACCGTCCAGCAGCAGGGCGGTCAGGGCGGTGAAGGTGTTGCCCAGATGGAACGAGGAGCCGCCGTAGAACGGCACCCGGAAAAACAGGTAGGCCACCAGGCTCAACGCGGCCATGACGCCGGTAAGGGCCAGTTCCTTGGTGGTGAAGGTGCGCTTGTACAGCACACTGCCAAACACGATGGCAACGACAACGACTGCCAGCAGCAGCCACATTGCAGTAGTAGACATGATTGCTTTCCCTCCAAATTTCAACATCGCCGGACTTTTCCGTTTCAAAGCCCCACCGGGGCTTTGATCGCTCACGCAGCCGCTTACCCACCATCCTACTTGACATTTGGGTGTCCAGCGGGTATGCTCCTATTATACGCGGAACTGACCTCATGAAAATACCCAGAATAAAGTTTTTTTATGGGGCCAGTTTGGCATTCTGCAAAAAGAGGAGGACACGATCATGGTCCATTTGACCACCGCACTGGAGCCGGGCTCCGGGGTGCCGCTGTACGAACAGCTGTACCGCAGTCTGGCCGGAGAGATGCGCACCGGGGCCCTGCCCGCCGGCACCCGGATGCCCGGCAAGCGGCGGCTGGCGGCGGAGCTGTCTGTCTCGGTAAACACGGTGGACACCGCCTACCAGATGCTGGCTGCCGAGGGCTACCTTGCCGCCCGGGAGCGCAGCGGCTTTTATGTACAGGAATATCTGGCGCTGCCGCAGGTCGGGCCGGATGCACGGGGCCCGTCGCCCGCCCCGGCCGTGCCGGAGCCCGCCGCGCCGGAACCGCCGGTGCGGTACGACCTGTCCACCCGGGGCGTGGACCCGGGGCTGTTTCCCTTCCGCACCTGGGCGCGGCTGCAGAAGGAACTGCTGTACTCCTCCCCGGAGCTGCTGACCAACGGCGACGCCCAGGGTGACCTTGCCCTGCGGCAGGCGCTGGCGGATTATCTGGCCGAATACCGCGGCGTGCAGTGCGGTGCCCATCAGGTGGTGGTGGGTGCCGGTCTGGAATATCTGCTGGGCCTGCTGGCCCCGCTGCTGCACGGCACCGCCGCCGTGGAGACCCCCGGCTACCCCCGCGCTTTGCAGGTGCTGGAAAACACCGGCATGCGCTGCTGCTGCCTGCCCGTGGACGAGGGCGGCCTTTCGCTGGATGCACTGGACCGCTCCGGGGCCGCCGTGTGTTACGTTACCCCCAGTCACCAGTTCCCCACCGGGGTCACCATGCCGGCCGGCCGCCGGGCCGAGCTGCTGCACTGGGCCGCCCGCCGCCCCGGCCAGCGCTACATCATTGAGGATGACTACGACTCCGAGTTCCGCTTTGACACCCGCCCCCTGCCCAGCCTGCAGGGCATGGCCGGAGCCGACGGCCCGGTGGTGTATCTGTCCACCTGTTCCCGCAGCCTTGCCCCCGGCATCCGCATTGCCTACATGGTGCTGCCGGAACACCTGCTGCCTGCCTGGCACGCCAAATACCGGCTGTACTCCGGCACCGTGAGCCGCTTTGAGCAGCAGACGCTGGCCCGCTTCATCACCGGGGGCTATTTCACCCGGCATCTGGCCCGGGAGCGGGTGGCCTACAAGGCCCGCCGCGACGCTCTGACTGCTGCCCTGAACGCTGCCTTTGCCCCTGGCGAACTCACCCTCACCGGCCTGCACACCGGCCTGCATCTGCTGGCACACCTGCGCAATGCCCCGCCGGATGCAGCCCTGCACGCGGCAGCAAGGGCGCAGGGGGTGCGGCTGAGCCTGCTCAGCGACTACGACCTGACCGGCAGCGGCAGCACCGCCCCCGGCACCTTTGTGCTGGGTTACGGCTCGCTGGCGGATGACGCCTGCCCATCGGTGGGCGAAACGTTGAAAAAGCTCTGCACCGCCGCAAGGGACTCCTCGTTGAGGGTGTAACGCCCGGCCTGCTCGTCGCCCGGCAGGACCTGCGTCTCGATCTGCGCTTCGTTGTTGGCCAGAAATTCCAGCGTACGGTCCAGTGTGTCAAGGTCCAGTGCGGTCAGGTCGGTCAGCAGCGAAGCACTCACCGACCGCAGTGCCTGCGGCAGGGCCCCGGGCAGCAGGTCGAGGTTCTGGCGGAAGAAAGCATCCCACACCGCGCCCCGCGCCGCGGCCCGGTGGGCCTGCGGCACAACGGCGTCCGCGTCCATTCCGGTCAGAAAGCCGTGGGCTTCTGCCGCCGAAAGTCCCTGCACCCGGCTGTCGCGGCCATAGCGGGCCAGCTCCCCGGCGGTCATCGCCCCGGAAAAACCCACCCGCACCGGCCCGTACCGGGCCGTGATGCGCTCCAGTACGGCCTCCGACAACGCCAGGTATCGGGTATCTTCCGGCAGGGGCAGACACTCCATCAGTGCCTGTCGGCAGCGGGCCGGCCCCGCCGCCGTGTAACAGTCGGCCAGCGCCGCGTCCTCGTCCGCAAAGGTCACCTGTAACCCGGCGGGCACCGCCAGCAGATGCACACCGTTCTGGCTGGCGTTCAGGTAGGCCAGCACAAAGCCCGGCTGCTCCCCCGCCGTGCACACCAGCACGGTCAAGCGGTCGCTCTCCCGCGGGAGCTGTACCGTCACGCCCTGCTGGCTCCGGGCCGCCTGCCGCAGCTGGCGACTGAGCTGCTGCCGACTGAGCAAGACCGTGCCGCCCACCAGCGGCACCAGCACCAGAAGCGCCGCCCCCAGTGCCGCCCAGAAGGGGTTCCACCCCCGGTGCTGGTCGTGCTGTGCATGCATCCTGCTCCCCTGCCTTTCTGCAGGGAGTATGGGCCGCTGTGCCGCAATTATGCAGCACGCGGCCTTTGCTCTTGTGTCCGGCCCGGTTTTGTGTTATGGTAAAAGATAGTTTTCATCCACTGCATCGAAAGGAGATCTCCCGTGGCAAACGCCGTTGAAACCCCCTCCCAAAACAATCTGATGACCGAGGGCAGCATCGTCAAGAGCCTGCTGCTGTTCGCCCTGCCGCTGATCTTCGGCAACCTGCTGCAGCAGCTGTACAACACCGCCGACAGCATCATCGTGGGCAACTTTGTCGGTGCGAACGCGCTGGCCGCCGTGGGCTCCAGCGGTTCCCCCATCTATCTGCTCATCGGCTTCAGCCAGGGCCTGGCCGTGGGCGCGGGCGTGGTGGTGTCGCAGTTCCTGGGGGCCAAGGACCACCGGGAAGCCCAGGAGGCCGTGCACACCTCGCTGGCCATCGCCGTGATCATGGGCCTGCTGCTCACTGTGGGCGGCATCGCCTGCGGCCGGGCCCTGCTGGTGGCCATGAATACTCCCGCCGAGGTGCTGGGGGATGCCGTGACCTACATCCGCATCTATTTTGGCGGTGTGCTGTTCAGTGTAGTGTACAACATGACCGCCGGCATCCTGAACGCCGCCGGAAACTCCCGCCGCTCCCTCATCTATCTGGCATGGGCCTCGGTGACCAACATCGTGCTGGATCTGGTGTTCATCGTGATCTTCCGCATGGGCGTGGCGGGGGCCGCCATCGCCACCGATATCAGCCAGCTGGTGTCCTGCGTGCTGAGCCTGCGGTTTCTGATAAAATCCACCGACGACTGCCGGGTGATCCCCCGCGAGATCCGCCTGCACAAAAAGATGGCCGCCCGCATCATCCGGGTGGGCCTGCCCACCGGCATCCAGAACATGGTCATCTCCTTTTCCAACGTGCTGGTGCAGGCCAGCGTGAACAGCTACGGTGCCGCCGCCATGGCCGGGTTTGCCGCCTACATGAAGATCGACGGCTTCAACATCCTGCCGGTGAGCAGCATCAGCATGGCCGCCACCACCTTTGTGGGCCAGAACTACGGCGCGGGCCGGCTGGACCGGGTAAAAAAAGGCACCTGGGTCACCCTGGCCATGGGCCTTGTGTACACGCTGGCCACCGGTGCCTTGCTGCTGCTCGGGCAGGACGCCATCATGCACCTGTTCACCAACGACGAGACCGTGGTGTTCTTCGGCGAAGCCGCCATGCACTGGTTCTGCCCCTTCTATTTCCTGCTCAGCATCCTGCACGGGCTGGCCGGTGCGGTGCGCGGCACCGGTGCCAGCGTACCGCCCATGGTGGTACTGCTGGTGTCGCTGTGCCTGTTCCGCATCGTGTGGATCCAGTGGGTGCTGCCCCTCTTCTCCGGCATCGAAGGGGTGTTCATCCTCTACCCGGTGTCCTGGGCACTGGGTGCCGGGCTCATGATCCTCTACGCCTGGAAGGGCAAGTGGATGGAATATCACGCATGAAAAAAGCTCCCCTGACCTGTGGTCAGGGGAGCTTTTTGGTCACAGCTTCTCAAACAGCAAGAACCGGAATGCGATGTCGGTGGTCAGCTCCGGCAGGGCGGCCAGACGGGCCGCGCCGTCGCGGGGCGTTTTCCAGTAGTAGGGCGTCATGGCGAAGAGCGCTTCCAGCTGGGCGGCGGGCACCGTGATGGTCCCGGAGACCTCCCGCTCCCCGATGGAGCGGAAGCCTTCATACGCCACCTGCTGCACCGGGTTTTTGTAGGGCGTCTCGTAGAGGACGGCCTTCATCTGGTACAGATGCTCCGCGCCGGGCACGACGTAGAGCATCCGCCCGCCGGGGCGCAGGACCCGCAAAAACTCCTCCCGCGCAAAGGGCGAGAAGCAGTTCAGCAGCAGGTCGGCCCATCCGGTGCGGACCGGCTGGGCAAAGCTGGATGCCACTGCATAGCGGGCCGTGGGCAGTGCCTTCGCCGCCAGCCGGACTGCCGGTTTGGCGATGTCGAACCCCGCCAGCTCCAGCGGCTGCCCGGCCGCATCAAACTGCCGGGCGATGCAGCGGTCGTACCAGCCCTCGCCGCAGCCTGCATCCAGCAGGTGCAGCGGGGCCTCCGGCCCGGCCGGGAGACCATATTCCAGACACAGCTCCCCCACCGCCTGCCCGAAGATGCCATAGTATCCGGCATTCAGAAAGGCGCGGCGGGCGGCGACCATCTCTTTGCTGTCGCCGGGGGCCTTGGTGCGCATGCTCTGCACCGGCAGCAGGTGCCAGTAGCCCTCTCTGGCGCGGTCGAAGCAGTGGCCGGAGGGGCATTTCAGATCCTGCTCCCCGGTCAGCGGCCCGCCGCACAGCGGGCACTGCCATGGCTCAGACTTCATCGCTGTGATCCTCGATGGGAGCCGTTGCGCCGCCGTGGGCGTTCATATACTCTTCGAAGTTGGTGAACTTCTGCTGCGGCGGGCGGCGGCTGATGAGGACCAGACCCGGATCTTCGTCCCGGCCGGGCGCACTGTTCCGGCTGCGGCTGCGGGAGGCCTCCTGCTTCGGGGCACGGGGTGCACGAGCGGGCTGGCCCGCAGTGCTACGCTCCGTGCGGCCCTTGCCGGTGTTGGCACTGCCTGCGGCGTTCTGTGCCGGGCGGGCCGGGCGCTCCGTCCGCTCGGTGCGGCCCCCGCGAGCCGGGCGGCTGGCGCTGCCCGGCTGGGCATTGCGGCGGTTCTGGCTGTTCGGGGCGGTCTGGGCGTTCTCGCCTTTGGCGCTGCCGGCCGGCGCCGCCGTTTTTGCGGCGGGCTGGGCTGCGGGCGCATTGGGCTTTTTGGCCGGGCGCAGCGGCGTCGCTTCCGGGGCGCTCACAAAGTGGGGGTCGAACTTGGGCTGGGCGTTGCTGCCGCGGTTCGGGGCGGCATTGCTGCCCTCGCGGCGGGGGCGGCTGTTGTTGGAGCGGCGGTTTTCGCTGCGCCCGCCGGGGGTGCGCTTCTGGTTTTCATCCATGGATGGTTCCTCTTTCGGTTGAGATTTCATCGGCTCTGCCTTGGCAGCAGCCGTTTTTTCTTTTTTGGGCCGGGCCGGTTTCGCCGCCTTGGCGGGCTTTTCCGGCTGGGCGGCAGGCGCTTCGGCCTCCGCCTTGGGCTTTTTGCCCCGCACAGGCGGCTCCTTTTTGGCCGGGGCGGGCACACCGTCCCACGGGTGGCCGGACACCACCGGGATCTTCCGGCGGTTCAGCTTTTCGATCCCGGCCAGATACTCCTGCTCCTCCGGGGCGCAGAAACTGACGGCCGTGCCGTCGGCACCGGCGCGGGCCGTGCGGCCGATGCGGTGGACGTACGTTTCCGGCACTTCGGGCAGGTCGTAGTTGAAGACATGGGACAGCTCGCTGATGTCGATGCCGCGCGCCGCGATATCGGTGGCCACCAGCACCTTGGTATTTCCGGCCTTGAAGCCCTCCAGCGCCGCCACGCGGGCGGACTGGCTCTTGTTGCCGTGGATGGCCGCTGCCGGGATGCCCTGCTTGTTCAGGTCTTTGGCGATCTTATCCGCGCCGTGCTTGGTGCGGCTGAAGACCAGTGCGTTCTGCACCGGCGGTTTCAGATTCTGGATGAGCCAGGGCAGCAGGAACTTCTTGTTGCCCTTCTCGACGAAATACAGGCTCTGGTCGATGCGGTCCACGGTGCTGGACACCGGGTCCACCTTGACGAAAGCGGGGTCGTGCAGGATGCCAGCCGCCAGCTGCTCGATCTCCTTGGGCATGGTGGCGCTGAACATCAGGTTCTGGCGCTGGGCGGGCAGCTTGGCGATGACCTTTTTCACGTCATGCACAAAGCCCATGTCCAGCATCCGGTCGGCCTCGTCCAGCACGAAGATCTCGATATGGGAAAGGTCGATGAGGCCCTGCCCCACCAGGTCGTTCAGGCGACCGGGGCAGGCGATGAGGATATCGACGCCCTTCTTGAGGGCCGCGACCTGCGGGGCCTGGCCCACGCCGCCAAAGATCACGGTGCTGCGCTGGTTCAGATACTTGCCGTACAGCTCAAAGCTCTCGCCGATCTGCAGCGCCAGCTCGCGGGTGGGGGTCAGGATCAGGGCACGGACGGCCCCTTTCTTTTTGGCCGGGGTCGCCGTCAGGCGGTCCAGCATGGGCAGCGCAAAGGCTGCGGTCTTGCCGGTGCCCGTCTGGGCGCAGCCCATCAAATCCCTCCCGGCCAGCACCGGCGGGATGGCCGATGCCTGAATGGGCGAGGGGGATTCGTAGCCCGCCTCCGCAACGGCACGCAGCAGCGGGGCGGACAGATTCAGTTCGTTAAAAGTCATGGTTCTCCTATTGTCCATGAAATGCTTCCGCCTCGCCCTGCCGGGGAGGCCTTTGCATTTCATTCTGTTACTCTTTGATTTTCCGGCACTCGATGTAATACCGTTTTTCCTCCGCATGGCCCATGCTGAAGGTCTTGCGGGGCAGCACACCGCCCATCACGACGCCCTTGAACAGGTCGCTCTTGTCGAACGGCGGCAGCAGGAAGGCCACGCCGCCCTGCTTGCATAGAGCGCGGACCGCAGGCTCATCGTGGACGTAATCCACGCGGGCCTCGATGTGGCGGGCCATGAAGTATTCGATGAAGGCGTCGATGGTGCCGACGGTCAGCGGGGCCACAGGGTGCTCGAAGCTGAGCACATTGGCGACGTGGGGGCCTGCCAGCGTGAAGGACTGCTGCCGGGCATCGCCGAAGCAGATGCCTGCATTGTGGGAGTCGCTCCACGCGATGAGGGCCAGCAGCACCGCGCCGCAGTCCACGTTGAACAGCACCCGGTGGATCGGCTCGATCTCGATGGCGGGCGAGTGGACGTTGCACACCTCGGCCAGGCACCAGCGGGCCGGGTGGTCTGCCTGCTGCTCCGGGGGCAGGGTCTGCTTCAGCTCCTCCCAGTAGGCCTTGGCCGATGCCAGCGAGTGGTTGCCATCGCCCACGGCCAGCGTCAGCGGGGCTGCGCCCCTGGCCCGCGGATACCGGGCATCAAAGACTTCCTGACGGCCCAGCCCCTGCAGGGCCGTGTCGATCTGGGCCAGCAGAGCCGGGTCTTCCACGGCCCAGCCCGCGATGTGCCCGCCGCCCAGCATCAGTTCGCCTTCGTAGACCTTGCGCAGCGCGTCTTTCTTCGCCCCGATGGGCTCGATGAGGGTGCAGTCCGGGTCGTCGGCCAGCATCATGACGTGGGGCGTTTCCAGGCTGGCTCCGCGCCGGACGGCCATCCGGGGCGGGATGCGGCTCTCGACCGTGTGTTCGCTGGGGCGCACCTCCGGCTGGGCACCCTCGGCGTAGCTGTAGGCTTCAAGGTCGATCTTCCCCACCAGCCCCTGCCGGATGCGGCCGCTCTGCTCGGTGCGCTCCACATAAAGAAAGCCGTCCACCGCACGGGTCAGCACCGTGCGGAGATAGTCGTCCATGGTCTCATGGATCTTCTGGATGCGGCCGGTCACGCCGCTCTCTTCCAGATACACTTCCGGCAGGATCAGGTTCAGGGTGCTGGGCGAACCTGCCGCCGTGCGGGCCGCTTTTTCCCAATAGGAGCGGTCGCTCGTAAACTGATCGCAGGCCACGCAGCCCCACTGCTCCAGCGGGATATTCTCCGCCGGGAGCAGGATGTGTGCCGGAGAAAAGCACGATGTTTTGTTCATATCACATTCCTCCCTCTCGCGTTATTGAAAGGAAACCGTAGTTTTTATTCATAGTATCCGGCCGCATTGTCCCGCACGACCACATGCTCGACGCCCGCTTCGGTCTGCGCCTGCACCAGAGCAGCGCGCTCCTCGGCGGTCATGGTGGAGGCCGAAGGCACCCGCACCACAAGGTTCTTCACGCCCAGCTGTGCCGCCGGGACGCCCAGTGTGCTGGAGGTGTCGGCCACCTCGGCCAGCGTATAGCTGTACCACAGGGTCACACCGTTGCCGAAGCGCTGCTCCCAGACCGCCATATCGGCCCGCAGCTGGTCGGCACGGCTCACGCCGTTGGTGGTGCCATAGTCCTGCTTGCTGCTGGTGGAGGCCGGGAACTGGACGTTCTCCAGCACCATCTGCTCAAACCCGGCAGTGTGCAGCTCGTCGATGAGATCGCCGATGTACTGGACGGCTGCGTCCGCATAGGGGTTCAGCCAGGGCTTGCCGTCGGCAGACGCCTTGTTGTCCAGCCAGAGGTAGGCCTGCCCCGTATATCCAATGGCCATGGCGTGGTCGGCGCGGGCACCGGCCGGGTCGCGGAAGGCGGCGAGCTTCGCCACCGGGATGAGGCCCTCTTCCCGGAAGATGGCGGCCACTCTGGCCGGGTCCACGGTCACACTGGCCGGGCTGGCCGCAGCGGCGGGCACCTGAGACGCATAGTAGACCACGCCGGTGGCGTCCTTCAGGGTCACGACGGCATATTTCACGCCCTGCGAGGCCAGCTGCTGCGCCGCAGCGCGGATGGAGGCCTCCTCAGTCAGGGCCGTGATGTCCGCCTCGGCCCAGCTGCCCTCCACGATGGCGGTGCCGTCCACAGCGGGCGTCACCACCTCCGGCTGCACCTCCGAAGAAGCGGCCGGTTCACTCGCCGCAGAGGACGCCGGGCTCTCCGCCACGGACGATGCGCTCGCGCTGGCGGGGGAGGAGGCGGAAAGATCCCGTTTGCGCACCACGGTGTACCAGGTATGCGTTGCCCAGTCCAGCACATGGGGAGCCGCCAGCCAGGCTGCACCCAGCATCACGAGGACCAGCACAGCGATGCCGATCCCCTTTTTTACCCGCGTCTCGCGGCTGTAGAAGCTGCGCCGATAGCGCTTGACCTTCTGGCGTTTCGGATATTTTGCCATAATCAACCACCCTCCCTTGGGGTCATTTACAAGATCACAGAATGGCCGGTAAAGCCATAGATGGCCAGTGCCAGCACCCCGATGTAGATCAGCGTGACGGGCAGGCCGCGGAATGCCTCCGGGATGGCCCGGCTGCGCAGACGGTTCTGTGCTTCCGTCACCAGCATGACGGCCAGCAGATAGCCCAGGCCGCTGCCCAGACCGAAGCCGAGGGATTGTTCCAGCGTGAAGCTCTGGATGCGCTCGACCAGCACTGTGCCCAGCACACCGCTGTTGACGGCGGCCACGGGCAGGATGCGGATGAGCTGGCCGCTGCGGGGGCCTTTTGCCAGCTTGAGGACCAGCAGCTCAAACAGGCAGACCGCCGCGATGCAGGTCAGATACATCACCGGGCGCAGCTGGGCGCGGTTGGGCAGCGGGGCAATGAAGCTGCCCGCAAAATAGACCAGCGGAGCCACCAGCACCTGCGTGATGCAGAGCATCAGGGCAAACCACCAGCTGCTCGTCCGCTCGTCGCCGACGAGCTGGACCAGCCGGGACACGCCCAGGCTGCGGGTGAAGACGGCGTTCTGGGCAAAGATGGCCAGAACGGCATAGCTGAAGAAGACGCCTACCAGGTGCAGCACGTCGCTCATTGTTCTGCCTCCTTCCGGTTCTCCTGCGGATGCACGGCCAGATAGCCGCGCGCCTCATTTTTCAGGTATTTCTGCCGCTTGCGGGCCAGTGCGCGCCAGATGGCGCACACCACGCCCAGCACGATGAAGCCGCCCGCCGGCATCCCGGCCATGGGCAGGACGGAGCGGCTGAGCGGGATGCCGAACACGCTGCCGAGGGCCAGCCACTCGCGCACACAGCCCAACAGCAGCAGGATCAGCGCATAGCCCAGCGTGATGCGCAGACCTTTGGAAACAGCCTTGTGCATCGTTTCCTGCACACGGCCGAAGCGGTAGGTCAGCAGCGGCTCCACCACCAGCAGAGGCAGGTAGATGCCCAGCACCAGCAGATCGGTGCCGAAGAGGGCGTTCAGGATGGGATACACCGCCAGATACACCACGGCGGCGCTGCCGCTGTAGACAAAGGCGCGGGGCAGCAGCTTCTTTTCCAGCTCTTCGGGGGCCGGGCGCTCGTCCCGCAGGGGGCACAGACGGCTGAGCAGGCAGGCCAGCATCCGCGAGGGCGTCAGCAGCAGGGCCACGGCCACTGCCAGCATCACGGCGTTTCTGCCGCTGGTGGCCAGCACCACCAGCGGGGCCAGGCCCATGCCCTGCATGACGACCGGGTTGTTTTTGAAGACGCGGTCATGGTGTGCGAACTTTTCGGGGTCGCGGGCGATCATTTCTGCAACGTGACGTTTCATTCCGCATCCTCCTTCCAGCCCAGCAGACGGTACAGGCGGGTCTCGGTGCGGTCCAGCCAGCCGGAAATGCTGTTGACCGTGAGCAGTGCAAAGCAGACCCCGGTATCGTAGACGCCAAAGTAGCGGAAGCCCATGGTCGCGGCACCCACCAGCACACCGTACAAAATGCGCCCGATGCGGTGATGGGCACAGGTATAGGGCTCATTCAGCAGAAAGACCGCGCTGAACAGCATCGCGCCGGTCAGCAGCTCATCCCGCACACACTGCAAACGGGGGAGCAGACTGGCCACAAAGGAAGTGTCCAGCAGGCCCACCTGCCGGGGGAACAGAAACGCGATGAGGGCACTCGTCACCAGAAAGCTGACGGCAGCGCTCAGGCGGGTATCCTTCTGATACCACAGGAACAGCCCGCAGGCCAGAATGACCAGCGCCGCACCGGTGCCCATGGGGGCAGCATACTCGCCCAGCACCAGCGAGATCGGGCTGAGGTTCAGGATGCCGCCGCTGCGCAGGGTCCGGGAGATGGTATCCGACACCGGCACACCCGACGCATCCCACAGGGGGATGGCGGTATACGGCTGGGGATATTGGAACACCTGTTCCGGCCAGGACACCGCCGCGATGACGTAGCCCACCGCCGCCGGGTGGAACGGGTAGCTGCCGTAGCCGCCGAAGACCTCCTTGCCGATGAAGACACCGGCCAGGACCGCTGCGATGAGGACGTACCAGTCCACCGTGGCGGGCATGAGCAGCGCGATGAGGAGCGCGAAGCTCTCGCTGGAAAGATCGTTGGACTGGTAGACGCGCCGGCGCAGCAGTGAGACCAGACGGTCGCACAGGTTGCCGGTGATCACCGCCGCGCTGCAGAGCAGCAGCGGCCGCAGCCCGTAGAAGTAGCAGGACATGCACAGCAGCGGGACGGCCATCCAGCAGACATGCCGGTAGTAGCGGCCCGTCCGGGTCAGTTCCCGCTGCTGCGCCCGGATCAATGTTTCATCCATGGCTCAGCACCTCTCACAGCGCAGCCAGACGGCGCACAGCCGCCGCCGGGTCTGCCGCACCAAAGACGGCGCTGCCCGCCACCAGAATGTCCACACCGGCCTCCACGCAGAGCGGAGCCGTGGCGTCGTCCACGCCGCCGTCCACTTCCAGCAGGAAATGGGCGCTCCGTCTGGCCCGCTCTTCGCGCAGCCAGCGCAGCTTTTCCAGCGCCGAGGGCATGAACTTCTGCCCGCCGAAACCAGGCTCCACGCTCATGACCAGAACGAGATCCAGCTGGTCCAGATACGGGGCCAGCGCCTCCGGGGCCGTGCCCGGCTTGATGGTCAGGCCGACCTTGCACCCCTGCGCCTTGATGGCGTCGATGGTCTGCTGGATATCGTCCTCACATTCCAGATGGAAATTCTGCAGCGTGGCCCCCGCCTTTGCAAACGGCTCGGCATAAGCCAGCGGGTGGCTGATCATCAGGTGCACGTCGTAAAAGGCCGCGGGCATCCCCTTGTGCAGGCTCTTCAGCACCGGCACACCAAAGCTGATGTTGGGCACGAAATGGCCGTCCATCACATCGTAGTGCAGCATCTGCGCCCCGGCGTCCAGCACCATCCGGCAGTCTGCGCCCAGCTTCGTGAAATCGGCTGAAAGGATCGAAGGACTTACAATCGTCATATTCGTTTGTACTCTCCGTTATTTTTTCAAAAAGTTTTGCCATGCGTCCTGTTTTTGTGCTCCGTACAGGGACAGAATTCAGGGTAGACATAGCTATTCTTAGTTTACATGAAAACGCAGAAAAAATCAAATCCGCAGCCGTGTTTTTCACGGAAAAGTCGCAAAAATCCCTTTTGCGGCCCCCATCATGCAAAAAACAGCCAAGCCGTTCCACACTACGGAACAGCCTGGCTGTGCAGGATTCAGTTGACCGGCTTCATGCTGGCCGGGTCTTCCACCGGCACCGGACGGCCCGCTTCGTCGGGCAGACGCTTGATCTCGCCGGGGTTGGGCGGGCAGGTGGGCAGGGTGAACACGAACCGGCACCACTCGCCCTGCTGGCTTTCGACCCGGATCTGGCCGCCGGACAGGTTGACCAGCACCTTGCAGATGTTCAGGCCCAGACCTGCGCCGCGGGCGTGGAGGCCGCGGGAGCGGTCTTCCTTATAAAAGCGCTGGAACACATAAGGCAGCGCCTCCGGGCTGATGCCCTGACCGGAGTTCCAGATGGAGACCTCCACCTCCGGGCCCAGCTTCTCGACGTGGAACCGGATGGTCCCGCCCGCCGGGGTGAACTTGATGGCATTGTCCAGAAGGTTGTACGCCACCTGATGGATGAGGTCGGGGTCGGCATAGACCAGAACTTTTTCATCCATGGTCAGGCCCTCCAGCTCGATCATGCCGTCGTTGATCCGCTGTTCCGCCGAGAGCGCCACGCCGGTCAGGGTCTCCCAGATGTTGAACATCCGGGCGTTCACCTGATACTCGCCGCTTTCCAGCTTGGACAGGTCCAGCATGTTCTGGATGAGCCGGGCCAGACGGCCGGTCTCCTCGCTGACCAGCTGCAAATAGTGGTTCTGCATGTCGGGCGGGATGGTGCCGTCCAGAATGCCGTCGATGAAGCCCTTGATGGTGGTCATCGGGGTGCGCAGCTCGTGGGCGATGTTGCCCATGAACTGGCCGCGCGAATTGTCGTTGGACTGGATGTTTTCGGCCATCTGGTTGAAGGTGTGGGCCAGGTCCACGACCTCGCCTTCGCCCTCGACCCCCTCGACGCGGACCGACAGATCTCCTCCGCCGAACCGCTGCGCGGCCTCGGTGATCTTTTGCAGCGGGTCGGTGAGCCGCCGCATCAGAACGCTTGTCAGCACACTGGCGCAGAGCAGCATGATGCAGGCCGAGAAGAAGAAGTTCGACCAGAACTCCTCCTTGAAATCGGTCAGCCGTGCACCGGACGAGCACAGGAAGAGATAGCCGCTGCAAACGCCGTTGTCGTCCATCATTTTCCGCACGGAAACGTAGCTTTTTTCGGTCAGGACGCCATCCAGCGTGCTCAGGACATGGTAGGGCTTCTCATCCCCCACCCTGGCCATCAGGGCTTGCGGCACGGCATCCTCCGCCAGCTGCGCCGGGTTGGAGGTGATGAGGACATAGCCGTCCTCATCGGTCAGGAACAGATAGGCTTCGGCGCTCTCGCCGATGATCTCCAGCTTGGTGCTCAGCGCGTCCAGTTCCTCGCCCTTGGGCAGGGCCGCCTGCTGGACCACGTAGTCTGCCGCCCGCCGGGTGACCTCGGCCACGCTGTCCAGCGCTTCGTACCGCTCCTGCGCAAAGTAGCGGTTGAACAGGACCCACTCCGAGCAGCCCATTACCGCCGTGCCCAGCACCAGAAGGGTCGCCACCACCGAAAAGAAGGTGACGGAAATACTTTTGCGCATTACTGACGCACCTCGAACTTATAGCCCACGCCCCAGACGGTCTTGAGCTCCCACTTGTCGGAGGCACCGGCCAGTTTCTCGCGCAGGCGCTTGACATGGACGTCGATGGTGCGGCTGTCGCCGTAGTACTCGAAGCCCCAGACCTCATCCAGCAGCTGATCGCGGGTGAATACGCGGTTGGGGTGGCTGGCCAGGTGGAACAGGAGCTCCAGCTCCTTGGGCGGGGCATCCACGACCTTGCCATCCACTTTGAGCTCGTAGCGGGTCATATTGACGGTGAGCTTATCGTAGCTGACCTCCTTGACCTCACCTTCGGCGGTGCCGGCGGGGCTGCTGCGCCGCAGCACGGCCTTGATGCGGGCCACGATCTCCTTGGTATCGAAGGGCTTGACAACATAGTCATCGGCGCCCAGCTCCAGGCCCAGCACCTTATCGAAGGTTTCGCCCTTGGCGGTGAGCATGATGATGGGGCAATCGCTCTTTTGGCGGATCTGCCGGCAAACCTGCCAGCCATCCAGCTTGGGCATCATGATATCCAGGAGGATAAGAGAGGGCTTTTCGCTCTCGAACTTGGCCACGGCTTCTTCGCCATCGTGGGCCATTACCACCTCGAAGCCCTCCTTTTCCAGGTACAGGCGCAGCAGCTCGCAGATATTCAGGTCGTCATCGGCTACCAGGATCTTGTCCATCATTGCTATTTCCTCCTTACAGGTCATAGTATTCTAATTTATATTATAGCACCGGCGGAGTCTTTTGCATAGCGCCGAATGTGGCAATTTTGTTAAAAAATTGTGAGGAGGGCGGACGCTAGCAAGGAACAGGCGTCACCGCCCTAAAATTTCCGTTGCCCACCTGCGGCGCCCATGGTAAAATGATAGAAAACCTGCCGCAGCGGCAAAAACATACAGGAGAAAACGCCATGAAAAAGATGCTATCACTCGCAATCGCTTTGGCACTTTGCTTTAGCCTTTGCGCCTGCGTCGGCAACGCCCCGCAGGGAAAGTCCGCATTGGACTGGGACGCAATGCAGGAGGAACTGCAGGCCTCCTCGGAGGTTCTGACCGCGCAGCTGACCAACTTTGCCTTTTACTCTGGAGATATCCTGGGAAGCTCCGCCTATCCGTTGGAGGACCGGCAGGTCCATCTTTTTATTTTGAGTACGGTAATGTTCATGGAGGAGGAGAAATACCTGTACCATGATTTTGTCACCATGGATGATGAGGGGTGTTACCACTTTCCAAAAGAAAAGATACAGCAGATGGCCGAGGAGGTGTTTGATATTCCGGATTATGAGTTTGGTGAAGATACCTATGTTCCCGAAACCGGGGAGTATGTGTTTTGGTCCGGCTTTGGATGGGGGAATACTCCGGTGTGCAGGAACACGGAGGTTCAAATTGATCGGGAAAAATCCGAGGTAAGCGTCAGTTACGAACTGCACGGCAATGTATATTATGAAAATCCCTATAAAATTGGGGACTTCCGGACCCGTTTCTCCGTAATGACACGGCCGGACGGCAGCTTCTTCCTGCATTATCTGGATACCGTTTCCCTCTGATGAGGCAGGTCACACCCCCAGCAGCAAGCGGACCGCAAGGGCACTGACCAGCGCCGCGGTCAGATCCCCGGTGAGGGCAGCGGCCATGGTGTGGCGGGTACGGCGGATCCCCACCGCGCCGTAGTAGACCGCGATAGCGTAGAAGGTGGTCTCTGAGGCGGCGGCCAGCACACTGCCTACCCGCCCGATGAAGCTATCCGGGCCGTATTCCCCCAGCAGCTGGTGCAGCAGGGCGGTACCGCCGCTGCCGGAGACCGGCCGCAGCAGGGCCAATGGCAGTACCTCCGCCGGGAAGCCGATAAGCTGAGTCACGGGGCGAAGGAAGCCGGTGAGGACATCCAGGGCGCCGCTGTGGCAGAACATGGTGACCACCGTAAGCAGGCAGACCAAGGCCGGGGTGATGGAGGCGGCGGTTTTGAGCCCCTCTTTGGCTCCCTGCAAAAAGCAATCGAACACATCCACGCCGGAGCAGAGGCCCCAGCTGAACAGGCCGGTGATGAGCAGCGGGATGAACCAGGCGCTGAATGACATGGAATGCCCTCCCTTTTGATGAAATTCGCGGATGGGGTGAAGGGCGCCCGCACGGGCCTGCCTTTATTCCGGCCGGCGGGACTTCCCGCGCAGCAGGCGGTCCAGCAGCAGGACCACAGCCAGTGACGAAAGCCCGGTGAGCCATACCGCCGGCAGGATCTCCATGGGGGCGGCGGAGCCGGCCTGCTGCCGCAGCGCGGCGCAGGTGGTGGGGATGAGCTGGAGGGAGGCGGTATTCATCGCTACAAAGGTGACCATAGCATTGCTGGCGCTGTCCTTATGGGGATTCAACTTTTGCAGCTCCCGCATAGCGGCAAGGCCCAAGGGAGTGGCGGCATTGCCCAGGCCCAGCAGATTGGCGGAAAGATTCATGCAGATGGCCTGCATAGCGGGGCTGCCCTGCGGCACCGTGGGGAACAGCCACCGGGTAAGAGGACGCAGCAGCCGGGCCAGCGCTTCCGTAAGGCGGCAGCGGCGGGCAATCTCCATCAGGCCGCTCCACAGGCACAGCATGCCGGTTAGGGTAATGACCAGAGTTACTGCTTCGCTGCAGCCGGAAAGCGCCGCGGCGGAAAGGGCCTCCATCCGGCCGGTGAAGGCCGCGGTGACGACCGAAAAAATAAGCAGGGCGGTAAGGATACCATTCAGCATGGGCAGGGCTCCCTTCTTCAATTTGGCGGGAATAGAGATGAATTATCAACATCTTTTTCTCCTTACGGGAGCGTATTGCGCTAATGTTTTCCTTTTTTGATGCTTTTTATCGAATTATGTAAAATAATGGAATTTGTGCGCATTTTATCAATTTTAGCAACAATAACCAAAAAAGCGGCAAATTAGGGGCAAAAATTATCCACAAGATTTGCGAAATTGTGCTAATTACCTCTTGAATTTCATGGAAAATAATAGTACACTTAGTAGCAAGGTAGAGAAAAAGCGAGAATATTAGAAGATATTGTAAACCGCCAGCAAACCACCTAACTTTATTAAGGAGGAACCTGTACCATGAAATCCACCGGCATCGTAAGAAAAGTTGACAACCTCGGCCGTATCGTTCTCCCTGTAGAGCTTCGCCGCACCCTCGGCATCGACATCCACAGTGATGTTGAAATTTATGTAGACGGTGATCAGGTCATTCTTAAGAAGTACCTGCCCTGCTGCATTTTCTGCGGCTCCAAGGAAGAGCTGGCTACCTATGACGACAAGTATGTCTGCCGCAGCTGCCGCACCAAGCTGGGCAAGCTGTAATTCCCAAACCACAAAAGACAAGCAAGGCCCCTGCCATATAGACGGGTGTCCGTAAAACAGTTAATCCTCCGTATGGCTTAGACCATGCGGA
>ERZ835980.877-NODE-877-length-37768-cov-4.815157_pt1 | contig 37768 bp, 43 predicted proteins | sample MGYA00519943_ERZ835980 | MGnify/ENA primary metagenome ERZ835980 (study PRJEB31850, sample SAMEA3708791) | human gut metagenome | biome: human gut; feature: human-associated habitat; material: faeces | place: China | collected 2014 ... | reverse complement strand
TCATATTAGCAATAATAAGATTTACGGCATCATCATCGTCGATAAACTTTCTGTCAATTACACCGTCGTGAGCTTTATTTATAATGTCCAAATCAAGAATCTTTTTCATTCCGCCGATATAAACAGTATCATACTCAAAATAACTTTCAAGCCAAAAATATTGCAGCCTTTCTCCGTTGCTCGTTTTTAGCACATTGCAACCTGATACAAGCATTGGAGTATCGTCATCAGCTTCCGTTCCGATATATCTGCCCCATTCCTCTATTGGTGCACTCTGCTTGTCGGTTTTTATTTTAGGGATATTTGATATGATTTCTCTGATAACATTTGGACATACAAAATACCCCAGTCTTTTCATTCCGAAATTGCTTCCGTAAAATTTTATCCGATTATCATATTCGTTAAATGTCTTTCGAAAGTAGTCTGCAAAATCACTTACCTTAAAGCAAAGCAATTTCCTTAATTTTTTTATTTCATCATATCTTAAAATTATAAAATTCGTGGTATAAAACTGACCATCATAAATAACAGCTCTTTTTGAAATCAATTCTTTCAGCGTACCTTCTATATAAATTTCGGGCATATGCAATGCTATAGATATTTCATGCAGCGTAGCCTTTTTGTTATAAGCATACTTGCATATTGATTTTTCTATCGCCGTATCAATTTTAAATTCGTCACTAACAAGTGAATCAAAAACGAAATTTTCTTTCATGTCTTCTCCTTCTTTTACTTAATATATAAATTGGTTTAGACTGCAATTGCAGTTATATAGTGTCATTTTTGTAGAAATGGATAGGCAATATACAAAAATTTTTATTTATAATAAACTCGAATTTTTATTATAGAACACCAGATTATAAAAATTCGATTTTTCTATTTACTTTTACAAAAGAAAAATATATAACTTATGAGGGTTTTTTACCATTGTTGTTGCACTCTGCCGTACTTCCGCCGCTCGGTTCTACACCAGATGATGTGCATGTTGCACCAAAAAGAATATCCTGCACTTCTTCCAAATCAAAGAGTTCCGGCTTTATGTATTCCAGCTTCATCTTCTTACCCCCTTTCACATAAATTAATGTATCTTATCACCATGGCGTTCTTAATACGAACCGTCTATTATCGTATTAATGGAATACATTTAAAAAATAGCTTCATCCAAATCACTATTTAATGCAAAAAACAAGGAGTGAATATTACATTTTGAAACTATATCATAAGAAAGATTAAATTCATACAAGGCATTATCATTTGACGAAATGACCATATAAGCTCGTCCGTACATTTCATGATATAATGTACTGATTTTTTCTCCAATATTCATATCGTCAATATGTAAGTACTCATCATGTTTTAGCATGAAAATATTCGATACCGGATACCACATTCCTGCAATCTTTGACCATGAAGGAGAACAAGATATTGGCGTAGCAGCGCATATAACATTTTGAATTTTATCATCAATCCTCAGCAAGACTAATTCATCATTCAATAACTCATCTGCCTTATTATATAGCTTATTAAAGACAGTACTTTTTCCGCATCCGGAAGGTCCCGAAAAAATATACGCTTTACCATCTTTCATTACGGAGCTACAATGTAATAAGCCATAATTATTCATACGGCATATTGTGTACATTACCAAAGCGGTCAATGAACGATAATCTCCAGTTTCAAACATATACTTTACATAAGGTCCGATAAAACAGACCATATCGCTTAAATCTGCCTTATAAAAGACAAAGCTATCATATACTCTATTGAAATTATATTCTTGTGTGTTTAGAACCCTATCCATATACTTGCAAAACAAACCATCACATGTAAAATTCATAAAATTCTCAGTTGTTTTACTAATTAGTTTTTCTCTATCATCATCAGAACAAGAAGCCTTATTAGCCCATTGAACTATATACGCATATATTCTTTCATCCAATATCATATTTCGGTTTACACTTGGCTCTATATAATACACACTCGCTTCATAATCATATGGTCTATCCAGATTAAACTCATTAGGTATACGCACATCAGACATGAAGTTAAATTTTACAGTTGAAATTCCGCAATTATATATAACAGCATTATTCATAACTCTCTCCACAGAGTCTGGATTTGGGGAACAGACCCTTTTCGTATAGTGATTGACATAAAGAATGTGGCGCTAATATATCGTTAGTTTCCATCGCCGCATACGCTCTGCAATGACCAAGGCACATATTTTTATGAACGCATATCCCGCAAACTCCTTTTAAACCACGCGGTATATTTTCCTTGATATATGACAAAAATACCGTATTTTCCCATAGTTCATGTAGTGATTTATCATATATATTTCCCAAAACCAATTCCTTAACTGTTAATGCAATTCCGCATATAGAAACATCGCCATTTGGCATTACAGCTATTCTGCTACATATGTCGCATTTTCCAACGCGTGTAGTGAGTAGTTCAGCTAGACTCGAAAATGCCATTGGAATCGGAAATGCTATGTGAAGATCATTGTGTTCTTTTTTATATTCATCTATTAAATTATGTATATAAATATAGTCTTCACTATCTATAATCTCAAAACTCGATGTATTTTTCGCTCGACCTGCCAAATTAACCGGATTTATTTTTATGCTTGGTATTTTATTATCAATGCAAAAATCTAACATATTAATAATGTCTGGCATATTCTCTTTTGTGACAGTATATATTATTTGCATTGGTATTTGCTTTTCGATGACAAGCTTAATTCCGTTTAGTGCTTTTTTCCAAGAGCCTTGCTTCTGTCGAAACCAGTCATGGTAGCCATCATTTGGCGAGTCCAAACTTATAGCTATATAGTCAAAGCAATCCTTAAACTCTTCGATATTATTTTCATCTATCAATGTCCCGTTCGTTTCAATTGAACAATTAATATTATTGTTCTTAATATATTTTGCGATACTCAAAGTATCATTATATAATAGAGGTTCTCCTCCAGTTAATTTTATGCTTTTTACTCCCAAAGCTTTTCCTTCATCAACAATTGATTTCCATTTCTTCAATGTAAGGCTTTTGTCTTCACAAGCTGATGAAGCGTCCACCCAACAATGCAAGCACTTCAAATTACATCTATTTGTCAAATGAAATATCATTGTTTTAAGCAATTCCATGTTTCCCTCCATAATTAATCATTTTGATTCAATATATTTTTTAAACAATAATCGTTGTTTCCCAGTATATCACCATTATAATACGAAACAGCACGACAGCCCCCGGCACATTTGTCTTTAATAACACAATGCCTACAGTCTTTTATATTATCGATTGATATAGATGATAAATTTCGAAAATCATTTAGAATATTGGAATTCCTCCATATATCTAAAAAATCATCGTTGTTAATATTTCCGCAATCAACGCCAGCCAGCATCTCACACGGAGAAATATGACCGTCTGCATATAGTACTACTGAACTCTTTGCAGCTCCGCAGTCCGAAATTGTGCCTGTATTGGGTACAAAGCCATTTAATTTACGCCTTAAATATTCTTTGTACAGCAAGGCATTTTTGTAGAATGTTCCACCGACAAAATTGCCATATTTTTTATGTAAACTAATTATTTTTTCACATGCCAATGTATATTCATTTCGATCAAGTAAGAGCTCACCAACTGTTTGCTTTCCATATCCTACGGGACAGAAAAGATTGAATTCCAAAGATTTAGCACTCAAGCGTTTTGCTTGCTCAGCAATGTCTTCGAGCAAAAGATAATTGTACTTTGTGACAACACAAAAAAGGCGCACATTCAAATTTTTATACTGAGTAAGGTATTTTATGCCTTTGATTACAGATTCAAAAGTATTGTGACTACGCAATAGTTCATACGATTCAGCTTCTGGACCATCAAAACTTATGCTTATTCTTCCACGCATAGGAAGGTCGTTTAAAAATTGCGCCATTTCCTCCGTTACAAGAGAAGCGTTCGTGTTTAACGAGCAGCGAAATCCTTTTTCGGTCGCATAGCTTAAAATATCTTTAATATATGGTACTACAAGTGGCTCACCGCCAGAAAAAGTGAGTTCAAACACTCCGTATTCAGACAGCTTGTCAAGGATTTTCAGCCACACATCCAAATTACATTCACTGTTTTTGTCGCTCCCGGCACTCGCAAAACAATGCTTGCATCTCATATTACATTTGTTAGTTACCGATAGGACAACAGAAAATGGAGCAGATAGAAGTTTACTCATAATCCACCAATCCTTTATTATATAAGCTAACAATAAAGCTCTCTATGTCTTGGTAGACAGTCTTCACATCCGGAGATACGATTTGATTAATTACAGCTGTAGCTATATCAGACAGTTGATTTTTTCCATCCAATTGTTCTAAGATAATTCTTCCAAAACCGTTAGTCGTGAAAAATTTACCATTCTCATTGTTAAAAAGAATTTCATAATCACCTTCGCTTCTTCTTATAACACATTTTTTTAATATCGGCTTTTCATTACTAATTTTATCACCCTTCAATACGCGTCCCAAAAGTCTGTCTTCGTCAACAGGATAGTCATCATGTGTCAAGTCGTCCCCTTTTGTTATAAGTTTTACCTTATCTCCTTCATATACAATTTCCTTGCACCTATGCACGACCAACAAATGGCGATCCGCGCTCAAAAATGCAACCATATCTCCTACATTTATATTTGAAATATTTTTAACGCCATAAACCAAAAGTCTTTGAGCATTATTAATAGCAGAGCTCATACTACCGCCATCATATGTAAGGCAAGCACTTGCATTTTTGCTCAAATAAATTTTGTAGAAATTAAAATAAAGTTCTGCCACTTCAATCGGTCTTGAATTCGTTGTCACAATAATTTTCCTTTCTTTCAATCCATCAATATATTCTTTTATATCATTCAAATCTTTTTCTTCAATATTATATACTGTATAGAAGAAATCAAGTAGAGATTCCATTGAAACAGGCATTTTCATGGCTTCCAATATAATTGCCCCCATTTCGTTTATTTCTGTTATCGTACCCGTCATTATATTAAATACGATCACTCTTCCTTTTATTGACTTCATAACACAATCATTTGATGCAACTAAATTCATATTTTTCTCCTTAATATATTAATTTTTATTAACTGCAAAAAACTTCAAAAGTAAAAACTTATCCACGCCTTACTTTGATTTAATTCTCTCAACACTTGTACCCAACAATCCATATAATACAGAATTAATCTCATCAATCTTATCTGTCTTTTCCCAAGGCAGATCAACATCAGATCGTCCCATGTGACCATAGCATGCAATATTTTCATACATTGGTCTTTTTAAGTCAAGTGTATCAACAATAGCACCAGGTCTCAAGTCAAATACTTTTTCTATAATATTTTTAATAAGATCGTTTGTATATTCACTAGTACCAAATGTATCCACATAGATTGAAACCGGCTTCGACATTCCTATGGCGTATGAAATTTGAATCTCACATTTTTTTGCTAATTCGGCCGCCACAATATTTTTCGCAATATATCTTGCCATATAGGCAGCACTACGGTCAACCTTGGTGGGATCTTTTCCCGAAAAAGCGCCGCCACCATGTTTTGAATGCCCGCCATATGTATCCACAATAATTTTTCTTCCGGTAAGACCGCTGTCTCCATGAGGTCCGCCAATTTCAAAGCACCCTGTAGGATTAACATATAGTTTCAAGCCATTCCTATAGTACTCAAACGGTATGGTAGGAATAACTATCTTTTCAAATATCATTTTTTTCAACTCCGCCATATCAACTTCCGGGTCGTGCTGAGCGGAAACGATAACTGTATCAACTTTAACGGGTTTATCTTCATCATATTCAATTGTAACCTGAGTCTTCCCATCAGGTCTAAGCCCTACTATTTCGCCGTTCTTTCTTACTTCGGCAAGTTTTTGAGCAAGTTTATGTGCCAAAGAAATAGAAAGTGGCATAAATTCCGGCGTTTCATTGCAAGCATATCCAAACACCATTCCCTGATCTCCAGCTCCGATTTCTCCCGAATCACTTGAGTGATTAACTCCTTGCGCAATATTACAAGATTGCTTACCGATAGCAGTCACTATTGAACAAGTGTCAGCATCAAACCCCATCTCAGAAGATGTATATCCAATTCTCCTTACAACATCACGGGCAATCTTTGTACAATCAACAACCGCATTGGAGGAAATTTCTCCAAAAATGAATATCATACCTGTAGTAGCTGCAACTTCGCAAGCAACTCTGCTTTCCGGATCGTCTCTCAAAAATGCATCCAGTATCGCATCGGAAATTTGATCGCACATTTTATCAGGGTGACCTTCTGTAACTGACTCTGATGTAAATAGTTTTCTTCCCATAAAACATCTCCTTAATTTTTTTGAATTATAACAATTCTTATAATATAAAATTGTAACCCAAGTTGGTACCATCCAAATATTCGCTTTTTTCAAACATCAACTTACGCCAAGTCTTATATTTTATAGAAATGTCACAAACAATTTTAATTCCAGCATCATATTAGCATGCTTCTTTGCCAATTTCAACAGTTTTGGACAAGTGTCGACTTAACTCGCCTATTCGTTGGGTAAACCGATATACTGATATATTATGGCTATTTACTTTTTTTATCAGATATGTTATAATATTTTCGTAATATCACAAGCCAAACGATAAGGAAAGGACTCAAAAATGAAAATATCTATATGCGACGATTTAAAAAATGAACTAGATAAGCTTGAAAACCTTTGCTTTGAATATGACCGCAACGCAATAATAAGCAAATACTCCAATGGTCAAGAGCTTTGCAGCGAGCTCAATGATGGAAACAAAGCCGACATCATTATATTGGATATTGATATGCCAGGAGACGATGGAATTAAGATCGGCAAAAGAATCAGAGAATCTGGTAGCGATGTAATTATTATATTCTATACCAGTTATCCTCAATATGCCGTCGAATCTTATGACTGTGATGCATTTTATTATTTAATGAAAGACTGCTCAAAAGAGAAGTTTTTTACCGTTTTGAAAAGAGCTTACGATAAGCTGAAGATAAATAGAAAATACATTATCATTCAACAAAGAAAAACGCCTCGCAGGATTTCGATTTCTGATATCTACTACATTGAATGCGTCAAAAAGCATTTGATCTATCATATTGAAGGCGAAGATATTGAAATATCAGCAAACCTGTCAGATGCATATTCTGAATTAAAAGACTTCGAATTTTATCAGGTACATCAGGGATATATAGTTAATCTAAAGAAAATCTATAAAATAGATGATTACATGATAATATTGACCAACAGCAACAAAGTGCCGATAAGCGTCAGAAAGAAAACAGAAGTAATAACCAGATACGCCGATTTTATGGAGAAAAACTTATGACTCTACTTCAAAACATATTATTGAATGGTTTAAGCGCCGCATTGACTGTTTATTCATTTTTCTTGTTCTACAGCGCTATTGCACCCAGAAAAGCCAAAAAGCTAATTACATTATTATGCTTGACGCTAATAACAGTACTATTTACCCTCACATTGACATTTGCTGAAAATCGCATCATCAATATGTCAATACTCTTTGTGCTCGTAATATCAATATCCTTGCTATTTGATATGAAATGGTATAACCATTTGATTATGCCACTTTTAATATTCGCTATTTCAGTTATTGCAGAAATAATTGTAGCCGGAGCAATATCCATTATTTTCTCCATAGATTTGGGAACAGGACGCACGGGTGTCTACTATATAATGGGCTTATTTCTTTCTAAATTTCTTGCGTATCTTTTCGTTATTATGTTTAAGTTAAGCAAACACAAGCTCCTGTTCGGCCGTTTCAGAAAAAGTACATTTTTCATTATTCTCGTCCCTTTGTCGACAATGGCAGTTATGCTATTACAGTATAATTACTTTATTTTAATTCAAAAAGACAACAACTCCCTCGTCATTGCAACTTTGCTTTGCTATTCTCTTTTAATACTATCGAATATCTTCATGTTTGATATTATTGACAGCATATACAACGACACAATAAAAGACGCACAGATCAAAATGGCAGCCGAAATCATTAAAAAGCAGGAGGAGCAATACCAACAACTCTTAACTTATCAAAAAGACTTATTAAAGATTCGCCACGATCAAAAAAATTACATACTTGGGCTGATTGATGCAATCGAAAATAAGAAATTCGAAAACGCACTGTCATCTTTAAGGAATGAATACTCCGTCGTCAGTAATTCGGCTATCTCGCAGAATAGTCAAAACGGAATATTGCACCTAATCATAAGCAGCAAAACCGATGAAGCAAAAACTATGGGAATTGAAATAGATTATTCCTATAGAAATATAGATAAAATCAACATTTCGCCAATAGATTTGGCTATTGCGTTAGGAAACGCTTTGGATAATGCAATAGAAGCAACCGATAAGGTTACAGATAGAGCGAAAATTGTTCAATTGTATATAGCCACACAGAACGGTTACGTAATAATCAATATAAAAAATCCTACTGAGCATAATGTTGACACAGAAAATCTCAACACTACAAAAAACGATTCCAATCTGCATGGATTTGGAATTCTCAGTATAAAAAGCATAGTGGCAAAATATCACGGAAATGTCGCGTTTAAGTGCGAAAACAATGAATTTCAAACAACAATTCTAATTGACAACAACGATTAAGCATTTTAAGTCGACGAACAGGCACAACATATTGATAATCTCTCCATAATAATGTATTATTTAATAAACATTGTTATGGAGGGATTTTTATTGTATAACAAACTTGCTCAAAACATAACTGAACAATATATTCAAAAAGGTATAATAACTGAAGAAAAAAGGGCTGTTTACAGATATGGTTTTGAAGTTTTATTCTCTACGATTGTCTATACTATCATATTTATTGTAATTGCTGCGGTTAGCGATTCTATCTTTCCCTCTTTATTTTTTTGGCTTGGTTTTTTTATCATCAGAAAGCTGTGCGGTGGATACCATGCGAAAACATATTTAAAATGTCATTTGCTCTTTGCATTAAATCATCTTGCTTTTGTTGCGTTACTAAAGTATGTATCAATTGCAAAAAATCCGATTTTTATGTCAATAGGTCTGCTCTTTTGCTCAATTGCAATATTCATATTTGCGCCTGTTGACCATCCCAACAAACCTTTTAAGGGAAATGAGTATAATAAATTTCGGATTAAAAGCAGACTGTATTGTATTGTTGTTTTCTCAGTAGCTGTGATAACATGCACGAATTGGATTCCTTACAATACAGTACTGTTTGGCTATATGTTCGGCACAGTTTCAGCTACGATATCGTTGCTGAGTGCAAAAATACAAAAACATCGGAGGATAACATGAAAAAACTCATCAAAAAATTATCAGCACTTCTCCCCGCACTGGCGCTTTTGGTAGGCATAGGAACGCTCAATTCAGCTTGTCTGCTATATTATTATCAGCCTGAAGTTCCCGAAGAAATGGATGCTTACCGAAAATAACAGGTAAAAGGCGTGCTCGCTATGAGCCCGCCTTTTCATTTACAAATACATATTCAGATTGTTCAACATATCTTCTATTCCATTGATTATTTTGGCTATTTGATGATATGATAGCTTTGTCAATTCTGCGCCTGTTAAATTTTTAATGAGCACTAAGATTTTGTCGCTGTGGTCTAATTTTGAAATACCATTTAAGTATTCGATTGTATTGTCATCAATATCGCTACTGCTGCAAAACAAAAAGCAAATCGGTATATTATATATTTGGGAAACCATAATCAAAATCGCATTTGGCATAAGCATATTTCCCTTTTCATACTGACGGTATCTATCGACTCTGATATTCAATAATTTTGATATATCACTCATCTGAAGACCCGCCGCATCTCTGAAAAGCCTCAAATTATTTTTCATATACACCTCTTGATTTAATTAAGCATTCATATCAGTATATCCTTGATAATAGGCGAAAAAATAAAAAAAGATTATTTCACCTATTGTTATAATAGGTGACTAATTCATAGGTATTATATCACAAAAACTCTCCAAATGTCAACAAATCAATACTGCTATCAAAAGAACATTGATGAAAATTTTCATTTTTGATTACATAGGCGTAAGAATATTTGTAAGAATTTCACCTATTATAACAATAGGTGAGTATCAAAACAGTTTGCCGAGGCGGTTCATTGCCTCGTGTTTATGCGGCATCAGACTATGCGCATAGCGGTTCAGCGTAACCACCGAATTCTTATGCCCAAGTATCTCCGATAGCGTTTTGACATCCATCCCGCATTCAAGCGCCCTTGTCGCAAAGGTATGTCGCAGGGCGTGAAAACCGCGATGCGGAATACCGAGTTTTTTCAATAGCAGACTGAAGCTATATTGATAAGACCGCACCGACTGCAATTTGTCCTCGCCCACCACATAGGTGGATCGGGACTTTTTCTTTTGCTCACGCAGGATCGGCAGTACCTGTCGCGGGATTGGAATCACACGGCGAGAGGTTGTTGTTTTCGGCGTGTCGGTGATCCGCTTGTACCCGTTTTCCGTCTTAGCATCGTGGCAGGTCTTGCTGACGGTCAGTTCGCCCTTTAAGAAGTCTATATCTGACCATTCCAAGGCAAGAAGCTCTCCGATTCGCAGTCCAGTGTAAAGGCAGAGGATAATACCGAACATCTTCGGGCGTTTATCCGTCAATACCGCCTGTTCAATCTTCTTTTGTTCGGCAGGGGTGAAGCATTCTATTTGTTTTTCCTGAATCCGTGGTCGTTTGACTTTGTCTGCGGTATAGGCTTCAAGGTATCCGAGGTTGTAGGCAACCTTCAGAGAACTTTGTATTACGGTGATGATTGCATTGACGGAGCTTGCGGAGAGTCCACCGCCTGTTCGCAGATTCCCATGCTCCAACAGTTCGGATATATATCGTTGCAGGATCAACGGCGTAATACCCTCAAGCTCCATCTCACCAAACTTCGGCAGGATATGTTGCTCTGTCAACTCGCAGTACAGAATATAAGTTTTTTGCTTCGACGCAGGTTTCACATAGTGTTCTAACCACTCGTGAAACCAATTTTTTGTTTGCATATTTTTTGCTCCTTTTCTTGTAATAATTATATTGTATCAAGATGAACCGATTTACTCATGACAATCCCATTAAAAGTGAATCCCACATCTCTTTACTCTTATCGGAGAGCAATTCTCCAAGCTGTTCCCTTTGCTTCGCATCAAAGCCGTAAAGGTTCGCCGCTTCTTCTGCGGTTAAAGGAACGGTTTCAATATACAAATAAGTTTTCACAACCTCCTGCTCAACCGGGACAACGCTTCCGTCCTCCTGTGTTTCCAAGTGCGTTTCTTTCACCGTGATATGCTCCGTATGGACGCCCATACGATTCAAACTGCGATAAACCTCTTTCAAAACTTCCGCTTTTTCATCGTCAAAGGTCACGACATCTTCTGTCCGATTCGTCTTGACGGCATATACAGCGATAGCAAGACTCCATTCGCTCGGCTCAACCGATACAAAGCACATATCGTAGTCGTATCGGCTCTTTATCTCTGAAATCTGTGCCTCGTATTCCGCATTTGCTTCGCGTACAGTCTGAACAATCGTGATACCGTTTTCATTGTCAGGACTTGGAGCAAAAATGCCGAACACCGATCCTACCACAAGTCCGATCATACAAATCAGGAGAATGACCACAACGGCAATCCAACCGCCTGCGGCAATTGCCGCTACAATTCCCTTGATTGCCGCTACCGTAGCTTTTACGGCGGCAACAATGGCTTTTGCCGCAACCTTTACAAACTTCACGGTTGCCTTCGCCGCTGCTTTTGCCGCCTGTGCCGCCCTCTGCGCGGCTTTTACGGTCACCTTTGCGGCTTTCACTGTTGCCTTAGCTGTTTGCTGTGCAGTTTTTACACCTTTCTGCGCCGTTTTTGCCGTTGTTTTCGCAGGTGGTAAAGCCGGGCGCTTGGGAGCGGGAAGCTGTTTCAGCTGCTGTACTTTCACTTTGAACTTCTTCGGACGGCTGCGCCATTTCAGGATGTTCTTTCGCGTTTCTTTCAGTCCCCAATTCCCGATCTTACCTGCACCATAGGCAACATTTCTTGCCGTGCGCCTTTCGGTGTTCTCAACCGCATTGCCGGCATATTCGTTTGCACTCCCGTAGCGCGTGTTCTGTAATTCTTCGCCGTACTCTTTTATCTCCCCTGCCCCATTTTTAACCTTTTGACCGAGCGCTTTCGCCCGGTCAAAGGTTTTTATGGTTCTCAGGGATTCGCGTGTCTTTATGCTCGGCATCACGATTCACCGAATTTGGTAGTCATCAAGGAATAGAGCTTTGTATCTCTCGGCACCTTGTTTACGAAAGGCACCAACGCCCCACCGATCTTGACAAGCCCGTGTCCTGCATCTACATTCGTGATATATCCCATCTGTAAATCCGAAATTCCCATCAGACTTGCCAGCTCTTCGCGGTCTGTCGCCGCCTGATTGAGCATGACCACAAGTTCGGAGTTTGCCAGCATGGTTCTTGCCGTATGGCTTTGCAGAAGATCCTCGACATTTTGCGTAATGCCCGTAATGAACGCACCGTACTTACGGACACGCTTCCACAAGGTAAAGAGGAAGTTGGCGGAGTATTCATGCTTGAAAAGGAGATAGATTTCATCAATGAAGATATAGGTCTTTCTTCCTCTCGCCTTGTTCGCGGTGATTCGGTTGAGGATGTTATCAAGCACCACAAGCATTCCGATAGGCATCAGTGCTCTGCCGAGATCGTGAATGTCATAGCAGATCAGACGGTTCTTGGTATCCACATTGGTTTCACCCGCAAAGGTATCAAGGCTGCCGCTTGTAAAGAGTTCCAGCGACAGTGCAATATCCTTTGCTTCGGGTTCCGGCTGCGCTTTGAGTTCTTCATAGAAATCTTTCAGCGTCGGTGCCTTGCCGCAAAAGCCGCTTCGCATATATCCGTTCAGCAGATTTGCCGTACAGCGGTCAATAAGTGACTTTTGCTTCGGTCCGAAGTCGCTCACCGCCTGCTCACACAGGGACAACATATACTCGGATTTCAGCGTAACGGGGTTCTGTCCGTCGGCATAGTCCATATTGATGTCCATGGCATTGATATGATTCTTGCTCGTTGCCGAGATTTCAATGTTCTCTCCCCCGAAAGCATCCATAATCTTGCCATACTCGCGCTCCGGGTCGATGATAATAATATCTGCGTCCTTATCCGACAGGAACAGATTGATAATCTCCTGCTTTGCCAGAATCGACTTACCCGAACCGGAAACACCGGTAATGAAACTGTTGCCGTTGAGCAGTTCCGCGCGGTTGACCATAATCAGGTTTTTTGAAATCGCATTATTGGCATAATAAATTCCACCCGTGTGACAGACCTCCTGCACCCGGAACGGCATAAACACCGCCAGCGATTCCGTTGTCAGCGTTCTGCGGATACCCAATTTCGGTGCGCCGTAAGGCAAAACCGTATTCAGCCCCTCAAGCTGCTGCCAGCGGAGGATATTCAGAGAACACAGGTGCTTTCTCGCACACTGCCGGATGGATTCGGTATCCGCGTCAAGCTGCTCCTTGGTATCTGCCGTATGCACCAGCGTAATGAGCGCCGGAATCATGCGCTGATCGCGGGCTACCAGATCATTGAGAAACTCGCGGCTTTCCTCCCGCTGGCGCTCCATGTCATACGGAACGGTAGCGGAAAAGTTATTGTTGCTGTTCTGCTTTCGTTGCCAATTGGAAATGTTGGTTTCCACCGAAAGCAGCTTATTCTCACCGAGTTTTACTGCCGCCTCGGTCGTAATGGGGCTTGCATCAATAGAAAGGATCATGCCGCGGTCGATGTCGGTCAGTTCCGCAATGAAACTGTCCTTGATGAAATTATCCAAGTAAAATTCGCCGCGTTTGTTTGTTGTGACCGCCTTTATCTCGGTCTGTTTTCGGCGTATCCACGCCTTGATTTTTCTGAACATGGTTCCTCCCTTGAAGTGAATTTTGAGCGTCCTTTACACAGTCATATCTGTCACCAACTCCTTTTTGGAAATATATATAACTTAATCTCTTATACTCTCTCCTGTCAGTAAACTGATCGTATAAGGGGTTAGAGTGTGAGGAAGGGGAAAAGAAAAAGACCTTACCGTTTGCTTTCGGGTAAGGTCTTAACGGGCATCGTCACGGCTGCGGCGTATGATCGTTCTTTCCGTCGCTTTCGTTTTCTGCCATGCGTCGAGCAGCTTGAAGATGGTTTGCCGGATCAGTTCGGGCGGGGTGCGCTCCGGAAAGAAACGGGAGAGTTCGTCCGACTTGAATTTCACTGTCTCTGCCTGGTTGGGCTTTTCTTCGGTCATGATGGAGAATATCTTGTCCATATCCAGCTTCCCCTCCTGACTTAGCTTTTTCATACGGATCGCCTGCGATAGAGACGGCGTTGCTTCTTCGCTGTCGATGGTTTCAACAAGATTGCGCTGTTCGTCCTCCGAAAGATACGAAAGTTCCACGGCAGGACGGAAAGCAATGCTCTCCCGGTCAACCATTTCAAGCAGTTCGGGGACAAGTTCGTTGAGGCGAACATAGCGAAACACTTGGTCGCGGCTGTCCCCGGCAGTTTCCCCAATAGAAGAAGCAGTATCTAACTTTGTCGCCACTGGCGACGAAGTTAAATCAGTCCTCTTTCCCTTTCTCTTGAGTGCATCCATCTTCATTTTATATGCTGCCGCTTTTTCACTCGGTAAGATATGCTCCCTTTGCAGATTCGCGTCCACCATAGCAATGATGGCTTCATCACGGGAAAGGTCACGCACAATCGCCGGAATGAGTTTCAGTCCCAGCCTGCGGCAGGCGTGAACGCGCCTGTGACCGGAAATGATCTCGTATCTCTGATCTTCCTTGATTCGCGCAACAATAGGCGACTGCACCCCGATCTCCTCGATGCTGTTCATCAGCTTCTGCATACTCTCGTCATCCAACACCTTGAACGGATGCCCCGGAAACTCATCAATGTATTCCAGAGGAATCACACGGACTTTTTCCTTCTTCGGCTCGTCCTTTGAGGGATTGGAGGAATAGTTCGGTTCATTCGCCATGCTTCCGCCCGCCCTTTCTGCTCTTTCTGCGCTTATGCTTCCTGAATCGCTCAGACACACGGATGGCGTCATAGCCGTAAACAGAGATAGCAATCGAGGAACAGACCACGCGGAATAGGTCGAAGTCCACGACTTCATCGTTGGACAGATCCTCTATGTCCGTATGCGAAGTTCCATTTCCGAGGTCATAGGCAATGCAGTAGAAAAGATAGTCGTTCTCCGAAAAAGCGCGGAAGTCAATGTCAAGATAGGAGATACTGCTCTTTCCTATGGCATCGTCCGAAGCACTCCAAAGGCTTTCGGTTGCGGTAAGGACAAAAAGCTGCGCGATGAGCGATTTATCGTTTCCACGCACTCGGTGGAGTGCTTTCAGAAATCTTGCCCGGTGCTCCCTGTTAAGGAAACAGGTTTTCGCCATGGTTGCCCGTTCCGCAGCGAGGCGGAGTCGTAATGGAACACATTGTCCTTTACATTGGCAAAGCAGGTGTTCAGAATCTCGGTAAAGGTACAGGTGTGCGCCCGTACTCTCTCAGCCATACAGTAGCACTCTTTAAGAGAACACTTGCCTTCGCTGACATAGCGACAGTTAGAGCATCGGCAGGACTGCACAGCATACGGAAAGCCGGTGTCCTCACTTCGTTTTCGGTGGGCAACGCAGATCAGGTCGGAAAGCGTCAGCCCGGTTGGGTTCATTTCAATGTACATTCAGTTCCTCCTTGAATAATAATTTTGGCAATAAAAAAAGCCACCTTTATTGACCGCGAAATTGCGGTATAAAGATGGCTTGATTTCGGATATTCAGTTGTGTCAGGCAGGAAGCAGATCAAGAAAACGGCTGAGCAGGTTAAATACGCCCACATATTCTTCGCTGTTCTCAAGGGTGCATCCCTGTGACTTCAATGCAAGACGGCGTTCGTTCAGAATCCCGATGGCGGTTCTGACCTGATAGCCGGTAAGTTTCATGCGGTAAACGGATTCATAATTCTTTTTCATGTGTGTCCCCTGCCTTTCTTCACCTATATTATATAGGAAAGCAAGGGGATTTGCAAAGGTATGATGTCACTGTGCGGCAATGCGGACAAAACGCACCCATTTTTCTTTGAGCGAAATTTTTTCGACACGGTATCCAAATTTTTCTGCTTCCTGTTTATAATTCAGGAAAGAATGATCCATTGGAAAGCCAAGAATCTCATCTATCCGTTCAAAGGAGACTTGAATACATCCACTTCCGTCGTCGGAAAGGAACCTCCAAAGTGGCTCATATTTGCTCAAGAAATCACCTCCGAATCAAAGAAAAATACACTGAAAGGCGGATGGCTGTAAACAGATAGTGGCCAGTGCCAAACGGTCTTTTCGGCGGTATTTCGCCTGATTAACAGTCATTCGGTGTAATGAATGTGATTAACAGTTATTTGCTCGCATTTTTGGCTTAAAAGTCGCAGGTTCGAGTCTCTGATGTCGGTATTTCACAGCCATAAAAATGAAAGATATTTTTTGCCCCTAAAATACGAAAAAACCCTTGAAATTCAAGGGCTTTTAGGTAGATAGGCATTTCGTCTATCATATATGGTGCGGGCGACAGGACTTGAACCTGCACGCCGAGGGCATTGGTTCCTAAGACCAACGCGTCTGCCATTCCGCCACGCCCGCATGGATATTAAGTATAACATAAAAATGTCGCGTTGTCAATCATGTTGCCGCCGAAAAAAGCCGTCACCCGTGATTTTTTCTTCATCGCGGCGCACCGAAGCGGCATTTTTCCGATACAAAAAATAAATACAGGATTTTTTACAAAAAATCTCCCGAAAATCAGTACAAAATTGACGAAAACCCTTGACAGCGCCGATTTATTATGATAGAATAGATTGCCGCATAAAGTTAAGGCTCATAAAATGTGCTCATGCACTGCCTTATTTAGCGAGTCATAAATGAAAGTGAGGTGCTTTTCGTGTTTGCAATAATCAAAACAGGCGGAAAGCAGTACAAGGTTTCCGAGGGCGATATCATCTTCGTTGAGAAGCTTGAGGCAGCTGAGGAAGAAACAGTTAAGTTCGACGAGGTTTGCGCAGTTTGCGGCGACAGCTTCGTTGCGGGCAAGCCCACTGTTGAAGGTGCTTATGTAACTGCAAAGGTTCTGGGTAACGGCAAGTCCAAGAAGATTTATGTTATGAAATATAAATCCAAAAAGAACGAGAAGAAGAAAATCGGTCACAGACAGCCTTATACCAAGGTACAGATTGAAAAAATCTACGGCTGATAGGCTATGGTAAAAGTAGTTTTTTACAAAAGCGGGAATAATTATTACGGCTTCCGCGAATACGGTCATGCAGGCTTCGATGAAGCGGGCAAGGATATAGTCTGCGCGGCGCTCTCCGCGATGACGATGCTCATCATCAATACCATCGAGGTGGTATGGGGTGCAAATGTCGATTTCGAAATGGATGAGAAAACAGCCGATATTTCCGTAAAGGTTAAATCCGCTCTTCCCGCCTATGAGGAAGACGAAGCAAAGCAGTATGCGGTTCAGGGGCTTATTTACAGCTACTATCTGCAGCTGAACGAAATGCTCGAGGATTACTACGACTACCTTGATGTCGACTGCATAGAGCAGGACATCGAAAAAGATTAAGTTACAAAAAAGAATCTAAAACGGGAGGTAAATCTAAATGTTGAAGCTCAGTCTGCAATTTTTTGCACATAAAAAGGGCGTTGGTTCTACCAAGAACGGCAGAGACAGCCGTGCGCAGAGACTCGGCGTTAAGAAGTCTGATGGTCAGAGCGTTCTCGCAGGCAACATTATCGTTCGCCAGAGAGGTACAAATGTTCATCCCGGCGCAGGTGTAGGTATCGGCAGCGACGATACACTCTTTGCACTTGTAAACGGAACTGTCAAGTTTGAACGCAAGGCAGAAGGCAAGAAATTTGTCAGCGTTATTGCTGAATAATTTTCGGAAAATTTGTTTTTCGCTATACAGGCGCCGCGCATTTTGCGCGGCGTTTTTGTCAGTTTTTGTAAAGCATAAAAAGCGCAGGAGTTCACGCTCCTGCGCTTTTTATGTATTCCCTTGGAGGGAGCACTTTCATCTTGTCTCTATATCAAGCTTTTCGCCGTCGGAATCTATCGTGATAAGCGAAATATGCTTGTCATATTCGGATATGATTTTCTCTGCCGCCGCATCCTCTATCTCACGGCTGATGAAACGACGCATATTGCGCGCACCGTACTTTTCGGAGAATGATTTTTCAGCTATATATTTCTCCACGGCGGGCGTCCACATGAGGTCTATGCCGCGCTCGGAGAGTGCCTTTTTCGTATCACCGAGCATTATCGCGGCAATATGCTCAAAATCGCTCTTGTCCAGCGGACGGAATGTGATTATTTCGTCCACCCTGTTTATAAATTCGGGGCGCAGAAATTCGGCGAGAGCCTTTTCCGTCTTTGCCTCGGCTATCTGCTCGCTCTTCATGCCGAAGCCCGCCGTATTCATGCCGCCGGAAGAGCCTGCGTTTGTCGTCATCACGATAACGCAGTTGTCGAATTTGACCTCCTTGCCGTGTGAATCGGTGACCTTACCGTCATCGAGAATCTGGAGCAGAATATTGAGCACATCGGGATGCGCCTTTTCTATTTCATCGAAAAGCACCACACTGTAGGGCTTGCGGCGGATTTTTTCCGTGAGCTGACCCGCATCGTCATATCCGACATACCCGGGAGGCGAACCCACAAGGCGCGAAACGGAATGCTTCTCCATAAATTCCGACATATCCATGCGTATGAGACTGTCCGGCGTATTGAAGAGGTCGGCGGCAAGAACCTTGACAAGCTCTGTCTTGCCGACGCCCGTCGGTCCCGCAAAGATGAACGAAACGGGCTTGCGCTTGTAGGAAACGCCGGCGCGGTTGCGCTTTATCGCACGCACCACGGCGTCCACAGCCGCGTCCTGCCCTTTTATGCGGGCTTTGAGTCTCGCAGAGAGACCGTTCAGGCGCTCATATTCGTTTGCCGTTATTGAGCCGGCAGGGACACCGGTCCATATTTCTATCACACGGGCAAGGCTTTCCGTCGTCAGCTCGACGGAAGCAAGCTCATCGCGAAGTCTTGCGTATTCCTCTTCACTGCGCAGCTGACCTGCCTTGACCTCGGCAAGCTTAGCATATGTCTGCTCGCGCTCGGAATCGTTCTTTTCCGTTCCCTCTCCCGTCGCGCTCTCTTCGAGCTCTACAGCCTGTTTTTTATATTCGGCAAGCTGCTTTTCCACCTCGGCGACGCGCTCCACCACGGGCGAATTCATCGCCACATATGCCGCCGCCTCGTCGAGCAGGTCTATCGCCTTATCGGGTAGGAATCTGTCTGTTATATATCTCTCGGAAAGCTCCACGGCGGCGCTTATCACGCCGTCGGGAATCCTTATCTTGTGATACGTCTCGTAATAATTCTTTATCCCCACGAGGATTTTCTTTGTCTCCTCTATTGAGGGTTCCTCCACTATTATCGGCTGAAATCTGCGCTCGAGTGCCGCATCCTTTTCTATATACTTGCGGTATTCCGTCAGCGTTGTCGCGCCGATAATCTGAATCTCTCCGCGCGAAAGCGAGGGCTTTAGGATATTTGCCGCATTCATGCTTCCCTCGGAATCGCCGACGCCGACGATGCTGTGAACCTCATCTATGACAAGGATTATATTGCCCAGCGCCTTTACCTCGTCGACAAGCCCTTTCATGCGTGATTCAAACTGACCGCGGAACTGCGTTCCCGCCACAAGCGCCGTGAGGTCCACGAGGAAAACCTCCTTATCGCGGAGCTTGTATGGCACCTCGCCGCCGGCTATTTTCTGCGCCAGTGCCTCGGCTATTGCCGTCTTTCCGACGCCCGGCTCGCCTATGAGGCAGGGATTATTCTTCTGGCGGCGCGTGAGAATCTGCATCATGCGCTCCGTCTCGCGCTCTCTGCCTATCACGGCGTCAAGCTTGCCCTCGCGGGCGCTCGCCGTCAGATCCTTGCAGTAGAGCGAAAGAAATTTGCGTGCGGGCTTCTTCTCTTTTTTGCCGCCGTCGGCGTTCTTTGCGCCGCCCGCCGCGCTCTGCGCACCCTGCTGAGCCCCTGCGCCGAAAGGCGGAAGCCCGCCGAAAAGCTTGGCGAAATCTATCGCAGGCGCTCTGCTCTCGTTTTCCTCGCCGCCGTCGGGAGTATCCCCGTCGTCGCCGCCCGAGATGAGCGCGTTCATTTCGTTTTCCATATTATCTATATCTTCGTCGCTGATACCCATATTCTGGAGGACATTGTCCACCTGTGTTATGCCGAGTTCCTTGGCACAGCGCAGGCAAAGCCCCTCCTGAACGGATTTCCCGTTTTCGAATTTTGTTATAAAGACGACCGCCGCCCTCTTATGGCAGCGTGAGCAAAGTTGCATAGCCATATAAAAATCTCTTTCTCGGCAGTATATTTTCACGCCGCCCTGCCGAAGCGGTGAAGTTGTTTTTTATCGGAAAAGCCCCGCAAGCCAGTTTGTTATATACATAAGGAAAGCAAGCGGATTTATCTTCAGACACAGCCTTACGACAGTGGATTCCAGCATCTCCGAAACAAATACCGCGGGGAGCTTACTGTTCAGTATCGGGAAAGCAAACGAAACGAAAAGCTTCGCAAAGACCCATGCCCAGAAGAAGCCGCAGAGCGCACCGAAAACGCCGCCGAGCGCGCCGTTTATCTGCCGCAGGACTATCGTATGCGTTACGAGCGAATTTAGCAGATATGCGAGGAGCTTCAGCACGAGAAGCGCCGCGATAAATACGGCAATAAACGAAATAAGGCACGAGAGCGCATCGCCTATGATGAAATTGAGCAGTCCCTGCGCCGACTGAAATTTTTCCATGGAGCCGGAGAGTATATAGTTTCCTATATTCGAGAGCCTGTCGATAAAGCCCGAGGCACCCTCGGTGATAAACTTTATCTCTTCCTCGCCGACGCCGGATTTCAGTTCCGCGATGAAAGCAATTTTGTCCGTATATTTCGCAAGGAAAATGTAGAAGGCATTTGCTATATTGAAAGCGAATATATATATCAGAAATCCCGAAACAGAGCGCACAAAGCCCTTTTTCGCACCTATTATGATAAATACCGCCACTATCATTATCAGTATGATATCAAGTATCGCGGACATTCTGCATTACCCCTTCCTCATATACTGCAAGATTATTATAATCTGCCTTTATATGTAAATATAGTTTATTTTGTAAATTTTATGTTATATCTGAAATAAGCGTCGTGTAGGAGCCGAAGCAGACTATCACCGCGCCGTCGTCCATTATCAGGATATCGCGCGCTCCCGCGGAAATCTCCGCGCTTTTTATGAGCGTATCCTTTTCGTATATTTCCACTCTGTCCTCGAGGAGCAAATAAATTCTATCTCCGTAAAATTTTACCGAATTTATTTTGCCGCCCGCGCTGATTTTTATTCCGCTCTCGGGAAGAAAAACTTCGCTTTTTATGCTTCCCTCGTTTCGCGAGATGACAGCCGTATATTCGCTCCCGTCGGCAATGGAATAAACACTTCCAGTGATGCGCTCTTCGCTTTTCACATTGCCTTTTTTGTCGCAGTAAAGCGCACTGCGCTCGAAAACGAAACACACGCCGTCCTTTTCCGTTATATTCACGCCGACGGGAATATCGCCCTCTGTCTTTCTCGTGAAGATAATGCTTCCCTTTTCCGTATCTATATATGAAGCCTCGGCAAAAGGACTGCCGTTTTTAACTCCCATGGAAATGACGGCGAGATATCTGCCCGATGAGCTGATATCCATATCGAAAATATACCTGTCTGCACTTTTCCATGTATATTTATGGATGAAAGCCTTATTGTAAACATAAACGGCGCTCCTGTAGCCCCTCTCGGAGGTGGCGACGGCATAGCCGCCCTCATCCGCAGGAGAAACGAGCAATATCGGATAATCGAAATTTTCGCTGTGCACCATCGAAAACGAATTGTATATGCGCAGTTCGTTATTGCTTCCGCCGTATACGCAGAGGTGCTCCTTTCCGACGGCAACGGAAGCGTTGCCTATGCCGGTTTCACTGCGGAGCGTATTCTTGCCCGAAATGCCGTAGAGCGAGAGGAGACCCTCGTCGAAAACGCAGACATCGCCTTTGTATAAGCCGAATTTCGCATTTTCGCCGCCCGCGTATTCTATGCCCTCGTAGAAAGAGGAATATAGCACGGGGCTTTTGTCGATATACTTCACGAGATATTTGAAATTTTCGGCTTTCAGCGAGGAATGCCCGAAGATAAGCACGCCGAAAACAAACGCCACGAGCGATACGAGCGCACATATGCGAAGCATCATATATTTTTCGGCGACGACAAGAAAGCGCCTGCAGCTTTCGCTTTCGGCTTTTATTTTGTCGCCCTCTTTTGCGCCTATGATTTTTTCATCGTTTTCATTCATCTCTTGCTCCGTAGTAAAAAATCAGTTTAAATCAGAAATCTATAAATACCTTATTGAGATAGAGTCCGCAGGCAGGTGCCGTGCGACCCGCACATTCCCTGCCGCCGCCCGAGACAGCCGCGGCGACATCATCCGCGCTCATCTTCCCCTCGGAAACCTCGAGCAGTGTGCCTGCTATTATGCGCACCATATTATAAAGAAAGCCGTCGGCGCTGACATATATGCGGATAAAATCCCCGTCGCGCTCTGCTCTGCAATCGGTGACGGTGCGCACGGTATCTGCGATATCGCTCCCGCTCGCCATGAAGGCGGAAAAATCATGCCTTCCGATTATCTTTTCGCAGGCTTCCTCCATGCGATTAAGGTCAAGCCTGCCGGGATAGAAAAGCGCGCGCCCCTCATAAAAGGGATTTCTGCTCTCGGAATTCAGTATGAGATACATATATTCCTTTCCCGAAACAGCGCGGCGCACGGAAAAGCTCTCCGGCACAGCCCATGCCGATGAAACGGATATATCCGGCGGCAGATAGGTATTTATCGCGCGCGGCATTCGCTCGGGAGAAATTGCCGTATCCCCCTCCGTCGAAACCGTGGCGTAATATTCGAGCGCATGGACCCCGCTGTCTGTCCTGCTGCAGCCTGAAATATCGCATCTGCGGGAAAATATCTTTTCTGCCGCGGTGCCGAGCTCGCCCTGCACCGTTCTGCCGTTTTTCTGCACCTGAAAGCCGCAGAAACCGCCGCCGAGATATGATAGCTTCAGAAGAAATTTCATCTTTTCACCTAAATTTTATATATCGGTATGAATCTGCCGAGCAGTGTGACCGCCACACCTGCCGCAATGACGGCAAAAAGCAGGGCGAAATCACGGAAATGCAGATGGAGAGTCGTCATTCTCGTGCGTCCCTCTCCGCCTCTGTAGCATCGGCATTCCATAGCCACGGCAAGCTCATCCGCACGGCGGAAAGCCGAAACGAAAAGCGGTATGAGCACTGGGATAAGCGCCTTTGCCCTCTGCTTGAGACTTCCGTTTGAGAAGTCCGCGCCGCGCGCTTTCTGCGCGCTCATTATCTTGTCCGTCTCCTCCATGAGAGTCGGGATGAAACGCAGAGCTATGCTCATCATCATCGCAAATTCATGCACAGGCAGTTTTATCACCTTGAGCGGTGAGAGCAGGCGCTCTATCGCGTCCGTCAGCGCTATCGGCGAGGTCGTATAAGTCAGAATCACGCTCGTTCCGATGAGGAGCGATACTATTCGCAGCATCATGAAGAGCGCGTTCCAGAGCCCTGCGGAATATATTTCTATCTTCCAGAAAGAAACGAGCAGTGTGCCGTCCTTATTCCAGAAAATATTTATTACCGCAGTAAAAAGTATAATAAACCAAAGCGGCTTCACAGCCTTCAGGAGCACGGTAAATGATATACGCGAGATAATTGCCAGCGCCGCTGTGAAAAGCACGAGGAAAATATATCCCGAGAGGCTGTTTGTCATGAATATGACCACGATATAGAGTATAGAGAGGATTATCTTCATTCGCGGATCGGCGCGGTGAAGCACCGATTCCCCGGGGAAAAACTGCCCTATTGTGATGTCTCTTATCATTTTGCACCTCCCGCAAGCAGGCGCTTTATCTCCGCCTCGGCACTGTCAACGGTATAAACCGAGGTATTTACATCAAAACCGCGTCTTTTCAGCTCGAGCATGAGCTTTGTTATCTGCGGCACGGTCAAACCTACGCTCTCCAGACGCTCCGCCTCGGAGAAAATCTCCTCGCAGGTGCCGCACATAAATACCTTTCCGCCGTTCATGACAAGGATTCTGTCGCAGTAGCGTGCCATGTCCTCCATGCTGTGACTTATCATCACAACAGAAGCGCCGTATTTGCTCCTGTATTCGCATATGCGGGAGAGAATCTCGTCTCTGCCGCGCGGGTCGAGTCCCGCCGCAGGCTCATCGAGAATAAGTATTCTCGGGCGCATGGCGATTATTCCCGCTATGGCAACTCTTCTCTTCTGCCCGCCCGAGAGGTCAAAAGGAGACTTCTCCGCGAAGCTTCTGTCCAGCCCGACAAAATCCATCGCCTCATAGACTCTCGTCTCTGTCTCCTCGGTGGGAAGCCCCATATTTGAGGGACCGAAAGCGATATCTTTCTTCACCGTTTCCTCAAAGAGCTGATATTCCGGATACTGGAATACAAGCCCCGCCTCAAAGCGTACATTTCTTATCTCCTTTGGCTTCTCCCAGATATCCCTGCCGCCGACAATCACATTGCCGGCACTCGGGCGCAGAAGTCCGTTTATCATCTGAGCTATGGTGCTCTTTCCGCTTCCCGTATGCCCGATTATTCCCGTTATCATGCCCTCCTCAAAGGCGGCGTCGACATTGTCGACGGCAACTTTCATAAAGGGCGTTTTTTCACTGTAAATATATGAAACTCCGCAGAGTTTCGCCGCTACCAAGTTCAATTTGCCTTTTCCTTCGCTTTCTTTTCACGCATTAACTTTTCTATGATATCGGCACCCTCCGCCGGCGTGAGCGGTGTTCCCTCTATGCCGAGCCTTCGGAAAAGTTCCGTCGTCTGCGGGATATCTATTCCCGCGCGCCGTATCATTTCTGTTTTTGAAAATACCTCTCTCGGCGTGCCGCGCGTGAGTATTTTTCCGTCGTCTATGACGATTACATTGTCGGCGAGTATCGCCTCTTCCATATAATGCGTGATATGCAGTATCGTGATGCCTTTTTCGCGGTTGAGCCGCTTTATGGTTTCGAGAACCTCCGCTCTGCCCGAGGGGTCGAGCATAGCCGTAGATTCATCGAAAATAATGATATCCGGCATGAGCGCGATGATTCCCGCTATAGCCACTCTCTGCTTCTGCCCGCCCGAGAGCTGATGCGGGCTGTGCCGCGCAAAAGCCGTCATGCCGACGGTGGCGAGCGCATCGTCTACGCGCTCTCTTATCTCTTTCGGCGGGATGCCGATATTTTCGGGACCGAAAGCCACATCTTCCTCGACTATAGTCGCCACGAGCTGGTTATCCGGATTTTGAAATACCATGCCCACGCGGCGGCGGATATCGTAAAACTCATCGTCGGTCATATTTTCCGTGTCTGTCTCTTTTCCGAAAAGATACAGCTTGCCCGAGGTAGGTGTCAGTATCATGCTGATTATTTTCGCAAGTGTGCTTTTGCCGCTGCCATTGTGTCCGAGAATAGCCGTAAAGCTGCCGCGCTCGATTTCGAGGTTCATCGAACGAAGCACGGGATGCTTCTTTACGCCGTCATTTTCATCATATTCAAAGCACAGGTTTTCTGTTTTTATGATAGTATCTGCCATTATTTCTCCGTAAATTATTCTGCCGTCCAGCGAGCGGAGGAGCCGCAGGGCAGTGCTTCTCCCGTCTGCAAAACGGGAATTCCTATTTCGTCCGCCTCAACTCTGCCGCCGAAGCGCTTTTTCATTTCCAGCCCGAGCATATAGCCCATCGCCGAAGGCGAAAGACCTGTAGTATATGAATTGACAAGAAAGAAGAGCGGCTTCTCCGAGAGAACATCCGCCGCGAGCCTGATCAGCTCTGCGATATTGTCCTCCAGCTTCCATATCTCGCCCGATGGTCCCCTGCCGTAAGACGGCGGATCCATTATCACGGCGTCATATCTGTTTCCTCTGCGTATCTCGCGCTCCACAAACTTTTTGCAATCGTCGACTATATAGCGTATCGGCGCGTTTTCAAGCCCCGAGAGCGCCGCATTTTCCTTCGCCTGAGCGACCATGTTCTTTGCCGCGTCCACATGGCAGACGGAAGCCCCCGCCGCCGCCGCCGCGACGGTGGCACCGCCCGTATAGGCAAAAAGATTGAGCACCTTTATCGGTCTCTTCGCATTCTTTATCAGCGCGGAGAACCAATCCCAGTTCACCGCCTGCTCCGGAAAAAGTCCCGTGTGCTTGAAGCCCATCGGCTTTATCTTGAAGCGCAGGTCGCCATAGCCGATGGTCCAGCATTCCGGAACATCGCGCTTTTGCCATTTGCCTCCGCCGCCTTCTCTTTCATAGACGGCGTCTGCCTTCTTCCACATCGGGCTTTCTTTCACATTTTTCCATATGACCTGCGGGTCGGGACGGCAAAGCACATATCTGCCCCACCGCTCGAGGCGCTTTCCGTCCGATGTATCGAGGAGCGCATAGTCCTCCCATTTATCTGCTTTCCACATAGTTTTTCCTCTGTCAATCCAAATCTATTTTCGTCTGCTCGCCGATATCGGTGTCGCCTGCGGTTCTCCCGCCGAACGGTATACCGAGATGCTCATAGGCAAGCCTTGTCACGCATCTGCCGCGCGGCGTGCGGTTTATGAAGCCTATCTGTATCAGATAAGGCTCGTAAACATCCTCGAGAGTTATCGCTTCCTCCCCCACCGTGGCGGCAAGAGTATCCAGCCCGACGGGTCCTCCGTCGTAAAATTTTATTATCGTTTCGAGCATCCGCCTGTCGGTATTGTCAAGCCCCAGCTCATCTATTTCGAGCATGCGCAGTGCCGCATCCGCGATATCACGCGTTATCTCGCCGTCACCCTTGACCTGCGCATAGTCGCGCACACGCTTGAGCAGGCGGTTTGCGATACGCGGCGTGCCACGGGAGCGCCTTGCTATCTCATATGCACCGTCGGGCGAAATCGCTATATCGAGTATGCCCGCACTGCGCTTTACTATCGTGGCAAGCTCATCGTTTGTATAAAGCTCAAGGCGCATCAGAACGCCGAAACGGTCGCGCAAAGGTGTTGTCAGCTGCCCCGCACGCGTCGTAGCACCGATCAGCGTAAAGCGCGGAAGCGGAAGCCGCAGGCTTCGCGCCGCCGGTCCCTTTCCTATGATGATATCGAGCGCGAAATCCTCCATCGCCGGATAGAGTATCTCCTCTATATTGCGCGAAAGACGGTGAATTTCATCTATGAAAAGAACATCATTTTCGCCGAGATTTGTAAGCAGTGCCGCAAGGTCGCCCTGCTTCTCTATCGCTGGTCCCGAGGTTATCTTGATATTTACGCCCAGCTCCGCCGCGATTATCGCGGAGAGCGTCGTTTTGCCGAGTCCGGGAGGACCGTAGAGGAGCACATGGTCGAGCGAATCGCCGCGCCTTTTGCAAGCCTCTATATATATGCGCAGACTCTCCTTTGCCTTTTCCTGACCGATATATTCATCGAGCGTTTTCGGGCGCAGACCGCCCTCTATATCCGCATCCTCTTCGCTGTTGTATGCAGCACTCGCCATCCTCTCGGGGATTATGGAATCTTCTTTTTCTATATTGAATTTGTTTATCATATCGCACTACCCCCGATTATAAATTCGTGCCCATTTTGCGCAGAGCCGCCGTAAGCAGACTTTCAAGCGAAGCCGTCGGGTCGAGCCCGCGGACAGCTTCCTCTGCCTCACGCATGGAATATCCGAGCCCCATCAGCGCGCGCACAGCCTCCGCGCGGTTGCCAACGGTCTCCTCCTCGGAGATGTATTCCTCCGCGCCCGCGTCATCTGCGGGTGTGCCGAGCTTGACGGCAATTTTGTCCTTGAGTTCAAGCACTATACGCGCCGCCGTTTTCGCTCCGATGCCCGAAGCCTTTGAAATCTTCTTCGTATCGCCCGTGCTGACCGCCGAAATAAGCCCGCTCACGGTGAAAAGCGAAAGCACGGCTATCGCCGCTTTCGGGCCCACGCCCGAGACGGTTATCAGCATTTTGAAAGCCTCGAGCTCCTCCATCGTGTAAAATCCGATAAGCTCGAGCGCATCCTCGCGCACACAGAGATATGTATAGAGGCAGACCTCATCGCCCGCCGAAGCAAGCTTTGCCACGGTGTTTGCCGAAACGGTGAATTTATATCCTATGCCGCCGCATTCGATAACGGCACCGTTCGGCTCCGTGCCGATGAGCTCGCCCTTTATGTACTGAAACATTTTTTGGTCCTCACAAAATTTATTTTAAACAACTTAAACAAGCCGCGTTTTCTTTCCGTTGTAGAAAGCCTGTATGCGCGATGTGCCGCAGTGCGCATGGCAAACGGCAAGCGCGAGCGCGTCGGCGGTATCGTCGAGCTTTATCTTGCCCAGCCCGAGAATACTCGCCGTCATCGCCATAACCTGCTGCTTCTCCGCCCTGCCGTAGCCGACAACCGACTGCTTCACCTGAAGCGGAGTGTATTCGCTTATCGTCACATTGCGTTTGCGTGCGGCGAGCAGTATCACACCGCGCGCCTCGGCAACGGCTATCGCCGTTTTCTGGTTGGTATTGAAAAAGAGCTCCTCTATCGCCATTTCGTCAGGCTTGTATGCGTCTATCAGTTCAAGCATATCGTTATATACAGTCTCTATGCGAGCCTCGACATCCTGCCCCGCAGGCGTGCGTATCGCACCCATGCCGAGCGTCCGGAAGTGTCGCCCGTCATATTCTATAACTCCATAGCCGACTATGGCAATACCGGGGTCTATCCCGAGAATAATCATCAGTTGCTTGCCCCCTCGATCTGTGTATAGAGCGCTATCGGCAGAATCTGCGGATATTCCATCTGCAGGCAGAAGATAAAGCCCGCCGCATCCTCGCCCTCAAGCGAGAAGCACACCGCAAAGGAAGAGCCGGAGCCGCCGTGCCCGTCGGTTATACTGTCTATCGTGTCCACCGTTACGCCGAAGAAGCGCGCCATTTCGCATATACCGCCGATGTCTGCGGGGTCGTCGAAAGAAATGCGGCATTCCAGCTTCAGCGTGCCGCGTGCGCTCATCACACCGTTTCTCGCGTAAACGAGCGCATAGCGCGTCGTGTCGCCGTTCTGATTATCTATATCACAGCACAGGAGCACACCGAGCTCATGCTTGTCAAGCATCTTGTAAAAAGCGGAGAGCCTGCCGTCCACGGAATTTCGCAGGGGAAGAATGCCGTATGCACAGTCGCCGTCGGCAACGGATTCGCAGGCAAGCGCAAAGCTGTCGCGATATGCCGTCATCGCGCCGAAAACATACCGCGCAAAGCACTCGAAAGCCTTGCCCGACTGGATATTGCGCACAAAGGCTATCTTCCTGTCCTTTGGCGAGAGGTCGGGGCAATCACCGAAAAGCACCTGACCGAAATTCTTCTGCGTATATTTCACGCCCGTCATCTCTATCATCTTCTTGCAGAGGAAGTACCTGTCCGAGCGGAGAAAAAAGTCGCCGCGGAAATCTGCATCGCGCCTGTTTGCCGCGTCCGCATCCGTCTCGCCCGAGAGCGGCAGACCGAGCGTATCGAGATATGCGCGGCGAACGGCATCCTCGGCGCACGAGAGAAAGAGATCTCCCTCCGCCGCATCGCAAAGCTTCGGATAGAGCACATTTGCAAGATCGCAAAGATAAGCAAAGCGCTTCTCTGTTTCATGCGAAATGCCGAGCAGATTATCCCTCAGGTTTTCGTTTACGATATCGTCCTCTCCCGCGCTTGCCGCCACGGTATCAAACATTGATTTTTCCATGGTAGACCGCCTTTCCTTATTTTGCAGATAATACCTCAGTATAATTTATTATATAATATCATATACAAAGCCATTTTGCAAGTCGGGCTTTGAAATTTTTTGTGAATATTCTTTACTTTTCCGTGTTTTTGTTGTAATATATTTCAGAGAGAAGAAAAACCGACGGAAAAGGAGGCAGAATGCCATGGAAAAAGGCGCAGAAAATATGTTCCGCTCAAAAATAATGCTTGCACCGATGGCAGGCGTGGGCGATTATGCCTTCCGCATGATATGCAAGAAGCACAGAGCCGACTACATGACCTCCGAAATGATTTCCGCCAAGGCGATATGCTACGGAGACAAAAAAACGCCCCTGCTTGCAAAAATGACGAGGGACGAGCTTCCCATGGCACTTCAGCTTTTCGGAAGCGAGCCGTACTACATCGCAAAAGCGGCGTATATCCTGCTCGAAAAAGCTGCCGCAGAAGGAATTATGCCCGCGGCGATAGATATAAACATGGGTTGTCCCGTGAATAAAATAGTCTCAAACGGCGAAGGCAGCGCGCTGATGAAAACGCCTGAGCGCATCGGCGAAATAGTGCGCGAGACGGTGAAAAACTCATGCGTCCCCGTGACGGTGAAGATACGCCTCGGATGGGACAAAAGCAGTATCAACGCCGTCGAGATAGCAAAGATTGCCGAGCAGAACGGCGCCGCCGCCATATGCGTTCACGCGAGAACGCGCAGTATGATGTATACGCCGGGCACCATGCCCGAATATATAGCCGAGGTAAAGCGCGCAGTCTCGGTTCCCGTCATCGGAAACGGCGACATCTTCTGCTTTGATGATGCCCGCCGCATGATGAGCGAAACGGGATGCGACAGCATAGCGGTAGCACGCGGTGCGCTCGGAAATCCGTTTATTTTCGAGGAGATAAAGGCGGGCATGGCAGGCACTCCCTACACGCTGCCGACGTCTCGTGAAAAGATAGCGGCGGCGCTTGAGCAGCTTGAATGTGCCTGTGCCGACAAAGGGGAGCGGGTAGGCGTCGCCGAGAGCAGAAAGCATATTTCATACTATACAAAAGGAATGCGCGGCTCCTCGGAAATACGCGGCAGGCTGAACGGCATCGAATCGCTTTCCGAGCTTCGCGAGACAATGCTCAGCCTTGCCGAAAGCTGTGAAAAATTTGAAAATTCATAAAGGAGCGCAGGCATGAAAATAAAAAGAATCGCTTTTCTCGGCGACAGCATTACAGAGGGCTGTTTTGCCTTCTATCCGACCTCATACGGACTCGATACATACAGACAGCCCGAGGACTGCTATGTGACAAAGGTGGCAAAGGCGCTGAAAGCAAAATACGGCGACGACGCTCCCGAGGTCATAAACGCGGGCATCAGCGGAAACAAGGCAAATAACGGGCTCGACCGTCTGCAAAAGGATGTTCTCGATAAAAATCCCGATATCGTTTTCGTCTGCTTCGGGCTCAACGATTCACCATGGAGCCTGATAAACTACAGAAATTCCATGTCGCAGATTTTCGATAAGCTCATCGAAAACGGCATCACGCCGATACTTCTCACGCCGAATATGAAATGCACATATGTGAGCGACAAGGCGATAGAATGTTCGCTCGTCGCCGCGAGAAAGAGCGCCGAGATACAGAACAGCGGCAGAATGGACGAAACCGTCGAGATTTCACGCGAGGTGGCAAGAGAGCGCGGCATAGAAATATGCGACATATATGCAGAATGGAAAAAGCTCTCCGAGAGCGGCACAGATATCACCGAACTGCTCTCAAACTACATAAATCACCCGACCCCCGAGATGCACGATTTTATAGCCGAAAGAGTGCTGAAAGTGCTCGAAAAACATCTCTCATGAGCGACTTGTTTCACTGTTTTCGTTATCATATTTCACTTTGATACTGTTTTTAGGTCAAAACAAGACCGAGCCGCATGGCTCGGTCTTGTTTTTGAACATTCACTTTTTATGCAGATTTTGCTTTCCGTTTTTCTCTCTTTCAAAACGCCTTTCGGCGGCATCGCAGAGAAAAGCCGTAAGCACGGAGATAAAAAGACAAAGCACCGTATTTTCAAGCGAAAGCGATATCTCGTCCAGACGGCAAAGACGCTCGTATTCCCCGAGAGAGAAGAAAAGAAACAGAGCATATGCAAGCTGCAAAATCACGAGCGGTGCGGTAGAAATAAGAAAAAATGACCCGTTCCTTCCGAGGCTTTTCCTCCCCGTCCTTTTAAGCATCGAAAATATCTTTTTCAAAAATATCAGCCCTCCGTAAATCGGATTTTTCTATATTATACATTGAATTTTTCCGTTTGTCATCACAAAATTTCAGGGTTTTCCGCATGATTTTGCCGAGATATCCCACATATTCCGTTTTTGCATAAATATTCATATTTGGCATAATTTTGCATATATATGATATTTTCGCCAAAAATCGGTAAATCAGTGCTGTTTTTTGCCTTATACGGCAGTATAGCCCCGATGAGTGTTGTTTTTTGTCGAAAACCGTCGTCAATTTACTCTTTACAAATCAAATCGCAGAAAATACAATTATTACATGTGATAATTTTTTCGGGCTTTGGGGGAACTTTTTTATGAAATATTACCAATCTGATTCATGCATCATTTTCAGAAGAGTTTACAGGCTGAACAGCGTAAGAAACGAAATAACAATCGCATGGTCAGGCGGGTTTGCCACACTTTATCTACACACGCGCATACGCGCAAAAAGGGAGATAAGAGCGGTTCGCAGGCTAACTACGAAGCGTGAATTTGCGCTGTATATCGCACGCAAAATATGCAGTCTGCAAATAAGCGCTCTTCACTTTTACGATATCATAAGCGATAATTTGGATGAATTTGCGGAAAGCTACGAACTTGCCGCCGCGAAGTGCTGATTTTTACGATATTTTCGGCAAATGTATTTACTTTTCTTTGATAATATGATAAAATATAGTATATATTAAAGGGTATATACTACCATATCGGAATTTTTATTCCGCACGAGAAAGGAATATCAGCCGTGAAATGTCCCGTTTGTTCATATACGGAAAGCAAGGTTATAGATTCGCGCCCCGCCGAGGATAACAGAAGCATCCGCCGCCGCCGCGAGTGCCTTGCCTGCCAGAACAGATTTACAACATATGAAACCATAGAAACACCGCCTCTGCTCGTCGTCAAGAAGGATTCGACGCGCGAGTATTTCGACAGGTCAAAGCTGCTTTCCGGCATCATCAAGTCATGCCAGAAGCGCCCGATTACGCTTCTTCAGATGGAGCAGATAGTAAATGAAATAGAAGCGGAGCTTCGCAATTCCCTTTCAAATGAAATATCGTCCCAGCATATCGGCGTGCTCGTCATGGACAAGCTGAAAGCGCTCGACGATGTCGCATATGTCCGCTTTGCCTCGGTATACAGGGATTTCAAAGACCTCGATACATTCATGCGCGAGCTGGAAGAGCTGCGCAAGCAGAAGAGCTCGACGAAGCCCGACGACGGCGACGGCACCTGAATCCCGGATTGCGCCATCATATAAGCAATGTAATATTTTATCTGAAAGGATTTCACATATGATAACAATAAAAGAAGTAACCTACAAAAACTACGGCAAGTGTCTCTCGCTCTCAAACGATTCCATGGAGCTCTATGTAACGATAAATGTCGGACCCAGAATCGTAAAGTGCAATCTCCGCGGCAAGGAAAACCTCATGTTTGAGGATATCGACAGGGCTATGAGCGAAGATGTCTCCTCCGTATACGGAGAGGGCAAGAACTGGTATATCTACGGCGGTCACAGACTGTGGCTCAGCCCCGAGAGCCTGCCCGAGACCTACTATCCGGATAACGACCGCGTCGTTTATTCCACCTGCTCCACAGGCGCGGAATTCATTCCTCCCGTTCAGGCTGTGCGCGACCTCCAGTTCTCTTTCTCGATAGAGCTGCATGAAACGGAGCCGCGTGCCGTTATACACCATAAAATAACAAACATGGGCGACAAGCCCGTGACAGGTGCGGCATGGTCGCTCTCCGTAATGGACAAGTGCGGCATGATAGTCATTCCCCAGCCGCAGGAGGATACGGGACTGCTCGCAAACAGAGTCCTCGCTCTCTGGCCCTATACGGATATGACAGACAGCCGAATCTTCTTCGGAAATAAGTATATCGCCCTCCATCAGAATCCCGATATAGACAAGAAAATCAAAATAGGCATCAACAATACCGCAGGCAAGATAGCTTATATCAACCACGGTCAGGCGATGGTCAAGAGTTTTGAACCGGATTTTGAAAACGGCACATATCCCGATTTCGGCGTTTCCTGCGAGGCTTTTGCAAACAGATATTTCGCCGAATCCGAAACGCTCTCCCCGCTCAAAACAGTAGCGCACAATGAAAGCATAGAACATACCGAGGTTTGGACGCTCTTTGACGGCATAGAGATTCCCGAATCGAAGAATGATGCTCTCGAGGCTCTCGGAAACATAGTATTCTGACAGCGCAACGGAGGATAGCACGACGGAGGTGATTCAATGACAATAGGCAGAAAAGCAATGACAGGCAAAAAGGCAAGATTTGTACTTTTCCTGCTCGGCAGAGCTTTCATTTCGATACTGCTGGTAATACTTCAGATAGCATTTTTCATTGCCGCGGGAAATTTTATCACTTCATCAAAATCCATCCTTCAGCCCTTTTTGCTCCTCGCGATATATACCGTTGAGGTGATAGCGCTAATCAAGATAATCAACCGCGACTGGAAGCCTGAATTCAAGCTCGCATGGGCTATTCCTATATGTTCCATACCGGTTTTCGGCATACTTTTTTATATTTTTCTGCGCTACGATGCAACATCGGTCAGTATGAAACGAAAGCTGAAGCGCTCCCTTGCAAAGGAGTATTACGGCAAGGAAAAATACGCGCGCGGCAAAAGCGGACTCATTTATTACCTCTGCAAATGCGGTTTTCCCTCATTTGCAGATGCGGATGTCACATACTTCCCATCGGGCGAAGACAAATTTGCCCGCCTGCTCGAAGAACTGAAAAAAGCGGAGAAATTTATTTTCATAGAGTATTTCATCATGTCGCCGGGGTTTATGCTCTCATCCATACTCGAAATTCTTTTTGCCAAGGCAAAAGAGGGCGTGGAGATACGCATAATGTATGACGGGACGACAGACGCCGTCCGTCTGCCCTTTGACTTCAAGGAATATCTCGCGGAAAACGGCGTGAAATGCGCTGTTTTCTCCCCGATAAAACCGCTTATCTCCTCACAGCTCAATTATCGCGATCACAGAAAGATAGTCGTCATAGACGGCAGAGTCGCTTTCACGGGAGGCGTGAATATCGCCGACGAATACATAAACAAAACGCATCCCTACGGGCACTGGAAAGATGCCGCCGTCATGGTAATGGGCAACTGCGTCAAGAGCTTCACGGAGATGTTTCTGAAAATGTGGAACTTCTCGTGCAGGCGCGATGATGCCGACGGCGATACGGAGAAGTATTTCCCCGCTCTTCCCTATGATGCGGGCGGCGACAGCTACTGCGTTCCCTTCTCCGATGACCCGATAAATGAAGAGGATATCGCCGAGAGCGTTTTTCTCGATATTCTCAATCGCTCGCGCGAATATGTCTATATCATGACGCCGTATTTCATAGTCAATTCGTCCGTCTTTGACGCGATAAAATACGCCGTGAAGCGCGGCGTGGATGTCCGAATAATACTGCCGCATATCCCAGATAAGAAATATGCGCTCAATATTGCGCGTACTTATTACAAGACGCTCATTCCGATAGGCGTGAAAATATATGAATACACCCCCGGCTTTATCCACTCAAAGGTACTCGCGGCGGACGGCGTAAAAGCTGTTGTCGGCACGATAAATATGGATTTCCGCAGTATGTACCTCAATTACGAATGTGCGCTTTATATCAGGAATAATCCCGTGATAGCCGATATCAAGGCGGATTTTGACAGTACATTTGAAAAGTGTGAGCTTATCGGCACAAATAAAAAATACAATATATTCTCCCGTATAGAGGGCGTCCTGCTTAAGCTTTTCGCCCCGCTTATGTAATCATATGAAGAATAAAAATATCAAAAAACTCACCTTTTCCGGCATTTCGCTCGCCCTTTGCATATTGCTCCCGTTTCTCACGGGAAACGACATCGCGCTCGGAAATGCGCTTTGCCTCATGCATATTCCCGTGCTTCTCTGCGGTTTTTCCTGCGGCGGCGCATGGGGTGCGGCTGTCGGTTTTATTGCGCCGCTGTTACGCTCGATTATCGTATCGCGCCCGCCGCTCTTCCCTACGGCTTTTGCCATGGCTTTTGAGCTTTGCGTTTACGGGCTTGTCGTCGGACTGCTCTGCCATCGCCTGCCGAAAAAGCCTGTTTATATCTATATTTCGCTCATTTGCGCCATGCTTTCCGGCAGGATAGTCTGGGGCGCCGTGAAATACATCATCATGGGCTTCGGCGGCGATGCTTTTTCGCTTTCGATATTTGCAAATGCCGTCTTCGTCAAATCCGTGCTCGGCATAGTTTTGCAGATAGTGCTCATTCCGCCGCTCGTGCTTACGCTCCGCCGCGCGGGGCTTGTCGATCCGTGAGCGCGGCAGGCATCACCTCAGTAAATCATCACCGAACTTCATTAAAGGAGGACAATATATGAACACACTACCGACTCAGGACAAATCCGAGCGCGCCGGGCGCGTTATTCTCGGGCTTCTCGGTGCATTTCTCTTTTCCCTTGCGGGCGGACTCTGCTGGTTTACGCTGTACCGCCTGAATCTCATATCTGCCATCAGCGGCATAGTTGGCGTTGTCTGCGCGATAAAGGGCTATTCCCTTTTTGCAAAAAAAGAAAGCGTCGGCGGCGTTATCGCGGCATCTGTCATCGCTTTTGCAGTGCTTGTCGGCGCATGGTTTCTCTGCTTTTCCTATGATGTATATGAAGCATATCAGGATTGGTATGCGGCCGGCGATATCGGCTACACGCTGTCGTTTTCCGAGTCGATAGAAGCCACAGCGAAATATTATATCCATGAGCCCGAGGTGGCAAAAGTTTACTTCAGAGATTTGATAGTCGGCATGGTCTTTGCGCTTCTCGGCGCATCATGCAGCATTGCCACCGCGATAAGAAAAATAAAAATGCAAAAACTTGCCGCAAACATTAAGCCTGATGAAGAATCTGCCGAGGGCGAGGACGGAGCGGAGCCCGATGACTTTGCTTTGTATAAAAGAAAGTTGCGTCGCCTTTTCGGCAATGAAAATCATTCTGATGAAATCGATGCCGATATCTTCAGTCATATGACTCCCGCCTGCGGATATACAGGCATAAACTATTTTGTCCTGCTGAAGAAAGTGGATTTTGCAAGCGGGCACATGCTCGCAGACTATACAAAAAGCTGTACCGAATATGCGGTACGCACGGGACTTGCGGTCAGCTGTACGCCTACGGCAGGCACGCAGACAGGTGCCGTCTGCTTCAATATGATGGTGTGCGATGCCTGCGATATGTCTGCCATTGAATTTGCCCGCTCGAAGCCGAACCGCCTGAAGCACGGCATTTTTGAGATTCCCGTGCTGATTGATATAGTCTCAAAAAGGCTGTATATCTTCGATAAGGGGCGCTTCCTCGGTTTTCCCATGTATCGCGAAATGAAAAATTTTGTGGCTGTAAATCTTCTGCCCTGAATAAGTCGAAAACGGCTTGCGGAAATC
>ERZ835980.844-NODE-844-length-39305-cov-5.111338_pt1 | contig 39305 bp, 30 predicted proteins | sample MGYA00519943_ERZ835980 | MGnify/ENA primary metagenome ERZ835980 (study PRJEB31850, sample SAMEA3708791) | human gut metagenome | biome: human gut; feature: human-associated habitat; material: faeces | place: China | collected 2014 ... | reverse complement strand
AGCCTTCTCCAGTGGGAGAAGGTGGCGCGGTTTACCGCGACGGATGAGGTGTTACTATAGTATATTGCCGAAATAAATCATATCTCGCTATGTTCGCACCCAGATATGCACCAAAATTGAACCGCGAGGTTCGCCGTAGCCCAACATGGCACAGCAGTAAATCCGAGTCGGCGCTTTAGCGTTTCGAACCTGTAGCTGTGACTATGCTATAGTTGGACGGTACGCTTGCTATGTTCGCACTGGTCGCCGCGAGGCGACAGAGGGAGATATATAAGAGGTGGAACGCCTCTTATATGACTTTTGGTACTTTTGGTCACACAAAAGTACGATAAGAGAGAAGTATCTTTATGTCTCTTGCGGGCGAACAATGTTCGCCACTACCGCGCAAAAAAACAAGTTCCCTCAACAGCCAAAATAAAAAATTTCTGCCAATCCGCTTTTTCTTTTGCTATCGCCGCCGCAAAAGAAAAAGCTATCAAAAAGAAAAGCGCCGATACAAGATTTCGCGCTCTGCGGAGCGCGACAAAGGCTCCGCGCCTTTGAATGCGGCACCTTTTGAAAAAGGTGCACGAAAACTTTATTATGCACACAAAAAAGGCAGGATTTTTCCTGCCTTTTTCATTCTGAACTTTTTCAGCGTTTCCGAAATTAAACATCAAGCTTAGCCTGATTTATCTTCACGCCGGGACCCATTGTGCTTGCGATTACGCAGCTCTTGATATACTGACCCTTTGCAGCGGCAGGCTTTGCCTTGATAACTGCGCCCATGAGCGTATTGAAGTTATCCTGAAGCTTTTCGGCACCGAAAGATGCCTTGCCGATGGGGCAGTGAATGATGTTTGTCTTATCGAGACGGTACTCAATCTTACCTGCCTTGGCTTCGTTTACAGCCTTGGCAACATCCATGGTAACTGTGCCTGCCTTGGGGTTAGGCATAAGTCCCTTAGGACCGAGTATCTTACCGAGACGACCGATAACGCCCATCATATCGGGTGTTGCGATAACAACATCGAAATCGAACCAGTTTTCACCTGTGATTTTTGCAACCATATCTTCAGCGCCTACATAATCGGCACCGGCTGCCTTAGCGGCTTCAGCCTTGTCACCTTTTGCGAAAACAAGGGTTCTTACAGTCTTACCTGTACCGTGCGGAAGAACTACCGCACCGCGAACCTGCTGGTCTGCATGACGGCTGTCAACGCCGAGACGGATATGAAGCTCGATTGTTTCATCAAATTTTGCCTTGGAAGTCTGGCAAACGAGAGATATAGCCTCGTTGCTGTCATAAAGCTTTGTCTTGTCGATAAGCTTTGCGCTATCCTGATATTTCTTACCCTTAAACATTATTGCTTACCTCCTTAGTCCTCTACCGTGATACCCATGCTGCGGGCTGTGCCTGCAATCATGCTCATAGCTGCTTCTACGGAAGCCGCATTGAGGTCGGGCATCTTTGTTTCGGCGATTTTGCGTACCTGCTCCTTTGTGAGGGAAGCAACCTTTGTCTTATTCGGAACAGCGGAAGCTGTCTCGATTCCGCAAGCTTTCTTTATAAGAACGGCTGCGGGAGGAGTCTTTGTGATGAATGAGAACGAACGGTCTGCGAAGATTGTGATAACAACAGGGATTATAAGACCGATATCGTTCTTTGTGCGCTCATTGAATTCCTTTGTGAACGCTGCGATATTAACGCCGTGCTGACCGAGAGCCGGACCAACAGGCGGCTGGGGAGTTGCTTTGCCCGCAGGCAGCTGCAATTTTACATAAGCTGTAATTTTCTTTGCCATAATTTACACCTCCGAATGTGGTAATCCTCGGGAGAATCATAAAATAAAATTTTCTCCCTCCCACAAAGCACATAATATTTGGCTCTGTTATGTGCGAAAAAAGTTTGTCAATCTGCGAGAGCGACACTTGATGTGTCAAGCTCGACCGCGGTATCTCTGCCGAAAACGGATGCGAGTACCGTGACTTTTTTGCCGTCCTGCGAGATGCTCTCGACCTTGCCGACAAAGCCGGACATAGGACCGTTTACAATCTTTACGCTGTTTCCGACCTCGAACGCGGGAGCGACGACTCTGGTATCTACACCGAGAGCCTCGACTTCCTTATCGGAGAGCGGGACGGGACGCGAACCGGGACCGACAAAGCCGGTTGCGCCTGTGATGTTTCTTACGACATGCCATGTCTCGTCGGACATTATCATCTTGACGAACACATAACTCGGAAAGAGCTTGCTTTCCACTTCTTTTTTCTGATCGCCGGATTCCTCGACAATTATTTCCGAGGGAACCTTGACATCTGTTATCAGATGTGATATCCCGCGGTTTTCGATAATCTTTTCGAGATTTGTCTTGACCTTGTTTTCATATCCGGAATAGGTATGCACCACATACCATTTCGCTTCGCTCGTTTGATCCATGTTCTGCTCCTCCTGTAACTATTTTGAAAAATCCAAAATAGAATCAGAGCATAGCGAACCAGTTGCCGAGCTCTATGAAAAGCTTGTGGAAACCCAAGTCGACAGCCGCAAGGAACGCACCGAAAACAATTATGCTCACGAGAACGACAGCCGTGTTCTTGAGAAGCTGATTCGGAGTCGGCCATACGAGCTTTTTGAATTCGCTCTTATAGTCTTTGAAGAATTTTCCGATTTTCTTGAAAAATCCTACTTTTGCAGTTTTGGTTTTTTCTGCCATGTTTTCCTCCTTGCCGAGCTTTTAAAAAGCCCAATTTCTTTTACTTGGTTTCTTTGTGCAGGGTGTGCTTGCGACAGAACTTGCAGTACTTGTTAAGCTCGATTCTGTCAGGATCGTTTTTCTTGTTTTTCATTGTGTCGTAGTTTCTTTGCTTGCATTCACTGCATGCGAGTGTGATTCTAACGCGCATTTTCGGGACCTCCTGTTTAGATTTAGCCGATGTAAAGACTAATAAAAACGCCGCTCTCCGGTTTTGAAAACAGAAGCGCGACAAAATAAGGCGGTTTTCGCGAAGGAAAACGCCGTATTATTCTTTTTCGTCGGCATTGTTTAGTACCTCCCTCGGATAGGAGCGTATGAAAAACAGTACCGCATCCTATGAGGTATTTATATAATATCATATAAAATACCTCTTGTCAATAGGCTTTTGCCCGATTTTCGGCATATTTTGAGAGAAAATCGCCCGAAAAACGCCGAAATCGGGTTTTCACTTGCTTTCCCGCTTATTTTATGAGCGAGAAAGAGAATATCGCTATGCCGAGGACGACGAGAACAACGCCTGTCGCGCGGTTGAGCGTCTTGGGCTGAGCTTTGTTTGCGATAACGGCGGCTATTCTTGCCCATACCAGCGTGAAGAAGATGCAGAGGGCAAGCAGGAGCATATCCGGCATGCCGCCGATGGCGAAGTGGGAGAGAGAGCCTGTCAGCGCAGTGAAAGCCATGATGAAAACGCTCGTGCCGACAGCCGTTTTCAGCTCAAAGCCGAGAACGCTTGTCAAAAGGAGAAGCATCATCATGCCGCCGCCCGCGCCGATGAAGCCGCAGATAAAGCCGACTATCGAGCCGCAGATAACGGATTTTATCAGCTTTTTCTTTGCGGAAATGCTCTGCATGGCTTCCTTTGTGGTCATAACCGGCTTGACAATAAACTTGATGCCGAGCAGGAATGTCATTATCACAGAGAAATTGCCCATTGTCGCAGAGGGGACAAGGCTGGATATATAACTGCCGACAACGGTGAAAACGAGCACGCTCACCATCATGACAAGTCCGTTTTTCACATCGAGATTTTTGTTTTTGCCGTAGGTGTATGCCGATATCGCGCTCGCGAGCACATCGGAGGCGAGGGCTATGCCGACGGCGGTATACGGCTCCACGCCGAGAAAGGTCACGAGCATAGGCGTTATCACGGCGGCGGCACTCATGCCGGCAAAGCCCGTGCCGAGTCCCGCGCCCATGCCCGCAAAAAAGCATACGATTATTTCTATGAGAATTTTCATTTGTTTTCGATTCCTTCTTATGACTTTTTCGTGTTTTCGAGATTCGCTCTCATCTTTTCGTGCAGTGCGTCAAAGGTTGCCTTTTCCTCTGCGGAGAAGCCGAAAAAGAGCGTCTCCTGAAAGGCATCCTGCATTTCTCTGCCGAAAGCGATGACGGGTGCGGCACTCTCCGAGGGGACGAGGCAGACCGACTTGCGGTTTTCGCCGCTTTTTCTTATGAGCAGCTCCTTTTCCGAGAGCGAATTTACCGCGAGCGAGACATGGGATTTCGGTATCATGCGAATCTTCGATACCTGTGCTGCGGTATTGTATTCGGGATTATTGGCGAGAAACATCAGCACATCCACCTCTGCCGCAGAGAGCGAAAACCGCTCCATTATGCGGCGGCGGAAAGGCTCATATTCTTTTGCCATGCATATCGCGAAATCCGCAAAAGTATTTTTCTTCATAGGCACCTCCATGACGGTTCAAAATTGAACAATTGCATTATAGTTCAAAATTGAACTTTTGTCAAGCGGTTTTGCGCAAGTTAAAAATTTTTTAACAAACTATGGCGAAAACGCGCTTTTTGTGCTATACTAAAGAAAAAAAGCATACGGCAAACGGAGGAACGCATGAAAAAACTTCTCGTGATAGACGGAAATTCGATACTGAGCAGGGCTTTTTACGGCATACGCCCGCTGACCACCCGCGACGGGCTTTTCACAAACGCGGTGTACGGCATGGTGAATATAGTCAGCAGGCATATCGCCGAGCAGAAGCCCGACTATGCGGCGGTCGCTTTCGATGTGAAGGCACCGACCTTCCGCCATGAGCGCTTCTCTGACTACAAGGGAACGAGAAAACCGACTCCGCAGGAATTTCTCATGCAGCTGCCTTATGCCAAGGAAATGATGCGCGCGATGGGTCTGCACACGCTCGAGCTTGCGGGCTACGAGGCGGACGACATTCTCGGCACGCTCTCGGCGATGGCGGAGAAGGAGGGCATGGAAACCTGCGTCGCCACAGGCGACAAGGATTCGCTCCAGCTCATCTCGGACAAGACTTTTGTCATGCTCGCGACGAATACCGAGCCTGTGAAGTACGATACGGAAAAATTCAAGGAGAAATACGGCGTGCTTCCCGCGCAGTTCATAGATGTAAAGGCGCTGATGGGCGACAGTTCGGATAATATCCCGGGTGTTGCCGGAATAGGCGAAAAGACGGCGCTGAAGCTCATCGCGGACTACGGCTCGCTCGACGGAATATATGACGGGCTTGACGAAAAGCCGCTCACGCCCTCTGTAAAGAAAAAGCTTGCCGACGGCAGGGAGAGTGCGTACCTCTCGCAGTGGCTCGCAACCATCAGTCGCAATGTGCCGCTCGGGATTTCGCTCTCGGAGCTGGGATATACGGGCATAGACAAGCGCGCCATGCTCGGGCTCTGCATGAAACTGGAATTTTCCGCTTTCATCAAGAAATTCGCGCTCGATGAGGCGGGCATACATGCCGTGCCCGAGCGGGCTGAAAAGAGCAATGCGCCCGAGCGGACGGCGATTTACTTCGATGAAGATAAGGCTTATACCTATGATGGCGAAAGCGCGGCGGAGATGAGTTTCGCCGATGGCGCGGCACTGCTCGCTTCGGGCGGGGAGTATGTCTGCTGCGATAAAAAATCGCTTCTCCACAGGCTCGCCGACGCGGGATATGCCGCTACTGCGGGTTGCGATGATGTTATGCTGATGGGCTATATCTGCGGCGCGGGCGAGAATGATTTTTCTCTGCCGAAGCTGACCTCGCGACTGCTGATGCATGAATCCGAGAGTGGCGCGGACTGTGCAAAAGACATATATTCACTGTATCATATGCTGTATGCCGAACTCGAAAAAACGGAACAGCTTGCGCTTTATATCGATATAGAACTTCCGCTTTCCGGCGTGCTTTTTGAGATGGAGCGGGAGGGATTTACCGTTGATACGGCGAAGCTCGCGGATTTCTCGCGGCATCTCGATGAGATGAAAGGCGAATACGCCTCGCGCATCTATATGCTCGCGGGCAGGGAATTCAATATAAACTCGCCGAAGCAGCTCGGCACGGTGCTTTTTGAGGAGATGGGCTTCCCCGCACTCAAAAAGACGAAGAGCGGATATTCCACTGGAGCGGAGATTCTCGAAAAACTGCGTCCCTACAGCCCGATAATAGATGATATACTCGACTACAGGCAGGTTGACAAACTGAAAAGCACATATGCCGACGGGCTCTGCAAGGTGGCGGATGAAAACGGCAGAGTGCACACGAGCTTCCGTCAGGCGCTGACGGCAACAGGGCGGCTTTCCTCCACGGAGCCGAACCTCCAGAATATACCGATAAAAACGGAACTGGGCAGAGAACTGCGCAAGTTTTTCACGGCGAAAAGCGACGATTATCTGCTCATAGACGCCGACTATTCGCAGATAGAACTTCGCCTGCTTGCGGCTGTTTCGGGCGATGAAAATATGATACACGCATTTGAATCCGGTTTCGATATCCATACCGATACGGCGATGCGTATTTTCGGCGTATCGAAGGATATGGTGACTGTGGAGATGAGAAAGAGGGCGAAAGCGGTCAATTTCGGCATAATGTACGGCATGGGGGAATTTTCACTCGCGGGAGATTTGCATATTTCGCGCAAGCAGGCGGGCGAATATATAGAAAATTACCTCTGTTCCTATCCGAAAGTGCGTGAATACCTGCATAATATCACCGAGCAGGCAAAGCGCGACCTCTATGTGAAAACGCTTTTCGGCAGGCGCAGATATATTCCCGAGCTTGCCTCACAGAAGCATACGGAGCGCGCTTTCGGCGAGAGAGTCGCGATGAACAGCCCGATACAGGGCAGTGCCGCGGATATAATCAAGGCGGCAATGATAAATGTTGCTTCTCGGCTGAAAAAAGAGGGGCTTGATGCAAGACTTCTGCTTCAGGTGCATGACGAGCTGATAATAGAAGCGCACATTTCCTGCGCCGAGCGGGCGAAGGAACTGCTGAAATACGAGATGGAAAACGCCGTGAAGCTTGTCGTCCCGCTGACGGTAGAGGTCGGTTGCGGCAAAACATGGTACGACGCAAAATAGTCAAAATAGTATAGAAAAGTCCTCCGCGGCAGAAGATAAGATTATCTTTTGCGGGAGGATTTTTTTATGAAAAAATGCAGCTTTCTTGTTTTTGCGGCAATGGTGATGATGCTGTGCGCCGTCGTTTTCGCCTGCGGCACAAGCGCGGAAGAGCGGCTGGCGCGGGCGGCATTTCGCGATGAGCCGTATTTTTCGGAGGAGGTGTGCGCAGACGATAGCTTCATGCTTTCGATAGGTGCCGATGACTATGCGAAATACATCGCCGAAGCGACGGTCTATCACCCCGATTTCTCGGCGGAGGGGACGGAGATATGGTATATCCGTGCCTTTTCCGATGCCTGCGATGCGGCGGCGTTTCTCTGCTCCGCATACGAGCGTCCGCCGTGCGACCCCGCGGAGGTTGCCGTTTTTCTTGCCTGCGGCGACATGGTGATTTTTTTCAAGGGGAGCGGGGAGACAGCAGAGGCGATAAAGCGCGAGGCATCGGCATTATTCGGCAAATTCACCGAATACCTTATATAAAAAGATTATATTTTAATTATATTATCCCTTGTAAAATCGACATTTTTGTGCTATACTGAAAAAGTTGAAATGGATTTTGGTGCCGAGAAGGCAAGGAGAATGAAAAAATAATGCTTGATGTGAAAAAGATACGGCTGTACCTTTTTGATATGGACGGGACTATCTACCTCGGAGATAATCTTTTCCCTTTCACAAAGGAGCTGTTGAAAACAATACGCGAAACGGGAAATCACTACCTTTTCATGACGAATAATTCGTCAAAAAGCGTATCCGACTATGTGAAAAAGCTGGCGAGACTCGGCATAGAGGCGGCGGAGGACGATTTCATCACCTCTTCGCAGGCGACTGCCGATTATCTCAAAAAGAATCTCGCGGGAAAGAAGCTTTTCGTTTCCGGAACGCGCTCGTTCCTTTCCGAGCTTGCCGAAAACGGCGTGGAAAACATCCACGACAGCTACAGCGAGGATATAGAAGCCGTCGTCACGGGTTTTGATACGGAGCTGACATTTGCCAAGCTTGAGGCGATGTCCAAACTGCTGACGCGCGATATTCCGTTTATAGCGGCAAACCCAGACCTCGTCTGCCCGACGGAGTACGGATATGTGCCCGATTGCGGCTCGGTATGCGCGATGATAACGAATGCCACGGGCAAAAAGCCCTATTACATAGGCAAGCCGAGGCCCGAAATGCCGCTTTTTGCGATAGAGCGGATAAACAGGCTGGACAGCCGCGTCTGCGCGGAGAATACGCTTGTCGTGGGCGACCGTATATATACGGATATCGCAAGCGGCGTCAATGCCGGAACAAAAACCTTGCTTGTGCTCAGCGGTGAAACGACGCTCGGGCAGGCAAAGGCTCATGAAATCAAATCCGACGCGATTTTTGAAGATTGCGGCGTGATACTGGATATACTGAAAGGTGGAGAAGCAAAATGATTTATGATGTTGCGATTATAGGAGGCGGCGTTGTCGGCGGTCTTATCGCCCGCGAGCTTGCGAAGTACAGGCTGAACATCTGCATCCTCGAAAAGGAGGACGATGTCGCGATGGGTGCCACAAGAGCGAACAGCGCGATAGTTCACGGCGGTTTTGACCCTGTCCCCGGTACGCTGAAAGCGAAGCTGAATGCCGAGGGCGTCGGCATGTTCCGCGAGCTTTGCCGCGAGCTTGATGTTCCGTATAAGAATAACGGCTCGCTCGTGCTCGCTTTCTCGGAGGAGGAAGCGCCTCATGTACAGGAGCTTTACGAAAGAGGCATCGCAAACGGGATAGAGGGACTTTCCGTTATCTCGGGCGACGAGGCAAGAAAGCTCGAAAAGAATCTTTCCGAGAGCGTGGTATGCGCTCTGCACTGCACAAGTTCGGGTATAGTCTGCCCCTACGAGCTGACCATCGCCGCCATAGGCAACGCTATGGACAACGGCGCGACGCTCCGCTGCGATTTCCCCGTCACCGCGATGGAGAAGAGCGGCGAGGGCTACAAGATATCGAGCGGCGACGAGTATGTGGAAGCTCGCTACATAGTCAATGCGGCGGGACTCTACAGCGACGCGATAGCCGCCATGCTCGGCGACAAATACACCGTTGTCGCGAAGAAAGGCGAATATCTGCTCTTTGACAAGACAGAGGGCAAAACCGTTTCGCATACTATATTTCAAGTCCCGACAAAACTCGGCAAGGGCATACTCGTAACGCCGACGGTAGACGGCAACCTGATGATAGGTCCGACCTCCGAAAAGACAGAAAAGGCAGACCACGCGACAAGTGCCGCAGGTCTTGCCATGGTAAGAAATACCGCCTGCAAGAGCGTTCCGAAGCTCAATTTCAGAAAGGTGATAACATCTTTCTCGGGACTGCGCGCTTCCTGCTCGGAGAGCGAGGATTTCATCATAGAGTATTCCTCATCGGGCAACCACGCGATAAATACAGTCGGTATCGAATCTCCGGGTCTTACCTCCGCGCCTGCTATCGCGCTTTATGTATGCGATATGCTGAAAAATGCGGGGCTGACGATGGAAAAGAAGGGCGACTTCAAGGCGGAGCGCATTTCCTCACGCCGCTTCTCGCATATGAGCACGGAGGAAAAGAACGAGGTTATAAAGCGTGACCCGAAATTCGGTCATGTGGTATGCTTCTGCGAGAAGATAACCGAGGGCGAGGTTCTCGATGCGATACACAAGAATCCGCAGGCGAGAAGCGTAGACGCGGTCAAGCGCCGCACGAGAGCGGGAATGGGCGGATGTCAGGGCGGCTTCTGCGCACCCGTGATAACAGAGATACTTGCCCGCGAGCTTGGTATACCCGAGGAGCAGGTAACGAAATTCGGCGGGAAGTCATATATGCTTCTCGGAAAGGCAAGGTAAACGAAAATGTATGATATTGTTATAATCGGCGGCGGTCCCGCAGGAATGAGTGCGGCTGTTGCGGCATATGAAAATGGCATACGCAATATGCTCATAGTGGAAAGAGAACCCCAGCTCGGCGGTATCCTCCGCCAGTGCATACATAACGGCTTCGGTCTGCACAAGTTCGGACGCGAGCTGACGGGACCCGAGTATGCACAGCTCTATATCGATATGGTAAAGGAACGCGAAATCCCCTATATCACAAACGCTTCCGTTCTTGCCATCGATCGCTGCGAGGGCGGTCATGCGGTGACCGTTATGAGCTCGCAGACAGGCATGAGCATACTCGAGACAAAGGCTGTGGTTATGGCGATGGGATGCCGCGAGAGAAGCCGCGGTGCGCTCAGCATCCCCGGCACACGCCCCGCAGGCATCTATACGGCGGGCACGGCGCAGAAGTTTATCCGCTTCAAGGGCAAAATGCCCGGCAAGAATGTCGTTATCCTCGGCAGCGGCGATATCGGTCTTATCATGGCGCGCCGCATGACGCTCGAGGGCGCGAATGTAAAGATGGTATGCGAGCTGATGCCTTATTCCGGCGGTCTGAACAGAAATATAGTTCAGTGCCTCAATGACTTCAATATTCCGCTCCGCCTGAGCCATACCGTTGCCGAAATTCACGGTGGTGACAGAATCGAGGGCGTGACGATAGCGCAGGTAGACGAAAACCGCAGACCCATAGACTCCACGCGCGAATATGTCGAATGCGATACGCTCCTGCTCTCCTGCGGACTTATCCCCGAGAACAGACTTGCGACCGATGCCGGCATTGCCGACGACCCGATAACGGGCGGCGCTACCGTAAATCAGAACAGAGAGACGGCGGAGAAAGGTATTTTCTCCTGCGGAAATGTGCTCCATGTTCACGACCTTGTGGACTATGTTTCTGAGGAAGCCGAGATAGCGGGAAATGCCGCGGCTGAATTTGCCATGTGTAAATACGACGCCGCACCCGAGCGCAGGATAGCCGTGAAAACTGCGACAGGCGTCCGCTATACGGTTCCGCAGGCGATAGATGTATATGCCGATACGGACAATGTGAAGGTATACTTCCGCGTTTCCGACATTTTCAAAAACAAGAGCGTAGTTGTCCGCTCCAGCGATGGCGAGCCGCTCTATACGCGCAAGGGACGCAAATTCGCGCCCGGCGAGATGGAATTTGTTATTCTGAAGAGAGAAATGATAGACAAGTCCGCAGATACCATAACGATAGGACTTGAGGACTGAGGCGGGTGATAGAAATGAAAACAAGAGAAATGATTTGCATAAACTGCCCGATGGGCTGTTCGCTTACCGTCACGCAGGCGGACGACGGCACGATAACCGTCACGGGAAATACCTGCAAGCGCGGCGAGACATACGGTATAACCGAAATGACTGCTCCGAAGAGAGTTGTCACCTCCATAGTCAAGGTGGATAACAGAGAGGATGCTTTTGTTTCCGTAAAGAGCGCCGCTCCGATAACAAAATCAAAAATGTTTGAAGCGATGGATATCATCCGCGCGGCGAAGATAAGCGCCCCTGTAAAGATAGGCGATATCGTGATAAAGGATATCCTCGGCGAGACAGATATCATAGCCACCTCAAACATAGACTGAGAAAGGAAAGACTAAGATGGCAAAGAAAGACAAGATTCAGAAGAGAAGCATCCCGTTCAATGCCGAAAACGAGGGCACAGGCTACTCGGAATATACCGTGAAGCGCCTGCATGACAAGACTCTCAAGAGAAAGAAGCTGCTTCTCGTGCTCATTTATATCGCTTTTGCGGCGGCTTTCTGCACGGTATTTCTCGTTCTGGCAAAGATGCCGCCCGTCATCGCGGCGCTTCCCCTTTTCCTGTGGATACTTTGCTTTTTCACATGGAAATATACGAATATCGAATATACATATGTTACCTGCAAGGGTGAGCTTTATATTTACCGCGTAAACGGCTACGGCAAGGCAAAGGAGGTTTTCCGCCGCCGCATAGCCGATGCCGAGATAATAGCTCCCGCAGGCGGCGAATACGGCGAAAAGGAAAACGGAAATTTTGCGCAGGTGCTTGACTGCTCATCCTGCATGAGTTCCGAAAATCTCTATTTTGCCGCATACGGAGACACAAAGGTATATTTCAATGTATCGGGTGTACTTCTGAATGCAATGAAATATTACAGCTCAAAAAATGTCGTTCTCTCGAATGTCACAAGATAAGCGGAGGACGAAAATGAAAAAGGAAATATTCAAAAAATACAGGCACGCTCTCTGGGCGCTCTATCTGCCGATATACCTTATCGCGTTTTTCATGCTCGAACATTACATAGGCTGGGATGCCGATTATTGGGTATCGTATACTCCGCTTGACGATGTGATACCTTTTTGCGAATATTTTGTAATCTTTTATTATCTTTGGTATCCTTTCATGGGTGCTGTCGGCATATGGCTTATTTTTGAGGATGGGGACAAATTCCGCAGATATATGTGGTTTATTGCCATAGGCTTCTCGGCAAGCGTCGTTTTCATGGCACTCTTCCCGAATGGGCAGAATCTGCGCCCCGAGAGCTTCGCGCATGACAATATTTTCACGCGCATGGTCGGCGCCATGTATAAGATTGATACAAATACGAATGTTCTCCCGAGTCTCCATGTAGTCGGTGCCTTCGCCGCCTACTTCGGTCTTTGCGACAGCAGGCTCGGAAAAAAAGTATGGCTCAATATATCGGGGCTTGTGCTGGCGATTCTCATAACGGCTTCCACCGTTTTCATAAAGCAGCATTCCATGCTCGATGTTTATGCGGGGCTTGGCGTTGCCGCCGTGCTTTATGTGCTTGTCTATGTCGTGATAAAGCGTGCGCAGAAAAAGCACAGAGATAAGCAACTCACGGCGAAAAATAACATAAGCGAGGTAGGTATATGAAGATAGCGATAATCACAGGCGCCTCTTCGGGACTCGGAGAGAAGCTCCTATATGAGACAGAAAAGCGTTTTTCCCTTGATGAAATATGGATTATAGCCCGCAGAAAGGAACGCCTTGAGGCACTTGCGGCAAAATGCACCGGCGCGGCAAAGATAGTTCCCGTTGCGCTGGATCTGACGGACTACTCAAGCTACGAGACGCTTTCCGCCATGCTCGCGGAGAAGAAGCCCGAGATATTCGCGCTTCTCAATAATGCGGGCTTCGGCAAACTCGGCAATATGATTGATATGACTTATCCCGATCAGGCGGGCATGGTGGATCTCAACTGCCGTGCGCTTACCGCCGTTACCACGCTCTGCCTTCCCTATATGAAAAGGCGCACCGGCGGAGAAAAGGTCAGCTCATTTATACTCAATACCTGCTCGATAGCTTCCTTTGCGCCGAATCCGAGAATGACGGTCTACTGCTCGACAAAAGCTTATGTGCTCAGCTTCACAAAGTCGCTTCGCTTTGAGCTTCGCGGCACGGGAATCAATGTCTGCGCCGTCTGCCCGGGACCGATGGCAACGGAATTTCTCGATGTGGCAGGCATAAGCGGGGGAAAATCGAAAACCTTTGAGACATTGCCGTATTGTGACCCGGACAAGGTAGCCGCAGGCGCGCTGAAAGCGGCGGGCGCAGGCAGAAATGTCTATACACCGAGAGCATTTTTCAAGTTTTATCGCTTTCTTGCAAAGATACTGCCGCACAGCCTCGTCATGAAGATGAGCAAAACCTGATTTTCGCTGAGGTGAACAAAATGGGAGAGAGAAAACTCTATCCGCGCCCCGAGCTTGTCCGCGAAAGCTGGCAGAATCTCTGCGGCGAGTGGGAATTTGATTTTGATTTCGGAAAGAGCGCACGCGAGCGCGGTGTGCCCGAGGCGGCACATCTTGAAAAGAAAATAAATGTGCCTTTCTGCCCCGAGAGCGAGCTTTCGGGCATAGGGCACCGCGACTTTATGAACGCCTGCGTCTATAAGAAAAAGCTGATGCTTTCGCCCGAGCGCGGCAGGAGAATACTGCTTAATTTCGAGGCGGCATATTATAAGACAGAGGTTTTTGTAAACGGCAGGAGCGTCGGCATGCATGTCGGCGGATATACACCGTTTTCCTTTGATATAACCGATGCCGCGCTCGCAGGAGAGAATGATATCACCGTCATTTGCGAGGGCGACCCCAGAGACAGGACACAGCCGAGCGGCAAGCAGAGCGAAAAATATGCTTCCTACGGATGCATGTATACGCGATGCACGGGAATCTACGCTCCCGTGTGGCTCGAGGAGGTTCCCGAGGTATATCTTCGCGGCATGCGGCTCACGCCCGATACCGACGGCGCGAGACTGAATATCCATGCGTTTCTCTCGGGAAAAGGGGAGAAGCGCGTGCGCTTTGAGGCTTTTCTCGGCGGCAGAAGCGTCGGCGAGGCAGAGGCGAGCACCGTCGGCGACAATATAGCTACAAGCATAGGGCTCTCCGAGCTTTCGCTCTGGAGTCCCGAGAATCCCGCACTCTATGACCTTGCCGTGACCGTCTCATCCGAGAGCGGATGCGACCGGGTAAAAAGCTATTTCGGCATGAGAAAAATCGAGATGGACGGCGCCTGCCTGCGCATAAACGGCAAGCGGGTTTATCAGCGGCTCGTGCTTGACCAAGGATATTACGGTGCCGGCATCTACACCGCCGCGGACGACGGCGATTTTCTGCGCGATATCGAGCGCGCGCGCCGACTCGGATTCAACGGCGCAAGGCTTCATCAGCGCGTTTTCGAGCGCCGCTTCCTTTATGAGGCGGATAAGGCAGGCTTCCTCGTCTGGGGCGAATACGCAAACTGGGGCTTCGACCATACAGCCGAGGGGATGCTCGGTCATTTCCTTCCCGAATGGACGGAGGCGATGGAGCGCGACTATAATCACCCTGCGCTTATCGGCTGGTGCCCTTTTAACGAGACATGGGACGCGCACGACGGCAGGCATCAAAACGACACGCTCCTGCGCGATGTCTACACGGCGACAAAGCACCTCGACCCGATGCGCCCCTGCATAGACACAAGCGGAAACTACCATGTGGTGACAGACATCTATGATATACACGACTATCAGCAGGATATAGCGGCGCTTCACAGAAGATATGACAAATTTGAGGACGGAGAAGCTTTTGAAAACCGCCCGGGCAGACAGCAGTACCGCGGCGAGCCGTATATGATAAGCGAATACGGCGGCATCCGCTGGACAAACGACGAGAGCGGCTGGGGCTATGGCGACGCGCCGAAAACGCTTGCCGAATATCTCGAAAGATACTGCGCCATGGCGGAGATAATGGCGGCAAATCCGCGAATCTGCGGCGTTTGCTACACTCAGCTCTACGATGTGGAGCAGGAGCAGAACGGCATATATAATTATGACCGCACGCCGAAATTCGACGAGGCGGCAATGGACAGAATGGCGGAGGCTATGCGTGCTCCCGCCGCGATAGAAAAGGAATAAACCGTGGCACAGAAATATTTTTACATGAAAACCGACAAGGCGCCCTACAGCTACCGCTGCGGCGAGGAAGCGACCTTTGATATTTATCTTCGCGAGGAGGGTAAGCCCGCATCATGCCATACGCTGAAATGGGAGATAAAAGCCGATTTCGGCTACGAAAGCGCGGGCGAGGAAAGCGGCGAGAGCGGACATATCACGCTGAGGGCAAAGCTTGAGCGCCCTGGATTTATCTATGTCCGCGCGTGGGCTTACGGCGAGGACGGCGAGAAGCTGTCCGAATGCGATGAGCTCTACGGCGGCGCGGGATATGAGCCGGAGAAGATAACGGGCGTGACGGGAAAACCCGAGGGCTACGATGATTTCTGGCAGAGCTGCCGCACGGAACTTCATGCCGTGCCGCCGCAGGAAATAGAGAAGCGAAAGCTTTCGGATGACCCCGAGCACCCGAATCACGATATCTACGATATGCGGCTTGCCTGCGCGGGTGGAATCCCCGTTTCGGGAATACTGACCATACCGCGTGACGGCAAAAAGCACGCCTGCCGCGCTGTTTTTCAGGGCTACGGCGTGAAGAGCGCATGGTTCAATTTCTCTGATGACGAAGTGGTTTTCTGCGTGAATGCGCACGGCATACCGAATGCCATGCCCGATGAATATTATGCGGAGCTTTCCGACGGCAGGCTTCGCGGCTACGGCTTTGACCGCGAGCAGAACAAAAATCCGCACACCTGCTACTTCAAATATATGATGATACGCGCCGCTCAGGCTCTGCGTTATCTCATGACCCTGCCCGAGTGGGATGGGAAAAATCTCATTTCCCGCGGCGGAAGTCAGGGTGCCGTGCAGGCGATGCACGCGGCTTATCTCGTGCCCGAGGTGAGCCTGCTTGACATTTTCGTACCGTGGCTCTGTGATATAAACGCGGCAAGTATAGGCAGACTTTGCGGTTGGGGCGAATTCGGCGGCGCGATAAGATTTTTTGACCTCACGCTCCGCGCGCCGTATATGAAGATGAAAACCGTCATCCGCGCGGGACTCGGCGATTACACAACGCCGCCCGCAGGTGTATGCGCCATGTACAATGCGCTCGGCGCAGAAGAAAAAAGCCTTACACTCGTCCAGTGTAAGGAGCACATCTATGAGTCGCCCGAGGCAGAGGAATTTACGGTTGATTTCTGATACAATAAGACAACCGCCGTGCACAAAACATTATGCACAGCGGTTGTTTGTTTAACTAAAGTGCGCCGAAGAGCCACAGCATTAAAAGCCCGAAGAGAGTCAGAATCAAAAGACACGGCAACACTATAACGAGATATCCCGACAGAACCATCGCCAGCTTCTCCTTGAAGCTGACCTTTTCCTCTGTCATCATCTCTTTGAACTTTTCCTCCTGTTCACCGGAGGATTTTTTTATGCGCTTCCAAATCATATCGGCTCCTTGTTTTATGCTGATGCGGCGACGGTTTTATCTGCCGTTTTTCGAGGTTTTCGGCACATCGAAGAGATAATCGCCGTTTTCATCCAGCTTTTTCTCGGGGAAATGGCAGGCTACGAAATGCCCGGGTTCAACCTCTGTCAGCGGAGGCGGAACTCTCTTGCACTTGTCGCAAGCCATATAGCATCTCGTATGGAATTTGCATCCCTCGGGAGGTCTAATCGGGCTCGGGATATTACCCTCGAGCAGGATTCTTTCCTTTTTCAGGCTTTCCACATCCGTTGTCGGGATGGAGGAGAGAAGAGCTACCGTGTATGGATGGCGCGGGTCCTCAAAAATGGTCTGCGCGCTTGCAAGCTCCACTATATTGCCGAGGTACATAACGCAGATTCTGTCCGAAATATATCTTACTACGGAGAGGTCATGCGAGATGAACATATATGTGAGGTTTTCCTTTTCTTTCAGCTCCTGAAGCAGGTTTATTATCTGCGACTGGATGGAAACATCGAGCGCGGATACGCATTCATCGCAAACGATGAATTTCGGCTTTACGGCGAGCGCACGCGCGATGGAGATACGCTGACGCTGACCGCCCGAGAACTGGTGCGGATATCTGTGCATCATGTAGTCCTGCAAGCCGCAACGGCGCATTGTCTCAAGGATATATTCCTTCATTTTCGGCGAACCGTGCTTGTAATATTTGTGGGTCACGAGACCCTCTTCGATAATCTGCCCTATCGTCATTCTCGGGTTGAGCGAGGAATACGGGTCCTGGAAGATTATCTGCAGGTCCTTGCGGAGCAGGCGCATCTCGGAATATTTGAGTCTGGCGAGGTCTATGCCGTCATCCAGCATTGCCTCGTATTTTGCAAATTCGGCATCGCCCGTGTGACTTTTCTTGAGTGCATTTATCTTTGCGCTGACATCGGAAATTTCCTTTTCGTATTTTGCGATGTTCGCTTCGATAATCTCGGTCTTTTTGCCCAGTGCCGCTATCTTTGCGGGTGCTTTTGCTTTCTTTTTCGGGTTTTCTTCCTTTATATCGGCGAGGCTCTTCTGAAGCTCAACTATCTCGTGCTCTCTTTTCGAGCGCTCGAGCAGGAGCGCCGCACCTGCCTTTGTATCCTTGGCGACGAAGCCGCCGAGGATTTTTGCCACATGGGAGAGCGCCGTTTCATAGTCGGCTATCGCGAGGTTCTTTGCCTGAATGTCGAAGAACGAAGCGTTTGCACCGAGCGCATCGCACTTTTTTGTGAGCGCGTCTGCCTTGGCATGAGCGGAGTGAATCTTTGCCACATACTTTTCCGCATGGGAGAGGGTTTCTCTTACATAAGAGGGAGAAATCTCGGCTATCGTATAGCCGTAGAACATCGTAGTGCCTGCGGTCTGTTCGTAAAGCTGGAGAATTACTCTGCCGAGCGTCGATTTGCCGCAGCCGGACTCACCTACTATGCCGAGTGTTTCGCCCTTGTAGATATCGAGCGTGATTTCCTCGTTTGCACGGACATAAAGCTGATTTTTCTTGAAAATGCTTGACTTGCCGACAGGGAAGTATTTCTTAAGATTTGTTATCGATAAGAGCTTTTCTGTGTTCTTCGGTGTGTTCTGCACTTCTTCTCACCTCCTTTTCGGGATAGAAGCAACGGATTTTCTGACCCGCCACAACTTCTTTCAGCTCCGGCTCTTCGGCGAAGCACCGTGCTGTCGCATACTTGCATCTCGGAGCGAATTTGCATCCTTTCGGCAGTGCCAGCGGATGCGGCACGACGCCGGGGATAGGCTCGAGTTTATGCGTGATATTATCTATGCGGGGGATACTGAACATCAGTCCCTCCGTGTAAGGATGGCTTACTTTGCAGTCGGCAAATATAACCTTTGCCGAGGACTGCTCCACGACCTGACCGCAGTACATAACGACGACATCGTCTGCCATTTCGTTGATGACGCCGAGGTCATGCGTGATGAAGATGATGGATGTGCCGTTTTCTCTCTGGAGTTCGTTCATGAGATGCAGAATCTGCGCCTGAATGGTAACATCGAGAGCCGTGGTAGGCTCATCGGCAATGAGTATTTTCGGCTTGCAGGCGAGCGCCATGGCTATCATGACGCGCTGTCTCATACCGCCCGAAAGCTGATGCGGATACTGCTTGATGACCGCCTCGGGATTCGGAATCTGAACATCATAGAGCATTTTGAGAGCCGCTTCTCTTGCTTCTTTTTTCGACTTGCCCTGATGGATGATGAAAGGCTCGGAGAGCTGCCTCTCTATCGTGAATACAGGGTTGAGCGAGGTCATAGGCTCCTGGAAGATAACGGAAATCTTATTTCCGCGGATGTCGTACATCTGCTGCTCGGAGAGCTTTGTCAAATCCTTGCCGTCGAAAAGTATTTCGCCCTCGGCGATATATCCGTTTCCGTCGAGCAGGCGGAGTATACTCATGGCGGAAACGCTCTTGCCCGAGCCGGATTCGCCGACTATACCGATTGTTTTTCCCGGTTCAAGGCTGTAGGAAACATCGTTTACCGCCTTTACGGTGCCTTTTCTTGTTTTGAAATATGTATGAAGGTGCTTTACTTCGAGTAGTGACATATTATTTTTTCACCTCCGTTACTTTTCCTGGCTGCTCTTCGGGTCGAGAACATCCCTCAGAGTGTCGCCCAATATGTTGATACTGATAGTGGCTACTGCAAGGAATATAGCGGGGAAGAGCCACTGCCACCAGTAATTCTGAATGACTATAGAGTTGTTTGCGCCGTTGAGCATATTACCCCATGTGGGTCGCGGCTGCTGAACGCCGAAGCCGAGGTAAGAAAGGCTGGATTCCGTGAGCAGACAGCCCGCGAAATCGAGCGTCATGCTGACGATGATGACCGATATGATATTCGGGAGAATATGGCGGAAAGCGATGATTCTCTCCTTTACACCCATTGCCTTTGCCGCCGTGACAAATTCCTTTTCTCTCTCGGCAAGCACCTGAGCGCGTATCATGCGCGCAAGACCTGTCCATGAGAGCAGACCGAGGATTACCATGATTATCATTATTCTCGATGTTTCGCTGATGGGGCGCGATGTGAGAACATACGAGAGCATCATTGCAAAGGGAAGGAACGGGATAGCCGAGAAGATTTCCGTGATACGCATGAGGAGGATATCGACCCAGCCGCCGAAATAGCCCGAGAGGCATCCGACGATAATGGCGATGACGGACGAGATGATAACCGCGATGGCGCCTATTGTCATTGTCATTTTACCGCCGTGGATGATTCGCGTCAGCGTATCTCTGCCGAGGTTGTCTGTTCCGAAAGGATAACCCTTGAGTCCGGAGGACTTGATGAGCTTGCCGTCGGAATCCGCAAGGTATGTCTGATAAGGACCTGCGTAAACGGCAGAGCATTCCGTGCCGTTTATATCCTTGAGCTGCCCCTTGTCATTTGAACCCCATGCATATGCATGACCGCCGTCGGTGACGCCGACGAAATGAAAAGCACCGCCGCTGATAGCCACAAGCTTTTCACCTGCGGGAATTTCCGCTATGGCATTTTCGCCGTATCTTGACGCACCCTGAACGAGAACTTCACCGTTTTCGAGAAGAACCGCGAGGCATCCGTTTGTCGTTGCGATATCGGCTATCTTTTTGCCGTTCAGATAAGACATGAGACTTACCTTGTCGCCGCTTGAGGAGGTTGCCGTTTCGCGGCGGAGCATACCGCCGGGACATTCGAGTGTGCCGTCCTCCATGAGCAGGAAAGCATAGTAGTTTGTCAGAGCGACTTTCTTTACTTTTGTATAGTTGCCCGCATCCACCTCAGCCATATTGAGGCAGGCGTTCTTATTACCCCATATGTAAACCTTGCCGTCGTATACAAGAGCACTCACCTGATAGCCCGCGACAAGCTGGCTGACCTTGGTGACATCTTCGACTCCGTTTTCTATCAGGTCCACGGGACACTGGATTACAGGGTCGTCCTTGTTGCCTTTGAAATATCCGTACTGACCGCGGGAATTTACACCCCAGCCGATGAGCTTGCCCGATGTGCTTATCGCGATGACATGGTCATTTCCTGCGGAAGCCATATAGGTTTTGCCGTCTTTCAGCTCTTCCGGAATCTCGGAATAGTCAACCTTTGAAAGCGTATTTTTCGGATATCCCCATAAATATATGTTGTTATCCTCGCTCACGCCGACGGAAAAAAGCGATGTTCCGGAGATGCTCGCGATATTGTTTTTCATGCCTGCCGGAACCTTGCGCATTGTCATATTGGGAGCGATATTCGCCTGATTTGCATCAATGAAGTTTACATCCATCGGAAGAAAGAGCGGACCGACAAAAACGAGTATGAACATAGCTATAAGCACTACGAGAGAAACAACCGCTATTTTACGCCTGAAAAATGCCTTGACTGCAAGCTTGGAGGGAGACTCCAGCTTTTCCACGGCGAAGATTTCGCTATCGGAAAGCTCCTTGCTCGCGCCCATGAACATTCTCGAGAACCAACGACCTATCTTGAAGCCGCCGCGAGCGGATTTATTTTCTTTCTGCTTGTTATTCTTTGACATATAAATCCGCCTCCTTTACTTATTGACTCTGATACGCGGGTCTACGAGACCGTAGATGATATCTATGAAGAGATTGCCCGCGAGAGAAATGAATATGTAGAACATCTGAAGAGCAAGCACTATTTCGTTGTCGTTATTTGTGAGTGCCTGAAAATATGTTCTGCCTATGCCGTTGAGCGCAAAGATGTTTTCTATCATCAGAGAGCCGCTGAATATTCCGAGGAACCAGCCTATGATGAGCGTTACCACGGGGAGAAGCGCATTTCTCCACGCATGACTGTAGATGACAACGCGCTCGCGCAGACCTTTTGCTCTCGCTGTTCTGATGCAGTCCATCGAGAGCGCCTCAATCATGGAGGCACGGACATATCTTGTCATACCGCCGAGCGAGCAGAAGGTCATTACTATCAGCGGCAGGGCGAGATGGTACATTTTGTCCCAGAACTGCCGCCACGGTGTCCACTCAAGACTGCCTGCCGTTATCATTCCCGAGACGGGGAACCACCCGAGCACGACGGCAAAAAGCCAGATGAATACTATGGCTATGATAAATGTCGGCAGGCTGTAGCCCACGACTGTTCCCACCTGAACGGCGACATCGCGCTTTGAGCCGCGCTTCACTGCGCAGAAAATACCGAGCGGTATAGTTATGCCGAGCGCGAGGATAGTAGCGAAAATATTTATGAAAATGGTATTTTTCATCGGCTCCCTGATAACCTCGGCAACAGGCTTGTTGTATATAGCGGAATCGCCGAGATTGCCCTGAAGTATACCGTTGAAGGTGCCGTCGTCATAGGGATAGATACCTATCCATCTGCCGTAGCGCTCGAGCTTTGTACCGTTTGTGCCGTATTTCTTTTGCCAGAATTCATACCGCTCATCGTAATTGAGCTTGCCCTTGCTTGCCTTTACTTCCTCGGTTGCCGTTTGCGCCGCCTTGTCTATAGGCAGCATATTGTAGATGAGAAAAAGCATAAGGGAAAGGATAAAGAATACAAGTATGATATACAGCAGTCTTTTAACTAAGTATTTTCCCATTGTGTCCTCCCGGAAAATTATAAAAATCTTTTATATATATGCATTTTTGTGCCGCGAATACTGTCGAACCAACGCAATGCCGCTTGATTTGCGCGGCAAAAAAACGCATATATATACGACTTTGCAGGAATGACGCGCGGGGCGTCATTCCTGCAAGGCATGAAGGCTTTCGCCTTTAAATCTTATTTGCGCTTCTTCGCGGATTATTTGTTATAGTTTTCAAAGAAGTCAGCTTCGTCCATGATATATGCAGCGCTGTAATCGTCATACAGGCTGGGGTCGATAGTCCACTGGAAAGAGTAATCGTAAACAGCGGAGTTGAAGCCTGTAGCAAAGTTGATTGCATTGAGCTTCGGTGTGCCGTCATAGCCGTATTGATTCATGCGGTAAAGCTCGCCGAAGAGACCCTTGTTGAAGTCGGTGGTAGTATATGTGATATACATGCCGATAGCCGTTGTTGCGGTGGAATTCTTCTGCCATGCCGTGAGAAGCTGTTCTGTAACGGAGTTGGGATGTGTGCCGAACCAGTTGATTGCGAGAGGCATATAGTACTCGCCGTCTATCTTGACTGTCTTGTACTTGCTGTCTGTTGTCTTGAAGTTGAGGTTATCGAGAGAGAGCTCGTAGCCGGAGAGCTTCTTGTAGCGGACAGCGTCCTTTTTAGCGTCGAATGCCTTGCCTTCCACATTGTACTTCCAGCCTGCTGCCTCGAGAACCGCGATAGCACTGTCGGAGCTGTAGTTGTACTGGTTGATGTTGATTGTGTCCTTGCATGCAAGGAAAGCCTGAGAGAGAGGATAGTAAGGACCGTGAACAACGGCACCGTAACCGCCTGTGAATGTCTGAGCAAACTCGGGACGGTTGATGGTATACATGATAGCCTGACGGACTTCTGTCATACCTGTAGGACCGAAGTCGCAACGGAAGCCGAGCTTACCGTAGCCGGCGCGGTCATAGTGAGTCTCTGCATATTTGTCGGGGTTTTCGCTGACAATCTTGAGCGCAGCCTTTGTTGTGTCGCCGCCTGTGATTTCTGCGACAATATCGACCTGACCCTTCTTGAACATATCCAGCTGTGTTTCCTCGACAAGCTTGATATATGTGATTGTCTCGATGGAAGCCTTGCCGCGAGCGTCGTCGCCGGGATAGTTGGGGTTGAGCTTAAGCGTAGCTGTAAGAGAGGATGCGTCGTAGTTGGAAATCACATAAGGACCGGAGAAGGGAAGATCGGAATCCCACTTGAGGTTAGCCACGATTTCAGCGGCTACTTTGTAAGAATCCTTGCCGTCCTTTGTCTCTTTGGCATAGAAAGCGTCGTTGAGACCGCAAGCCTTTGTTTCGGGGTCAACTACGATGTCGCCTTCAGCACCGAGGTAAAGAGCGAGCGGTACGGGAGAAGCGGCAGCGAGAGTATCGGAGTAATAATAGTTTGCGTAATCCTGAGTATATGTGAAAGAGAAGGTGTAGTCATCAAGAAGCTTTACGCCTGCAAAATACTTTGTACCTGCAGCCTCCTCGCCGGTTGCGCCGGTGTAAGCCTTGAAATCGTTGAAGCCGACGAGCGTCTGACCTGCATTGCCTGTAGCGCCTGCCTCAACGGCAACGGGCGAGCTGTTTGCGAGAACGGATGCAACATAGTGCTTTGCATTGATAGCGGAACCATCACTGAATACGAGGTCATCTCTTATCTTGATTGTATAGGTGAGTGTGCCGTCTGCGTTTACAACGGAAGTGGGAACCTCTGCGAGAGTACCCATATTCCAGTGGAATATGCCATCTGTATCGGACATAATTGTGTCATGACCGGAGGTGAGCTTCTGGATATCGTAGTCGGAAGCGCCGGGGCTGGACTTACCGAATGCGGCATTACGGAAAGCACCGGAAAGGTCTGTAGTGCTGCCGAGAATGACGGAGCTTGCCACGCCTTCCTTGAGTGTGCAAGAAATGATAGCGTCCGCGGGACCCCAGTAAGGAGTTGTAACGAAGTTCTGAATCTTCTTGTCGTAAAGATCGAAGTACTGGTTGGAATAAAGCGGAATTTCGGGAACGAGGTAGTTCCATCTCTGAATGTAGAGCTTCCACCATTCGTTGTAAACATCGGTGGATGTCTTGTCTGCTACGGGTGTGGTATTGTAAACCATTGCCATAGAGAGGAAGTCCATACCGAGTTCGTATTTTGTACCGTCGACTGTAACATAAGCAAGACCTGTTTCCTTGTCTTCTTCTACCATGTCGATGGTAACCTTGCTTCCGATTTTAGAATAAACGGAAGTGAAGTTCTTGTGAGCAACTGCATCTGCAGGGTCAATCGGCTGATACTCAACGGGCTTTTCTTCTTCCTGCTGTTTGCCGCAGGCAAACAGAGCGAATACCATGAGAGCCACAAGAACCAAAGCTAAAACTTTTTTCATCTGTTTTTCCTCCTGAAAAATATTTTGATTTACAGGCTGAGCCTGCAAGCAATAATTCAATTTATGCGGATTCTGAATATATGCCTCAAAAAGCCGTATAAAAATAATTATTATGCAGTATTGTACCATATTCATGAATTTTTTACAATACTTTTTTTAAAATTTCTTTGCTATTTTGAATAATTTGGAAATTTTTTCATTTGATTGTGAATATTTCGAAAATATTTCGGCATTTTCGCGGAATATTCGCTTATTTTTATTGTTTCGCGATGCTTTGGCTTTTATTCTTTCGTTTTCGGCTGGGATTTTTGCGTTTTTCTTTCATTTTTTATATAATATATGAGCTGATAATTTTTTCAAAAAAACACTTGACAAACGGTCGGGTTTATTGTAAAATATATTTGAAGAAGAACATCGCTTCTGCGCGAAGGCGCGGACAGCATACAAAAATAAATGGGGTAAGGTGAACGCTGTGAAAGAAATATTTGAGATGCCGAAGCTGGACATAATCGCACTGGCAGATGAGGATATTATAACAACATCGGACAGAGGACCGTGGGATATCCAAGCTGTCAAGAGCGGCATAAATGCTTTCGCCAAAATTGACGACAAGGACGAGTGACCCGCGTTTTCCGAAAGACGAATATCCGCAAATAGGGTGCTGTGAGCAACGGCACCTTTTTTATTTAATGGCAGAAAATGTATTGACAGATGCGGAATTTTGCAGTATAATATAATTGAGCGGTTGAATTTTGATGATTTAAATGCGAAATCCTCCGTGCCGAAACCGATATTATAAGAAAGGAAACGATCACATGAAAAAGAAACTTCTTATTGCCGCGCTGACGCTGGTGATGCTATTTGCCTTCTGCCTTGCGCTGAGTGCAGACGGAGAAACGACGCCGACGGCGGAAATTTTCGCCTGCAATCTCGAATTCGGCAATCAGGTATATATTCTGTATGCCGTTGATGTCGGCAATGCTCCCGGCATAACCATGGAAAATGTAGGTCTGAAGATAGAGCGCGCAGACGGCGGCAAAGCACCTGTCAATATCGTCGCTACCGAGAAGGAGACGATTGCCGGAAAAGAATACTACGTGGTGATATACAAGGACCTTGTGGCTAAGGAGATGGGCGATATAGTAACAGCTACTCCTTATGTTGAGCTCGGCGGTGTAAAGTACGAGGGTGCTCCCAAAGACTACAGCATCTGCACATACGCCGCGCGAATGCTGGGACTTGTCGATGGCGTTACGGGAACTGACGACGAAAATCTCATAAAAATGCTCAGAGATATGCTCCGCTACGGCGCGAGCGCGCAGATAAAGTTCAATTATAAGACCGATGCGCTCGCATCCGCCATGCTTGACAATCGCATAAATGTGACATACAATTTCAAAGAGCTGCTGGATGCACAATATACAAATCCGAACCCGTCGTCTTTCCCTCTTGCGGAGGGCAGTGTGAAACTGCAGCCGCTTATCATAAAGGGTTATATATTCAGATACTGGAGAGATGAGATGGGAGAACCTGTCCTCAATATAGACACATCAAAACCCGGCGACATCACTCTGTATCCTGTTTTTGAGGCTGAGCGTTATCCGATTATATATGAAAACACCAAGGGCGTTCGGAACAGCAATGTCGATATCTACGATGTGAGGGATGCGATACACCCTCTTCCGCTCGAGAAATATGATTATGATTTCAACGGATGGAGACTGAACAGCCCTTACGGCGATTTTGTCGGCGAGGACGGAATTCCCGCGGGTACCACGGGCACTATAGTGCTCTACGCCGACTGGACACTGAAGCCCGAATTCGAGGGATTTTACTATGTTGTGGACGAGAACTACAATATCGACAACAAAGGCACAAAATTCTGCATGCTTATGGGCGTCGAGAATTGGAACAGCGTAACAAATCTCACCATTTCCTCCGTGTTCAACCACATAAAGGAGGGCGCGCTTGCGAACTGCCGCTCGCTTAATGAGCTCACCCTGCCTTACCTTGCTTCCGACAATACGGTGACGCGCAACACAAATCTCGGTTATCTTTTCGGCTATGCGAGCAACGCCGAGGCAGAGGGTGCCATCCCGACGAGCCTGAGAAAGCTGACCGTGACCGGCGGTGTAATCGGCGATTATGCCTTTGCGAATCTGAAAAATGTTGCGGAGATTGTGCTCTCCCCCGAGGTTACCAAAATCGGGTACAAAGCATTTTTGAACTGTGAGGGCCTTGAAGACCTCACAATGCCTTTGCTTTATGTAAATCATAGCACAAGAAGGGCTGCAGACGAACACGGATATGTTATCACTCAAGCAGAATATTACGATTTACCCGGTTGGGTGGACCGTGAGGCTGACAGCTATGACGGCAAGACATTCAAGCTTCATATTAACGGCGGAGGCATTCTTCACGCTGCCGCAGGCGATGCGAATTGGGAAAAAGACGGTGCCACAATCGGAAACGGTTTCGGCGGGAATCTTTTCGAACTGTGTAAGGGTATCAGCGAGGTTACGATCGATAACATCACGGTGATTCCGCAATTTACATTTGCAAAATGCAGCAATCTCAAAAAAGTCACCATTGGTGACACGGTTCAAAATATTATGTCTGGCGCATTTTGGCGTACCGCCATCGAAGAAATTGTGATTCCCGATACGGTGAAGGAAATGGGCGAATATTGGTATGCCGAGTATTCTAATGCCCCTGCTGATAGGGCTTTTAGCTATTACAGCAATAGCGGTCGTGTGTTTGCGCAGTGTAAAAGCCTGAAAAAAGTTGTTATAGGAAACGGCGTGGTAAACATTCCCGCAGGGATGTTCACTGATTGTACAAATCTGGAAGAAATCATCATCGGCGAAAATGTTCGGTTTGTCGATTGTGAGGCGTTTTTGAACACTAACGATACTTTCAAGGTTATCAATAACTCAACACACAAGGAATGGGTCGTCAGCGGCCCTGTCAGTGCAAGATTTATGAACCAACTGATGGAAAGTGAAAACGCCCCCGAAAAGGTGTACTACGGTTACGAGAAATTTGATGCCAAACGAGTTGACGGCTTCACAGAGTCACAGATTAAAGACTGGAATATTGTGTTCTACAGCCCGACTGACCCCTATGCCGACGGCAGCTCAACCGATATTGAATATTGGTATCACGATGACGGCGCGGATTGGTATCGAAAACAGTATACCGTCACTCCGATAATGTGGGAAAAGCAGTAAATAATCTTTTATTCGTAAATATACGGCAATATCAAAAAGGCGCTGTGAGCAACAGCGCCTTTCCGTTTTATATATCTGTTATGCCATTTTGTCTGCGAGCTTCGCACCGCCGAGGATGTGGAAGTGAAGATGGGGCACGCTCTGGCAGGCATCGGGACCGCAGTTTGATATTATGCGGTAGCCCGAGGTCAGACCCGCGGATTTCGCGATGGCGGGAATTCTCTCGAAGATGTATGCCACAATACCGCTGTTTTTATCCGTTATTTCGTCGGCACATGAGATATGCACTTTCGGGATGACGAGAATATGGACAGGCGCCTGCGGATTTATATCGCGGAAAGCGAGGATTTTTTCATCCTCATAAACCTTGGAGGAGGGAATAGCGCCCTCGGCTATTTTGCAGAAAAGACAGTTTTCCATTTTTCTCTCCTTTATTTAGTAAGCGATTTTACTATATCGCACACGGAAGCCATGGCTTCGCCGACTTTCTCGGGGAATCTGCCTCCTGCCGTGGCACTGTCGGGCTTGCCGCCGCCGCCGCCGCCGACAACTGAGCAGAGTTTCTTTACGACATCGCCTGCGCGAACGCCGTGAGCGACGGCATCCTTGCCGCAGACGGTGACTATATTCAGCTTGCCTCCTGCCGTAGTGCACATTACCGCTACGATATCGGGATTGTTTGCCTTGACCTCATCGCCCAGCGAACGGAGAGCATCGAGCGGAAGTTCACTCTTCAGCGTTGCCACGCGGAGCAGATCTACGCTCTTTGCATCGGCAAGCATTTCCGTTACCTTGCCGGAAGCAAGTTTTACGGAGAGAGCCTCGTTTTCCTTGCGAAGAGACTTCAGCTCGTCGGCATTTGCGGCTATTTTTGCGGGGATTTCCGCCGTGCCGCTTACCTTGAGAGCCGCCGCTGTATCGGAGAGAAGCTTTTCACTCTCGAGAACGGCATTATATGCGTTCATACCGGTCATTATTTCTATGCGGCGCGTGCCTGCGGCAACGGAGCTTTCCGAAACTATGCGGAAAAGACCTATCTCGCCCGTTGCGCCTACATGGCATCCGCCGCATAGCTCGCTCGAGAAATCGTCGAACTTCACTACGCGCACGGTGCTTCCGTATTTCTCGCCGAAGAGGGCGATGGCACCGGATTTCTTTGCCGTTTCTATATCTGTCTCGAAAATATCGGCTTTGATATCGGAGAGAATGACTTCGTTTATCATGCGCTCGGCTTTTTTCAGTTCGTCGGGCGTTACTGCGGCGAAATGAGTGAAATCGAATCTGCCGCGGTATTCGTCAACATAGGAGCCCGCCTGCGCTATATGATCGCCGAGAACTCTGCGCAGAGCCGCATCGAGCAGGTGAACTGCGCTGTGATTGCGCCTGATGGCGGCACGGCGGTTCGTGTCCACGGCTATTGTTATCTCGTCGCCGACGGAAAGCGAACCCTCATATATATCGCAGATGTGCATGTAAATGCCGTCTTTTTTCTTTGTATCGGTGATATTTGCCTTGGCGTTTTCGCCGAGGAGCGTGCCTGTGTCGCCGACCTCGCCGCCGCCCTCTCCGTAGAAAACGGTGCTGTCGGTAATGACTACCGCCTTGCCCGAGGCGATATCGGTGCGCTCGTCCGTTTCGCAATCGATGAGCGCGAGCACTTTTGCCTTTGTTTCAAGCTTGTCGTAGCCGACGAACGCTGTCTTTGCGATATCGGAAAGCGTATCGGCTGTCTTGCCGTCCCAGCCGCCGATATTGCCGCGCGCTTCTCTTGCCCGACGCTTCTGCTCGGCGAGATTATCTCTGTAGCCCTCTTCGTCAATGGCGATGCCGCGCTCGGCGGCAATCTCACGCGTGAGGTCTATCGGGAAGCCGTAGGTATCGGAAAGCTTGAAAGTATCGGCGCCCGAGATGGTTTTTGTTCCGTTTTCCTCGGCGGCGCTCATCAGATTTTCGAGCAGGTTCATGCCGGATTCTACCGTTCTCGAGAAGCGCTCCTCCTCGAGTCCCGCAATCTTGCAGATGTAGTCGAGCTTTTCCGTGAGCATCGGGTATGCGCTCTTGTTTTCGTGCGCCACAACTTTGATGATATCATCGAGGAAAGCACCCTTTATGCCGAGAAGTCTGCCATGGCGGCAGGCGCGACGGATGAGTCGGCGCAGGACATAGCCGCGACCCTCGTTCGAGGGCATTACGCCGTCGGCGATAAGGAAAGACGAAGCGCGCATATGGTCCGCGATGATACGCATGGAGATATCGGCTTTCTCATTCTCCCTGTACTTTATGCCCGCCTTTTTGCTGATGGCGGAGATGATATTCTGAATGGTATCGACATCGAACATGCTGTCCACACCCTGCATTACGCAGGCGAGACGCTCGAGTCCCATGCCCGTGTCTATATTCTTCTGCGCAAGCTCGGTATAGTTGCCGTTGCCGTCATTATTGAACTGCGAGAAAACATTATTCCATATTTCCATGTATCTGTCACAGTCGCAGCCTGGTTTGCAGTCGGGCTTGCCGCAGCCGTACTTTTCGCCGCGGTCGAAATATATCTCGGAGCAGGGACCGCAGGGACCGCTGCCGTGCTCCCAGAAGTTGTCCTCTTTGCCGAGGCGGATTATGCGCTCGGCGGGAACGCCTATCTTCTTATTCCAGATTTCGAAAGCTTCGTCGTCTTTTTCGTAGATGGAGGGCCAGAGCTTGTCCTCGGGGATTTCGAGAACCTTGGTGAGGAATTCCCAAGCCCACGGCAGAGCCTCCTCCTTGAAATAATCGCCGAAAGAGAAGTTGCCGAGCATTTCGAAATATGTGCCGTGGCGCGCCGTGTAGCCGACATTTTCTATATCGTTTGTACGGATGCAGCGCTGACAGGTCGTCATGCGGCGGCAGGGCGGAGTAGCCTCGCCCGTAAAATACTTTTTGAGCGGAGCCATGCCCGCAACTATGAGCAGAAGCGACTTGTCGCCCTCGGGAATAAGCGAATAGCTGTCGTGGCGGAGATGCCCCTTTGACTCAAAAAACGAGAGAAATTTCTCCCGGATATCATTTAGAGAAGTCCATTTCATGAAAAAGTGTCCTCATTTCCTGAAAAAATGTATTCGGAGGGCGTTTTTTTGCCCTCTTTTTAGCGAATTTAATTTAATTATATTATCTTCAGACAAAAAAGTCAATATTTATTTAAAAAAAGTGGTAAATTACTCTTGACATATTGAAAAATGGGTGGTATACTTATAAACTGCATTATAATTGCTTATGCTATCGCCATTTTTAGCCGACTGCGAAATCAAAAGGCGCGGAAAAGGCGGTAAAAGCAAGTGAAAACAAAGATTTTTGCGCAAAAATCAAGGCAAGCTAAATTATGAATGGAGTGATTATATGAGAATCAAACCCCAGCAGCTTGGCAAAAACATCAGAATGAGCTATGCTAAGGTAAAGGACATCATCGATATGCCCGATCTTCTCGAGGTGCAGAAGAAGTCCTACGGATGGCTCATTGAAAAGGGTATCAGAGAGGTTCTCTCAGATGTTTCGCCTATCGTGGATTATTCCGGAAATCTCGTTATCGAGTTTGTGGACTTCTCCATAGACGCAACGCCGAAGTATTCCATAGAGAAATGCAAGGAGAGAGACGCCAACTATGCAGCCCCGCTCAGAGTTACTGTCAGACTCACAAACAAGAGTACAGGCGAAGTAAAGCAACAGGATCTCTTCATGGGAGATTTCCCGCTGATGACCGATGAGGGTACATTTATCATAAACGGCGCGCAGAGAGTTGTCGTTTCACAGCTGGTACGCTCACCCGGTATGTACTACGAAACCGCGATGGACAAAACGGGCAAGATGATAGTGAAGGCTACTGTCATCCCTTACCGCGGTGCATGGCTCGAGTATGAGACAGACCTCAATGATGTTTGCTGGGTCCGTATAGACAAGAACAGAAAAATACCCGCTACAATACTTATCCGTGCACTCGAGGAAGCAACGGCATCCTCCACGGGAGTACGCTCCGTTTACGGCGACGACCCCAAAATACTTGCCACCCTTGAAAAAGACGGAATGCAGAACGAGGCGGACAAGAACGGTACCTCTCCCTATGAAGAGGCGCTCAAGGAAATATACAAAAAGCTCCGTCCCGGCGAGCCTGCGATAGTTGAAAGCGCGCAGATACTCATAAATAATATGTTCTTCGACCAGAAACACTATGATCTCGGTGCTGTCGGCAGATACAAATTTGACAAGAAAACCGCGATAGGCAAGAGAATCACAGGCAGAACGCTCACGCGTCCGGTTGTCAATCCCATAATCGGCGAGCTTATATTCGATGCGGGGAAAACGCTCACATACGATGAGGCTATGGTCATTGAGCACGCATGCGTGAACGAGGCTTATGTCGATATCGGTGACGGCAAAGAAATAAAGGTATTCGGCAACGGTATGGTCGATGCCAAAGATGTTCTCGGCTATGACCTGCGCGATTGCGGCATAAACGAGCATGTAAAGCTCAGCCTGCTGCTCTCCATCATGGAGGAATGCGGCGGCGATGCCGAAAGGATTAAGGCGGAGGCGAAGGCAAGAGCAGCCGAGCTTTCTCCCAAGCATATCACAAAGGACGATATCTTCGCTTCGATGAACTATCTCATCTGCCTTGCACACGGCATAGGCAATCCCGACGATATCGACCATCTCGGAAACAGAAGAATCCGTGCGGTGGGCGAGCTTATTCAGAATCAGCTCAGAATCGGCTTCTCCCGCATGGATAAGATAATAAAAGAGCGCATGACCATTCAGGATGCGGACAGCCTCACGCCGCAGGGACTTATCAATATCCGTCCCGTTGTGGCTGCGATACGCGAATTTTTCGGTTCGTCGCAGCTCTCCCAGTTCATGGACCAGAACAACCCGCTTGCCGAGCTTACTCACAAGCGCCGTCTTTCCGCGCTCGGCCCCGGCGGTCTTTCCAGAGACCGTGCATCGTTTGAAGTCCGCGATGTACATTATACCCACTACGGACGCATATGCCCGATAGAGACGCCTGAAGGTCCTAATATCGGTCTTATCTCATATCTCGCATGCTACGCGAGAATAAACGACTACGGCTTCATCGAGGCGCCTTTCCGCAAGGTTGACAAGGCGACGGGCGTCGTCACCGATAATGTCGAATACATGACAGCCGATGTCGAGGACAACTATATCGTTGCCCAGGCAAACGAGCCTCTCGATGAAGAGGGCAGATTCATAAACCGCAAGGTAACTGCAAGAGACAAGTCGGAGATAGTCGAAGTCGACGCATCCAAGGTAGACTACATGGATGTTTCGCCGAAGATGCTCATCTCCGTTGCCACAGGCTTCATTCCGTTCCTTGAAAACGACGATAACTCCCGTGCGCTCATGGGCTCAAACATGCAGAAGCAGGCTGTTCCGCTCATGATGACGGAATCTCCTATAGTCGGTACGGGTATGGAATACAAGGCGGCGATAGACTCCGGTGTCTGCGTTATAGCCAAGGAAGGCGGATATGTTGACAGAGTATCATCCGACGAGGTCATAGTGTGCCGCGATGACGGACAGAAGGACAGATATGCTCTCCTGAAGTTCAAGCGCTCCAATGTCGGCACCTGCGTAAACCAGAGACCTATAGTAAATCTCGGCGACAGAGTCGAGAAGGGCGATGTAATAGCGGATGGTCCCGCTACCTCAAACGGCGAAATCTCCCTCGGCAAGAATGCTCTTATAGGCTTCATGACATGGGAAGGCTATAACTACGAGGACGCCGTTCTGCTCAATGAAAATCTCGTTCGCAACGATGTTTATACATCTATTCATATAGAAGAATACAATACGGAAGCAAGAGACACCAAGCTTGGTCCGGAGGAAATCACAAGAGAAATTCCGAACTGCGGCGAGGATGCGCTCAAGGACCTCGATGCCGACGGTATCATCCGCATAGGTACGGATGTTCACGCGGGCGATATACTCGTAGGTAAGGTTACGCCCAAGGGCGAAACCGAGCTTACTCCCGAGGAGAGACTGCTCCGCGCCATATTCGGCGAAAAGGCACGCGAGGTTCGCGATACTTCGCTCCGCCTGCCGCACGGCGAAAGCGGTATCGTTGTGGATGTAAAGGTATTCTCACGCGCAAATTCCGATGAACTTTCTCCCGGCGTAAACAAGACGGTTCGTGTCTATATCGCGCAGAAGAGAAAGATCTCCGTCGGCGACAAGATGGCGGGACGCCACGGTAACAAAGGTGTCGTTTCCCGCATACTTCCTCCCGAGGATATGCCTTATCTTGCAGACGGTACGCCGCTCGATATCGTGCTGAATCCTCTGGGCGTTCCTTCCCGAATGAATATCGGTCAGGTGCTCGAGGTGCATCTCGGTATCGCCGCAAAGCATCTCGGCTTCAAGGTCATGACGCCTGCCTTCGACGGTGCGAAGGAAAGCGATATCACAGAGGCGCTCACCCTTGCCGGACTCTACAGAGATGTTCTCCCGAGCGATGTGCTCAAGGGCAGAAAATTCTATGAAGAGGTTACCGACGAGGAAACGGGCGAAAAGAAATATATAGAATTCGGCGAGGATAAGCTCGCAAACAAGGCTCTCGTAGCCGAGAAGATAGCGGAGAAGAAGCTGAAAACCGTAGACGGCAAGCAGATTCTTTACGATGGCAGAACGGGCGAAGCATTCGATAACCCCGTAACCGTCGGTATCATGTACTATCTCAAGCTCCATCACCTTGTAGACGATAAGATTCACGCGCGCTCCACAGGTCCTTATGCTCTCGTTACGCAGCAGCCTCTCGGCGGTAAAGCTCAGTTCGGCGGTCAGCGCTTCGGAGAAATGGAAGTATGGGCTCTCGAGGCTTACGGCGCGGCTTACACGCTTCAGGAAATCCTTACGGTCAAGAGTGACGATGTCACGGGTCGTGTAAAGGCATATGAGGCTATCGTAAAGGGTCAGAATATCCCGACGCCCGGCGTTCCGGAATCGTTCCGCGTGCTTGTAAAAGAGCTTCAGTCGCTGGCGCTCGATATCAGAGTTCTCGATGAAAACGGCGAGGAAATAGCACTTTCTTCCATCGGCGACGACCTCGACGATACACCTACCACCGTTTCCATGGACGACATCGGCAGAACGGTTGAGGGCGAGGATGACGACGAGCATATCACCATCATCGACGACCCCGAATCCGAATTTGCGGGCGGCGACGATGACGATGATGATTTTGACTTTGATGACGATGAATTCGACGACGAAGAGGACTTCGCCGACGATGACGATATGGAATAAGAAAGGGGGAAATGCAAAATGGGAAAACAGATTTTTAATTCGATTAAAATAGGACTTGCGTCCCCTGAAATGATAAGAAGCTGGTCAAGCGGCGAGGTCACCAAGCCCGAGACCATAAACTACAGAACGCTTCGCCCCGAAAAGGACGGTCTTTTCTGCGAGAAAATCTTCGGTCCGACTAAGGACTGGGAGTGTCTCTGCGGAAAATACAAGAGAGTCCGCTATAAGGGCAAGGTCTGCGAAAAATGCGGCGTTGAGGTTACGACCAAGAAAGTGCGTCGCGAGAGAATGGGTCATATCGAGCTTGCCGCTCCGGTATCTCATATATGGTATTTCCGCGCTATACCTTCCCGTATAGGTCTGCTTCTCGACCTTTCTCCGAGGCTCCTTGAAAAGGTACTCTATTTCGCGCAGTACATCGTTCTCGACCCCGGCAATACGCCCCTCGAGAAGATGCAGCTCCTTTCCGAGCGCGAATACCGCGAAATGTATGAGAAATACGAGAACGATTTCCGCGTAGGCATGGGTGCCGAGGCTGTGAAAGAGCTCCTCTGCGAAATAGATATAGAGAAGCTTTCCGAGCAGCTCAAGGCTGAACTTGCCACGGCAGGCGGTCAGAAAAAGCTTCGCATTATCAAGAGGCTTGAGGTTGTCGAGGCATTCAGAAAGTCCGGCAACCGCCCCGAGTGGATGATACTCGATGTCATTCCCGTTATCCCGCCGGATATCCGCCCGATGGTACAGCTGGACGGCGGCAGATTTGCGACGACGGATATAAACGATCTCTATCGCAGAGTTATCAACAGAAACAACCGTCTCAAGAAGCTCACAGAGCTTTTTGCACCGGAAATAATCATCAGAAACGAAAAGCGCATGCTTCAGGAGGCGGTAGACGCCCTCATCGATAACGGCAGACGCGGCAAGCCCGTAACAGGCGGCTCCAGCAACCGTCCGCTCAAGTCTCTTTCCGAGATGCTCCGCGGCAAGCAGGGACGCTTCCGTCAGAACCTGCTCGGTAAGCGTGTCGACTATTCCGGTCGTTCCGTTATCGTCGTAGGTCCTTCGCTGAAGATTTATCAGTGCGGACTTCCGAAAGAGATGGCTCTCGAGCTCTTCAAGCCGTTCGTTATGAAGCGCCTTGTCGAGACGCAGAGCGCCTCCAACATCAAGGACGCAAAGAAAAAGGTGGAGAAAGCAAGTCCCGAAATCTGGGATGCACTCGAAACGGTCATAAAGGACCATCCCGTGCTTCTCAACCGTGCTCCTACGCTTCACAGACTTTCCATTCAGGCATTCGAGCCTGTGCTCGTAGAGGGCAGAGCAATAAAGCTCCATCCGCTCGTTTGCTCGGCATTCAACGCCGACTTCGACGGCGACCAGATGCCTGTTCATATTCCGCTTTCCAGCGAAGCGCAGGCAGAGGCGCGCTTCCTCATGCTTTCCGCAAACAACTTCTTGAAGCCTGTTGACGGTAAAGCTGTAACGGTTCCTTCGCAGGATATGGTGCTCGGTTCTTATTACCTGACCATAGACCGCGCAGGCGAACCCGGAGAGGGAAGCATATTCAGAGATTTTGACGAAGCCATGATGGCTTATGCAAACGGTCTGCTCGGCATGCACGCGCCTATCAAGGTGCGCGTTTCCCGCGAGATAGACGGCGTTACCCACACGGGTCTTATCGACGCCACACTCGGCAGACTGATATTCAACGCTCCTATCCCGCAGGACCTCGGTTTTGTGGACAGAAGCGACCCCTCAAAGCTGCTTGACCTCGAAATCATGTTCACGACGAAGAAGAAGCAGCTCGGTCAGATAGTTGACAGAACAATAAGAAAGCACGGTCCCGTCATTGCCGCACGCGTTCTCGACGCGATAAAGGCAAACGGTTTCAAGTATTCCACAAAGGCGTCCATCTCCATATCCGTTTCGGATATGACGGTTCCTTCCGAGAAGAAAACTCTCATTGCGGAAGCAGAGAAGAAAGTCGACCGTATCCAGCGCGACTTCCGTCGAGGACTTCTCTCCGAAGAGGAACGCTATAAGAGCGTTATCAATGTCTGGGAGCAGACGACAAAGGATGTTACCGACGCGCTTCAGGAATGTCTTGACAGATACAATCCTATCAACATGATGAGTGACTCCGGTGCCCGTGGTTCAATGAGCCAGATGCGTCAGCTCGCAGGTATGCGTGGTCTGATGTTCTCGGCAACAGGCCGTACCATGGAAATCCCGATAAAGAGTAACTTCCGTGAGGGCATGAATGTTCTCGAGTACTTCTCGGGTGCAAGAGGCTCGCGTAAATCGCTTTCCGATACGGCTCTGAAAACGGCAGACTCCGGTTACCTCACAAGACGACTTGTTGATGTATCGCAGGATGTCATCGTAAGAGAAGAGGACTGCGGCACTACAGAGGGTATCTGGGTATCCGATGTAATGGGCGACGGCAACGAAGTTATAGAGCCGCTCGTAAACAGACTGCCCGGCAGATTTGTGATAAACGATGTCGTAAATCCGCAGACGGGCGAGGTGCTTGCTCACCACGGTGACATGCTCACGCTTGAGCAGGCGCAGAGCATCGTGAATGCAGGCATAACAAAGGTTTATGTCCGCTCCATACTCAAGTGTAAATGCAAGTACGGCGTATGCGCTCATTGCTACGGCTCCGACCTTGCAACAGGCAAGACCGTAAGCATAGGCGAGGCTGTCGGTATCATCGCGGCTCAGTCCATAGGTGAACCGGGTACACAGCTTACGATGCGTACTTTCCATACGGGCGGTATCGCGGGAAGCGATATTACACAGGGTCTGCCGAGAGTTACGGAGGTCTTTGAGGCGCGCAAGCCGAAAAAGACGGCTACCGTTTCCGAGGTTTCCGGCGTTGCTCATTTTGTCGATGCAAAGCGCTCGAGAAATATCGTTATTTCTTCCGCAGAGACAGGCGAAGATGTGGTATATCCGATTCCTTACGGCATCCAGATTCTTATCGATGACGGCGCTTATGTAAACCGCGGCGATGTACTCACCGAGGGAAATATGAGCCCTGCCGATATCACGAGAATCAACGGACTTTCCGCTGTTTACGATTATATCATCCGCGAAATCCAGCGTGTTTACCGCATGCAGGATATCGAGATAAACGATAAGCATATCGAGGTTATTGCCCGCCAGATGACGCGCAAGGTGCGCGTAGAGGACGGCGGCGATACGGATCTGCTCATGGGTTCGATAATCGACCATACAGAGCTCCTCGAGGAGAACGAGAAGATAGAGGCGAGAATCGCGGCGGGAGAAAAGACGCTCCGCCCCGCAACCTCAACGCCTGTCCTCCTCGGTATCACAAAGGCGGCATTGCAGACGGAATCATTCCTCTCCGCGGCTTCTTTCCAGGAGACAACCAAGGTGCTCACAGAGGCTGCCATCAAGGGTAAAGTCGACCACCTCATCGGTCTTAAGGAAAATGTTATTATCGGTAAGCTGATTCCTGCCGGCACAGGTCTTGATATTTATAATAATATCGAGGTCAAGGAAGTCGGAGAAGAGGGCGCAACCGAATCGGAATTTGCGGCTGTTACAACGGCGGCTTCCGAAGCAAATGCGGCTGAGAGCGCAGAGTAAAAACGAAAAAGAGAACTTCCTGCCAGAGGTTCTCTTTTTGATGCTTCGTCGGCTCGCACTCATAAACAAAGCTCTCATGCACACCGGACTTTTTCCGTCATAGCTAAAGTTTTCGCCCACACCGAAGTTTTCGCCCGCCTTTTTACTAAAGTTTAGGTCAAGCCTTTTCAAAGGCTTGCACGAGCCGCCGGTGCCGGCGGGAATTGACACATATGCGGAGCATGTGTGTCGGCGTCGCCGAGACAGGGCAAGCGCTCCGCAGAGCGCGAAATCTCTTTGACGGCGTTTTCTTTTTGATAGCTTTTTCTTTTGCGCCT
>ERZ835980.839-NODE-839-length-39419-cov-19.209150_pt1 | contig 39419 bp, 30 predicted proteins | sample MGYA00519943_ERZ835980 | MGnify/ENA primary metagenome ERZ835980 (study PRJEB31850, sample SAMEA3708791) | human gut metagenome | biome: human gut; feature: human-associated habitat; material: faeces | place: China | collected 2014 ... | reverse complement strand
AACACTTTGTGTATGAATTAGTTGGCTAATTTTATACTATTTACTGAATGTCCCTAGAAAGAGGATTTAGCGGATTTTTTTATGTGTTATGTACGTTATTCTTTTGAATTCTCTTCATCACCTTTAAGTATCGGCAATGTAATTTGATATTTTACTGCGAGGATACGGACAATGAAAACAGTCACTCCACCTAGAATTTGTGACATATACGACTCCATGCCTGTTTTAAGACATATCCAATATACCAGCCCGCCGATGACGCATGCCATGGCATAAATTTCTTTTCGGAAGATCAACGGAATTTCATTAATAAAAACATCTCGAATAACACCTCCTGCCGCTCCGGTTATACTACCCATAATGATAGCTACCCAGAAAGGATATCCTAAAGAAATACTTTTCCCAAAACCTACAACAGTAAACAATGCCAGTCCGATACTGTCGAAAAGGAAGAATGTATTATTCAAATGAATAAGATATTTCCCGAAGATAATAACAAAAAACATAGCAAATGCTGTACAAATCAGGTAAATAGAATCTGTCATCCATACAGGAGTAACATTCAGCATGACATCGCGTAACGTTCCTCCACCAATGGCAGTAGCCAGTCCTACAATATATGCACCAAACCAGTCGAAACGTTTGGCTGATGCCAAACGAATTCCACTGATGGCAAAAGCAAATGTTCCTATAAAGTCAAGTATCTGAACAAATGAAGGCATTTTCTTTTCAATTTAAATGAAACAATTAATTTACCAAGTGTAGCTAACTCCAAAACTTAAGAGTTCCTGAAGCTGGAAATAGCTGTCATCCGGTTCTTCTTTAGAAACAGAATCATCAAAACGGGTATGAACAAATAACTTCGTCGAGAAGTACTTGTTGAAAGCAAAAGTGAAGGTGTTTTCCCATTCTGACAAGACTTTTTCATAGTTTGTCGTATAAGAAAAACGTGATTCCCAAGTTAGATTATTAATGATAATCCATTTTAATGTTGCTTCCACACGAGAACCTAGCTGATCCTTCGATTTTTTTCCTGCATCAATGTTGAATTTGGCTGGATCTACTTTATCGCTGGCTACACTGTAACGGGTGTAGTTGAACGGATTGATCAATACAGACAAATTACATATTGCATCTTTCACATATTTATAGTCCATACCGATACCGATATTCAACTCTGAAGGTGAAAGCCATGAAGATACCATCTTATCGGAGTTCGTTTCATAATTAGAGAAGAACTGGGTCTTGAACTCGGCCGAAATGGTATAATACCAGTTTGTGATAGCCTTGTATCCAAATTTTGAACTTAAACGGAGCAAGTCTTCACTTGTCTTATATTGGTGGACTGTATCAGAAGGAGCAGAAATAAAACCAAGCTTCCATTCTATTTTGTTTTCAAATTGAACTTTTTGCTTGTCATCATAGTTGAACTGCAATACAGCTCCTGAAAGTAAAGATACTGTACTCTCTCCTCCTTTATACCAGTTGTCGGATATATAATTCTGTGAGAACTGCGCATATCCGTTTCCGCTGATAGCCCAGAAATTAGGTTTCATTACCAATAAGTCTTTTTCTCTAACCTGGCCTGTTTGAGAGGCAGCTCCTATTAAATAGAAAACTTTTTCTTTCTTTGGTTTTCTTATTTTCATCTTGTCGGATAAAGGTTCTATACCTTTCAGCTCGTTTTCATTTTTAGAAACCAGACTAGGATATTGCAAATAAAAAGCCAGTAATTGCTTGTTTACACCTTTATTTACATCAACCGAATGTGCAAGGTTCGGAACTTGGAAAACAGAATCCTTTATGGCATTTTCTTTCACAAAAGGAATTACTGGTTCCCAATTATCAATAGAGAATGCTTGTGCAATTGGTTCCGAATAATATGTAGCAGGAACAATAAGCTTATAGAAATCCGGGTTCGAACGTATCCATGATGGAGCTTCGGGCAGATAAATATCTTCCCATCTGTCTAGCATTTTCTGATAATCTTGTCGGAAACTATACAAAAAGGATTGGAAGTTTTTCACTGCCGGATTGATTTTCGGAGTATAAGCTTGTTGTATGTTCTTTACTTTAATGGTTTCTATTGTTTTTTTCTGTCGTATGGTATCGACGGCAGAAAATTGTTTCAACGTATCTGCCGGCATCGTATCTTGGGCGGCGATAGTGTCTTTTGTTAAAGTTAAGTCCTGCTGTTCAATTGCCTGAACGGCTTCATTTGTCAGGAGGAACATTGTAATAAACGTACCTAGTGCTTTCATTTTTCTAATTTGCCTATTTTCTATGCAAAGTTACAATTTAATTTAGTCTTATTATAATGATATTATAACAAATTACATCTTAGTTTTTGTTTAGAGCAAATATTGAAGATTTTACTCTTTGCAATGTTTTGTCACTTTCCTTGTGTGTGATTTGGCTTTTTTTTATAATTTTGCAACTTTGAATAGTAGTGTTAGATAATAAATCACTTTAAAATAATCATATTGTGGCAGAAACAAAGTACATTTTCGTAACAGGTGGTGTAGCTTCTTCATTGGGTAAGGGCATTATTTCATCATCTATCGGTAAGTTGCTGCAGGCTAGAGGCTACAGCGTAACTATACAGAAGTTCGACCCGTACATTAACATCGACCCGGGAACACTTAATCCTTATGAACATGGTGAGTGTTACGTAACAGTAGACGGTCATGAAGCCGATCTTGACTTAGGACATTATGAACGTTTTCTCGGTATTCAGACAACAAAAGCGAACAACATTACAACCGGTCGCATTTATAAGAGTGTAATCGACAAGGAACGTCGTGGTGACTATTTGGGAAAAACAATCCAAATCATTCCTCACATTACTGATGAAATCAAACGTAATGTAAAACTGTTAGGGAATAAGTATAAATTCGATTTCGTTATTACAGAAATTGGTGGTACTGTAGGTGATATCGAATCGTTGCCTTATTTGGAAAGTATCCGCCAGCTGAAATGGGAGTTGGGTAGAAATGCTCTATGCGTGCATCTGACTTACGTGCCTTATCTGGCTGCTGCTGGTGAATTGAAGACTAAACCTACTCAGCACTCAGTAAAGGAATTACAGTCTGTGGGTATTCAACCAGATATTCTGGTATTGCGTACCGAACATAACCTTAGCACAAACCTGAAAAAGAAAGTTGCGCTATTCTGTAATGTAGATGAAAGTGCAGTTGTGCAGTCAATGGATATGCCGACAATCTATGAAGTTCCTCTTCGCATGCAGGAACAAAAACTGGATGTAACAATTCTTGAAAAGATGGGATTGCCGGTGGGTGAAACTCCGGAATTAGGTCCATGGAAAGACTTCTTGAACCGTCGTCATAACGCTACAGAAAAGGTTAAAATCGGATTGGTCGGTAAATATGATTTGCAGGATGCTTATAAATCTATATTGGAAGCATTGTCACAGGCTGCAACTTATAACGACCGCAAAGCTGATATTCACTTTATCAATAGCGAAAAGTTGACAGATGAGAATGTAGAAGAAAGCCTGAAAGAAATGGATGGTATTATTATCTGTCCGGGATTTGGCCAGCGTGGTATCGAAGGCAAGTTTGTAGCATTGAAATATTGCCGTACACACAATGTTCCTACATTTGGTATCTGTCTGGGTATGCAATGTATGGCTATAGAGTTCGCTCGTAATGTATTAGGCTATACTGATGCTAATAGCCGTGAGATGGATGAAAAAACTCCACATAATGTAATCGACATTATGGAAGAGCAGAAATCTATCACAAACATGGGAGGTACTATGCGTTTGGGTGCTTACGAATGTGTTCTTGATCCAAATTCAAAAGTATATCAGGCATATCAGACCGAACATATTCAGGAACGTCATCGTCATCGTTATGAGTTCAACAATGACTATAAGGCTGAATTTGAAAAGGCTGGAATGAAATGCGTGGGTATCAATCCTGAATCGGATTTGGTAGAAATAGTAGAAATACCTACTCTGAAATGGTTCATTGGAACTCAGTTCCATCCGGAATATAGCAGTACGGTATTGAAACCCCATCCTCTTTTCTTATCATTCATCAAAGCAGCTATTGATAAATAATAGATATTAATTTGTAAATAAAAAGAAATGGATAAAAACACGTTAGTGGAATTTGCTCTGATTGGTGCGGTTATAGTCGGATTTGGCATATATAATCGCCCCAGTCAGAAGGAAATGGCACGTGCACAGCATTATCAGGATTCGATACAGGCAGTGGCTCAAAAGCAAGAGCAGATGCAGAAAGCTCAAGAAATAGCTGCTTCATTGCCTGTTGTTCCGGATTCTACTTCTTTATTTTTCCAAGCATCGCAAGGTTCTGAAGAGTTTACTACGTTAGAGAACGATGTACTGCAACTTACTTTTTCTAATAAAGGAGGACGGGTATGCAAGGCTATGCTGAAAGAATATAATGATCAGCAACAGCAGCCTTTGGTTCTGTTCGATGGTAAAGATGCTTCGTTAAGTTTAGGATTTGAAGGTAAAAATGAAAATATTCTGAGCAATCAGATGTATTTTCAGACTACCAATGTAACAGATAGTACGGTAACAATGCGACTAAATGCTGCAAATGGTGGACATTTGGACTTCATCTATAAACTGTTACCAAACTCATACGTTGTAGACTTTACTGTCCAGGCAAGCGGATTGCAAAACTTCTTCTCTCCTTCTGTCAAAACGATGAGTGTTGACTGGAAACAGCGCGCACGACAGATGGAAAAAGGATATACGTTCGAACAACGTTATACTTCGCTTACCTATAAACCGGTAGACGACAGTTTTGATTATTTGAGCGAAACAAAAGACGAAAAAGAAACTATTCCAGAAGTGCTTGATTGGGTTGCATTTAAGAATCAGTATTTCTCATGTGTATTTATGGCAGAGAAAAACTTTGAAAATGCAACGCTTGAATCGAAGATAGAACAGAAAGGAAGCGGTTACATGAAGAACTATACTGCCGAAATGAAAACTGCTTTCGACCCGACAGGTGCGCAACCTAGTCGTTTCCAGTTCTATTTTGGTCCTAATCATTTCAAGACTTTGTTGGCAACTAATGATTTATCTTTCAAGGATAAAGATCAGGAGCTTGAGGATTTGGTATATTTAGGTTGGCCTATCATTCGTCTGATTAACCGCTGGTTTACTATTAATCTTTTCGACTGGTTGTCAAGCTGGGGACTGAGTATGGGTATTGTAATTTTGCTGATGACTATCATTGTCAAGATTCTGGTATTGCCTACTACTTGGAAATCATTTATCTCTTCAGCAAAAATGCGTGCATTAAAGCCTTATGTAGATAAGATTAATGCTAAATACCCGAAGCAGGAAGATGCATTGAAGAAACAACAAGAAACTATGGCCTTGTATAGCCAATATGGAGTAAGCCCTATGGGAGGATGTTTGCCTATGCTCATCCAGACTCCGGTGTTTATGGCTTTATTCTTCTTTGTGCCTAATGCAATTGAGTTACGTCAGCAGAGTTTCTTGTGGGCAAGCGACCTTTCTGCATACGATGATCTTATAAGCTGGAGTACTCATATTCCTTTGTTGGGAAATCATTTAAGTCTGTTCTGTTTGTTGTTTAGTGTGACAACAGTTCTGAACCAGATTATTATGATGAAACAGCAAGACATGGGTAATAATCCTCAGATGGCTGCCATGAAGTGGATGATGTATATCATGCCTGTAATGTTCTTCTTTATTTTCAACGAATATGCATCAGGTTTGAGCTACTATTATTTCATTTCTGGTTTGATCGGTATTATTACCATGTGGATTATGCGTCGTATGACCGATGAGAAAAAGTTATTGGCACAGCTTGAAGCCAATAAGAAAGCTCCTTCAGAAAGAAAGACTAGCGGATTGATGGCTAAGCTTGAAGCGCTGCAAAAAGAGCAAGAACGTCTTCAGAAAGAACGTCAGGAACGTATGAATAAGAAATAATACAATTCCTGTACATAATAAAAAGATCGCCGGTAAATCGGGATAATTCAATTATCTTCAATTTACCGGCGATCTTTTTTGTTTCGCTTTATTCGAAAGAATACAGCTCTGAAGGAGTAGTTCGTTTCAATGGGATAACTTGTACCCCATTCTCATCAAGAGCGATTCCATGCTGTTTAAAAGCAGTTTCAACCGTCTTATATGCCAGCTCCGGATGATTGTTGTCTTTGCTCAAATGACAAAGCCAGAGATATTTTAAACCAGCCGGAAAATGTTCAGCAAGATAATTAGCCATCTCGCTGTTACTCATATGTCCGTTAGGACTGGCTATACGGGCTTTCAGATGTTGAGGATAAGGTCCCATCTGCAACATGGTTTCATCATAGTTTGCTTCGAGAATCAGATAATTGGAGCGCTCAATATATGCAGCAGCAGTGTCCGTAATATGTCCGATATCGGTTATGAAAGAAAAGGTCTTATCCCCCACGCTGATGCAATATCCTACGTTGTCCGTTGCATCATGAGGCACTTCGAAACAAGTAATGCTGAAATCTTCTATCTGGATAGTTTCTTCCTTGTTGATAAAACGCCGGTGGGCATTATCCAGTTTTTCGGTCATGCAATAACTCCGATTGATGCCTGCGTGCACTTCCGGTGTAGAATAAATGGGTATGCTATGCTTTTTTGCCAAATGTCCGACAGCTTTAATATGATCGGCATGATCGTGGGTAATCAAGACGGCACGTATTGTATCCAGGTTCAGTGCATAATCTTTGAAAATCTTCTTTATGCTTCGTATGCCGATACCTGCATCTATTAGTATCCCACAAGTCTTTGTTGCCAGATAATAACAGTTGCCACTGCTACCACTGCCCAAACTCAGAAATCGTACTTCCATATATGTGTTTCTTATTTTTAAAAAAGGAACACAAAAGTACAAAAAAGAAAGGAGCTTGCCAATATAGCAGGCAAACTCCTTTCCACAAAATGATGCTCTTTATACAAATTAGAATTCGAAGAATTTCTTTGCGTTATTGTAGCAGATATCTTCTACCATTTGCTGTACACGTTCCATTTCGCATGCTGGAATTTCTCCATTTTCAACATCATTACCCAGCAAGTTACACAATGTACGACGGAAATATTCATGACGCGGATAAGACAGGAATGAACGAGAGTCGGTAAGCATACCTACGAAACGGCTCAACAAGCCCAGTAGTGACAATGCGTTCATCTGTTTTTCCATACCATCTTTCTGATCGAGGAACCACCATCCTGAACCGAACTGAATCTTTCCTGGTATAGAACCATCCTGGAAGTTACCCAACATAGTAGCGATAACTTCGTTAGCGCATGGATTCAAGTTGTAAAGGATAGTCTTAGTCAGCTTGCCTGAGGTATTCAGCTTATCCAAGAATTTAGCCATAGCTTTTGCAGTAGTAAATTCACCGATAGAATCGAAACCTGTATCAGGGCCTAAAAGCTTAAACATCTTAGTGTTGTTGTTACGGATAGCACCGTAATGGAATTGCTGAGTCCAGCCGGTTTCCCAATCCATTTCAGCAAATACAATCAGCATAGCCGACTTGAACTTCAGGATTTCTTCTTTTGTCAGTTCAGTACCGCCATATACTTTATTGAAGATAGCTCTGATTTCTGCATCTGTATAATCTTCTGCATAGAACTCTTCGATACCGTGGTCAGACAACTTACATCCTTGTTCAGCAAAGAACTCGTGACGCTTACGCAATGCAGCAACCATATCGTCGAATGAAGAAATTGTTACTCCACTCACTTCAGACAGTTTTTCCATGTAAGCACGGAAATCAGCAGGTACTTCTACTGCCATAGCCTTGTCAGGACGCCATGTAGGCAACATCTTGATTTCGAATCCGCTTTCACGAGTAGCGATATGATATTCCAGTGAGTCAACAGGATCATCAGTAGTACAAACTGTTTCAACGTGATAACGGCGCATCAGGTTGCGGGCAGTATATTCAGGAGTTGCCAGCTTAGCATTGCATTCGTCAAAAATTTCACGAGCTGTAGACGGATTCAAAATCTTGTCAATACCGAAACAAGTTTTCAACTCCAGATGAGTCCAGTGATATAATGGGTTACGGAATGTATAAGGAACTGTTTCAGCCCATTTTTCGAATTTTTCCCAATCGGTAGTATCCTTACCGGTACAATAGCGTTCGTCTACACCGTTGCTACGCATTGCACGCCATTTATAGTGGTCGCCACCCAACCATATTTCTGTAATTGACTTGAACTGGTAATCGTCTGCTACCATTTTCGGAATCAAGTGACAGTGGTAGTCGATAATAGGCATTTTAGCTGCATGGTTGTGGTACAATTCCTGCGCTGTTTCTGTTTTCAGCAGGAAGTTTTCATCCATAAATTTTTTCATAAAGCTTCGTTTTTAGGTTTATGTTTTTTGTTATGTATTTTCATAAAAAGCAAATCCCGCAAAAGGAATTTATGTTGCTTAACATGTATTTCGTTTTATTTGTCGTTATCGAACACGAAAGTAGAAATTTTATTTGGAATAACAAAATATTTCGTATATTTGCAGCGAATATTTAGTAAAATTAATCTCTGAAAAAGAGGAAGAAAACGTTATTTGTAAATATATATTACTATTTTATCAACTAGTTTTTTCACCTTTATACCTTTCTTATAAAGAGAGAAGCAAAATTGTAAAAATACGGAACTTAAAATATACAAGTATGAAAGCATTAAACAAAGAAACTGCAAACAAGACAGTTCGTCCAGAAAGAATCATTCAGTTTGGTGAAGGTAATTTTTTACGTGCATTTGTAGATTGGATAATCTATAATATGGACCAGAAAACAGATTTCAATAGCAGTGTTGTAGTAGTACAGCCTATCGATAAAGGTATGGTAGACATGCTGAATGCACAAGACTGTTTGTATCACGTAAACTTGCAGGGACTCGACAAAGGTGAAACTGTAAACAGCCTGACTATGATCGATGTTATCAGTCGTGCCTTGAATCCTTACACTCAGAACGCTGAATTTATGAAACTGGCAGAACAGCCTGAAATGCGTTTCGTAATCTCAAATACAACCGAAGCAGGTATCGCTTTCGATCCTTCTTGCAAGCTTGAAGATGCTCCTGCTTCTTCATATCCAGGAAAATTGACTCAGTTGCTGTATCACCGTTATAAAACATTCAATGGCGATATGTCAAAAGGTTTGATCATTTTCCCTTGTGAGTTGATCTTCCTGAACGGACACAAACTGAAAGAAACTATTTACCAGTACATTGAATTGTGGAACTTGGGTGACGATTTCAAGAACTGGTTTGAAAAGGCTTGTGGTGTATATGCTACATTGGTAGACCGTATCGTACCGGGATTCCCACGTAAGGAAATTGCCGAAATCAAAGAAAAACTGCAATACGATGATAACTTGGTAGTTCAGGGAGAAATCTTCCATTTGTGGGTTATCGAAGCTCCGCAGGAAGTTGCTAAGGAATTCCCAGCAGACAAGGCTGGTCTGAATGTATTGTTTGTACCTTCTGAAGCTCCTTACCACGAAAGAAAAGTAACTCTGTTGAACGGTCCTCACACTGTACTTTCACCGGTTGCTTACCTGTCAGGTGTAAACATTGTTCGCGATGCTTGCCAGCATCCGGTTATCGGCAAATATATCAATAAAGTAATGTTTGACGAATTGATGGAAACTTTGAACCTTCCGAAAGAAGAGCTTGAAAAATTTGCTCATGATGTTTTGGAACGCTTCAACAATCCGTTTGTTGACCATCAGGTTACTTCTATCATGCTGAATTCATTCCCTAAATTCCAGACTCGTGACCTTCCAGGTTTGAAAGTGTACTTGGAACGTAAGGGTGAACTTCCGAAGGGACTGGTATTGGGTCTTGCAGCTATCATTACTTACTACAAAGGCGGTGTACGTGAAGATGGCGCAGAAATTGTTCCAAACGATGCACAGGATATTATGGACTTGTTGAAACAGCTTTGGGCTACAGGTGATACTCAGAAAGTAGCTGAAGGAGTTTTGGCTGCCGAATTTATCTGGGGCGAAAACCTGAACAACATCCCGGGACTGACTGCTGCTGTAAAAGCTGACTTGGACAGCATTCAGGCTAAAGGCATGCTGGAAACAGTAAAATCTATTCTGTAATTAATTGTTAGAAATTCCATAAGAGGAGGAAAAATATCCGCTCATGCAACGGATATTCTCCTCCTTTCTTGTTTTTTATAAAGAGCTTTCTCTTTCCCTTACTTCTGCCATAATTCACTTTATATTCTCTTCAGAATAATAAGACTTGTCGAGCAACTATTCAATACTTGCAGTCGCTCAAAAAAACATGCTGAAGAAAAAATTTTTTTCGTACGATTTTTTAAAAAACATCGAGAATAATTTCCTAAAAGATGCTGAAGTTTTTTACTGAAGAATTTGAATGTACTATTCAAACTCCAAATACCTTTCTCTAAACCTCTCATAAACTTGAGCATAATACTCTGGCAGACATTGTATCATCGTATCCACAAAGTCCTCAAGAGTTACTGCACTTAACTTGTAAGCATACTCTGGCTTCAGATACTCTGTAACTGATCTGATCTCCTTTTCTGTTGACGGATGCTCCTTCGGAGAAAGTACCACAGAATATGAGTCCTTCAAGTTTTCGACTTCTCTGTACCGCTCTGTAAGTAAAAGATTTCTGTAGATCTGTGTTAATTTTATTTTATTTGCTATCAATAGCCCTTCAAATTCCGCACAGAACAGTCCGGTATCAATAAGCATTTGTTTTTGTTCTTCGTAATTATGTGCTTCATTTAATCCGAGTATATCTGTATATTTCGTTTCAATAGCGATTATATGTTTCTCGCCATTGTTATCTTGAAATTGGATATAGGCATCCATGGCCGACTTATCTTTTGCGTATTTCTCAATTGGTGTCGGTATAAATTCCAATCCGATTTTTGTTACTACAAATACTGGGATATTTTTAAAGATAGATCTTATAGCAAGTGTCACCTTTTCAGGGTTTTCTTCTAAAAGTAACATCAGAGGATGAAATAGGTTGAATGCCATTGGCATACTCGAAAGCAGATTGTTGAATAATCGAAATTCATCTATCGTTTCATTATCCTTTCGATTTTTAACCCTTTTCTTAGCATACTCAAAAGTTTCTTTCATCAGAAAATTCTTTCCGGAAATTTCACCACCACTAATCATATTACCATATTTTCGTTTGGAAGTTTTTGTCGGCCCAACACCCTCCTCTTCTCCTATTTTCACTCGGTACATCGACTGAAGCAATCTAGCTTTTTTAGTAAAAGCGTTATCGCTTTTACATTGATTTCCCAAATTTAAAATACTTTCCATATGATGATATTATTTTATGCAAATAAGCTTATTTTACCGGAATGCGGATAGTCCCGGTTTTTATTCCCTTGGCAGTAGCCTGAAGTTCTATCTCACCAGTTTTTTCTCCTGACTGGACTATAACAGTGAGCATACCTCCGAACGCATGCATTTCCGGCTTGTGGAATAAATCCAGACAAGTAGGATCTCCGTTTGCAGAAGCACGGTACTTACCTGCCCCTTTTACTTTGAAACTTACCAGACGTCCGTCATTCGGGCACAAGTTGCCGTCCTTATCAACAATGCGGAGTGTAACATATGCCAGATCCTTTCCGTCTGCCTGAAGAGAGCTGCAATCTGTAACAAGTTCTATATGATGCGGCTTGCCTGCAGTACGAACAGTCTTTTCTGCAACAGGATTCCCCTGTTCGTCGTATGCCACTACTCTCACCTCGCCCGGCTGATAAACTGCGTCATGCCACATCAGACGATAACGGTTTTCTACTGTTCCGTTCTTGTGTTTAGTCTGACGTCCATAGCTTTTTCCGTTGATAAACAATTCTGCCGAAGGATAGTTCGTATAAACAAAAACTGGAGTCTTTTCACCTTCACGTCCTTCCCAATTCCAGTGCGGCAGGATATGCAGTGTTTCTGCTTCTTTATTCCATACACTTCGGTACAGATAATAACGGTCTTTGGGGATAGATGCCAGGTCGATGATACCGAACATTGAACTATGATTCGGCCATGCATTGGTGTCATACGGGCTCGGCTCGCCCAGATAGTCGAATCCAGTCCACACAAACTGTCCGATTGTCCATTCATGATCTTCGGCACGTGCAAAATCAATATCAGGAATGTTAGACCAGTTGCAATATTCCAGATCATATGAAGAAGACTGATGATCATCATACATAGCTCCGGCCTTACGTTCCACCGGGAACTTATATACTCCACGAGAGCTGACAGTAGACGATGTCTCCGAACCTAAAATGATGTTTTGTGGCAAACGTTCGTAAGCTTCATCATATAGGTGAGCACGATAATTCAGCCCCGGAATATCAAGCATTGCAGCAAATCCGTTTGCCAGTACACTTTTCACTTGATCCATACCACAGGTTACCGGACGTGTAGGGTCTTCCCGATGACAGATATCCTGTAAGAACTTTGCTACTTTATATCCTTCCGGACTCCATTGGGTAGGAACCTCGTTGCCGATACTCCACATTACCACACATGGATTGTTCCGATACTGTCGAAGCATGTTTACCATATCCTTTTCCGCCCATTCATTAAAGAAGCGATGGTATCCGTTGTCACACTTGGCGATATCCCATTCGTCGAATGGCTCAAGCATCATCATGAATCCCATTTCGTCGCAAAGTTCAACTAGTTCGGGAGCAGGCATATTATGCGATGTACGGATGGCGTCACATCCCATTTCTTTGAGTAACGTCAACTGATGGCGGAGCGCTGCAACGTTAATTGCTGCTCCCAAAGGTCCCAGGTCATGATGATTGCATACTCCCTGAAATTTACGTCGCTTTCCGTTCAGGTAAAAACCTTTGTCGGCTATATATTCAATTGTACGAATACCGAAACGTGTGGAATAAGTATCGAGAAGCGTATCACCTGAATAGATTTTTGATACGGCCTTATATAGGACTGGAGTTTCGGGTGACCAGAGCTTAGGTCGTTCTACGATAAAATTCTGAGTAAAAGGTTGGCCGTGATTGATGACTCCTTTGTTCGTTTTGGTTGAAACCACCTGTCCGTCAGCATCCATAATGTCCGTTACCACAGTCAGCTCTGTTTTTCCCGCATTTAAAATCGTTGTACGAAGACAAACAGAAGCATATTCGTCCTTCACGTACGGAGTAGTAATCTGAGTTCCCCATACCGGAACATGGATTTTTTCTGTAGTTACTACATGTACGTTTCGATAAAGTCCCGCTCCCGGATACCAACGTGATGATTGTGGACGATTTTCCAATCGTACGGCAAGTGTGTTATTTTTACCATCTTCATTTACTAGAGAGGTAACGTCACAATAGAAAGAGTTATAGCCACAGGGCCAGAAACAGGCTTCTTTTCCGTTGACAAACACACGAGCCTCGCTCATTGCTCCGTCAAAGATCAGGGTTGTCTGTTTTCCTGGAGTAGAATGAAATGTTGTACGATACCATCCTATGCCTACGTATGGCAAACCACCCGTACGTCCGGTTTTTAAGCTAGCCTGAGTTTCAAAATTCTGTGTGACAGCTACATTTTGTAAGTCGTTGTTCTTATCGAAAGGTCCGAAAATAGCCCAGTCATGTGGAATGTCTACAGTTTCCCATTTAGCATCATTGAATGCTGGCATTTCAGCATTGCTAACCTCTCCTTTGGTAAATTTCCATCCTTTTTCCAGCAGATATTCGCTTCGCTGTGCATGGAGATTTAGAACCAGACAAAATCCCATGGTCATGAGATAAAATGTCTTCATGTGTGTTTCCATTAATATTGTAATGTTAATATTTTTTTTGTATCAAAACCCTTATTTATCTAATGGAGGTCAAGTATTTCAGAATACTTATATCTTCCTATCTTTTCCGCCATCAGATTATAAGGATTTAACAAAGATACAATTTCTTGACAGAAGACAAAGTATCGTTTATAGAATATTGTCACAAAAGTTTTACCTCATAGAAATAGAATACTCATTTCTGGCCATAAAAATAAGCAGCTGTGGCTCCTCCATCTACCAAAAAATCAGCTCCGGTAATAAAGGCTCCCCGATTACTCATCAACAATTCGGCAACATTTGCCACTTCGTCTGCTGTTCCCGGACGATGTGCCGGACATTGGGCAAACATCTTCTTATAAAATTCTCCACGTACACCGTTGAACTCATCAAGAGCCAATGGGGTAACAATGATGCCCGGAGAAATAGAATTAATGCGCGCTCCTCTTCTACCCCATTTTACGGCTTCCGACATAACACGTTTTACATTACAACGTTTAGCCAACTGGTATGCATGGAGTGTATCATTGATATGTTGTGGTTGCAAAACTTCGAGATCCAATAGTCTTTCAGTTGGCGTACAAGCCAGCAGCTCATCAGTTTCCGCACCAAGTGCTGGCAGACGATGTCCGGATTGACTGGAAATTGTAACGCCTGTACCTCCCCGCATGATGACTTTTCCGACCTCTTCCAACAATACAGCCGTGCCATACAGGTCGACTTTTAGAATAGTTTCTATTGATGCTTGTGAAGGAGAAACTCCCGCAGCATTGACCAGCATGGCTATTTCTCCATATTGCTGTGTCGTGTCAATCAGATGTAGAATGGACTCGCGGGATGATAAGTCCATCTCCACCGGAAGCACATCAAAATCCGGCACGGTTCATCGTATCGGCCACGGACTGTGCATTCTCCATTCGTTTGTCACCGACTACAATCTTCATTCCATATCCCATCCGTCGGGCTATCGCCATACCGATTTGTCCGGCACCTGTAAGTATCATTACTTCTTTTTCCATATCGCATATATTATATTGATTCCTATTGCAAAATTATCCTTTACTATTTTACTGATAGTTATACAAAACACAGAATAATTTCACAGATGGTGTAATTTGTCAGTATTGCAGATTATTGTCAATGATATAAAACACAGATTTACTGCATAGAAACACTGCTTTTCTTTTGTTATATAACGATGGAGTAAGAATCCTTTCTTATATTTGTAATATAAATATCTCCCGATGAAAACAGAATTATTAAATTTCGATACCATAACTGAATATGATGATATGCTTGGTGTAGAAACCTTGCATCCACTAGTAAGTGTGATAAATCTTTCAAAAGCGAAACCGATGCGGCATATGCGACATACTTTCGGTTTTTATGTGGTTTTTCTGAAAGACGAGAAGAACTGTGATTTGATTTATGGCCGACAACGGTATGATTATCAGAAAGGATCGGTTGTCTGTCTTGCACCGGGACAAGTCATTGGAATAGAAGATACAGGTGAAATCTTCCAGCCTCAAGGTTATGCATTGTGTTTTCATCCTGATCTGATTCGCGGAACCAACCTTGGACGTGCCATGAGTGAATATACATTTTTTTCTTATGAAGTGAACGAAGCCTTGCATCTCTCGGAACAAGAGCGTCATACATTTATAGATTGTCTGATAAAGATTCAGGAGGAATTACAACATTCTATCGATCGGATGAGCAAACGGCTGATTGCTAATCATATTGAATTATTGCTAAACTATTGCCTGCGCTTTTACGAACGACAGTTTATCACCCGACAGGATGCTCACCGCGATATTCTGACACGTTTTGAAAACCTCCTCGACCAGTATTTTGCAGGTGACAATGCCATGCAAAAAGGATTGCCTACAGTAAAATATTGTGCAAGCGAGCTTTGTCTTTCGACGAATTATTTTGGTGATCTTATTAAAAAAGAAACAGGAAAAACTGCATTAGAGTATATACAAGATAAAATTGTCGGCATAGCAAAGGTACAATTGCTCATTCCAGCTCATTCAATCAGCCAGGTTGCATACCAACTTGGTTTTCAATATCCTCAGCATTTTACCCGAGTATTTAAAAAAGCTACGGGAATGACACCGAACGAATATCGGAATATAATAGGTGGATGATTCTCGTTTTAGCATAAAATTTGTTACATTTGTCAGAAATAAAATCTGATTTTATGAACAGCAAACTACTATCTGTTGCCGTATTTCTGACACTTATGCTGACTTCTTTGCTGGCTGGCCGTCACAATTATTGTAAGGCCAGGAATGAAATAACAGCCGATTTGAATCAGGCTTTGGCACAAACCCTCAAAGAGAGAAAAGATTATATCATTACCCAAGATACAATCAGGGTGTACAAGCAACTTCGCAAGACTTCAGGAGGACAGGTACTGATTGCTGTTTCCGATGAACGGTTTTGCCGTTACCTGAAAGATAAACGTCTTCAGCAGGCGGCATTTATTACATTCGATGTGGTTGATAGCGATTTTCAGGATAATTCTTTGGATGAACAAGCTGTCTGTAGTGACACGCTGATAGTAAAGGATAAACATGCAGGAGAAACACTTGCCTTAAAAGGATATGCCCGCTTGTCGGTTGCCAGTATATTGGGTATGTCGGATCAGCGCATTCCGGCTGCCTGCATGATTTCGGCTTTCCTTTGGGCGATGCTGTCGTGGCTCTATCTGAGAAAGAAGCAAGAAGGTTCGGAAGCTGTCACCGGTTTTGGAGGACTGGTTTATTCGGAAGTGGACCAGCGGTTTTATACGGCGGCACACACTCCTATCCGCTTTACTCCAATGCAACAGCAGCTCATGTTGTTATTCTGGAATGCTCCGTCACATTCACTGACTAAAGAGGACATTTGCGCAGCACTCTGGCCCAAGAAAGAGGATGCCAATGATACACTTTATACGCTTATCCGCAGGCTGAAGCCGATTGTAGAGGAACATACTAATCTGAAAATCGTAGCAGACAGAGGTCGGAACTATTCACTGGAAATCAATAAGATATAAAACTGACACTGAAATGTCAGACAAATGTCAGTGTTTGTTCTGGCTGTCATTTATCTCTACCCTCTACATTTGTTTCCGAAACATCAAAACAGAAACAAATGGAATGGCTAACAAATCAGTTTCAAGGTAATGCCTCTGTAGAGGATTCCTTGGTATATGGCATTAGTCGGGCTGCCCGAAAAGCCTGCGCCGGTATCACATTTATTCTTTTTTCGTTTGCAGCATCTGCACAGACAGCCGAGCAAAGTATCGAACTGGGAGAAGTGGAAGTAAAAGCTGCACGGATTGTTCATAAAACAGACGGTCTGCTGCTCTACCCTTCCGATGCTCAGAAAGAAGCGTCCAGTTCAGGATATAGTGTCTTGCAGAAACTCAGTCTACCTAATATCCGTATCGATGAAGATGCCCGTAATGTGTCTACTATCGACAATAAAGGAAGCGTACAGCTACGTATCAACGGCATTATTGTAGATCAAGCCGAAATGTTATCACTCGATCCGAAAAGCATCCGTAAGATAGATTTCATTGACAATCCCGGTGTCCGTTATGGTGATGGTGTCGCTTATGTTATCGATATTACGACACGGCGCGCAACCAGTGGATACACAGTCGGTACATTCCTGAGTCAGTCACTGAATGCCGAAAACGGGAACTATACAGTCTATGGTAAGTGGAATACGGGAAAAAGCGAACTTTCGTTGAACTATGATTTCGGATATAAGGATTTTGACGGTAATCGGATGGAGGAAACAGCCTATTATCACTTGAATGATGGATCAGTCTATACCATTCAACGTAACGATATTGCGTCACGCAGCCGGAGATTCAATAATCGTGTGAAGCTGACCTACAATTTAGCTGATTCTACCCGTTATGTATTTCAAGCATCGCTCAGTGGTGATTTCAGTCACGTACCAGGCGATTTCAACCGGAAGAGTGTGATAGATGGAACGGAAGAATATATTGCAATCCAGCAAGACAACAGTCGGACGGGAAGTCCGGTTCTCGACTTATATTATTTCCAGCAGCTTACCCCCAGACAGTCGGTCACGCTGAATGCTGTAGGTACCTATATCGATACAAATTCCTCTACCAGTTACGATGAAGGCTCTCCCTACCGATACAATGTGGACGGAAAGACTTATTCGCTGATGAGTGAAGCTATCTACGAGAATAAGTTGAAACCTTTTACCCTTTCTACTGGTATCAATTACAGTCAGAAATACACGAACAATACGTATACGGGCGATGTTTCTTCGCTTACCCTGATGCACAACAACCGCTTCTATCTGTTTTCCGAGATAAAAGGCTATTGGGGTAAACTACGTTATTCGGTAGGCATAGGTGCAAGCTACCTGCACTACCGCCAACAGGAGCATACGTACGACTACTGGACGTTTTGTCCTAAAGCTGCACTGAGCTATGATTTCACCAATGCACTGCAAGTAAGCTATAATTTCCAGTCGAACGAGCGTACTTCCCGCATAGCCATGATCAGCGATGCCATGATCCGTACCAACAGCATGGAATGGACTGCCGGAAGTCCTGACCTCAAGCCCAACAGAGAAACATATCACACTCTCAGACTATCTTATTCCGAGGCCCGCCTGCAAGCATACATCGAAGGCTTTTATAAGATATGTCATCGCCCGAACATGGCGGTGTACGAACGGACGGCAGACGATCAGTTTATCTATACCCAGCGCAACCAGAAAGAAATAGATGCCTTGCAGACAGCAGGATATGTCAATTATTGGTTGCTGCCCGATAAACTTTCCGTAGCCTTATACGGCGGATTGTTCCGTTGTTTCAACTTCGGATATGACTACACTCACTGTTATACTTCTTATTTTCTGACGGGAAATGTTCACGCTTATTTGGGAAACTTTTCGCTTCAGGCATATGCCGACAACGGATGGCGTTTCCTGGAAGGAGAATCTAAGGGATATAACGGAAACAGCATCCTGCTGAAGGGCTCCTATCAGTATAAATCCTACCAGTTTTCCCTTGCCTGGCAACTGCCATTGATGCAGCGGTATAAGATGTTCGAAACAGATATCTTGAACTGTAATCTTCAGAAATCGACAGCTCTTTACAGCACGGACATCTGTAATCTCGTCAGTCTGACAGTTACATGGAGGTTACACAAAGGACATAAATACCGGACGGTCAATAAAACTATTCAGTTGAAGGACAGTGATACGGGAATTATCCGATAAGATATAAAAAAAATGAGCTGATAAGTTGGAAACAAAATGATTTTTGATAAATGCCTTTGTTTTCGTTTGAATAAATAGAAAAATATCTATTACCTTTAAGTATTGATAATTTCTAGTTTGATAAACGGTTTATATGAAGAAATATTTTTTCACACCGAGAGTAGGAAAAGATTATGAAAAAGGTTTTCATGGAATAAAAACATTAATTCTTGGATCGCATTTTTATTGTCCATATACGGATTGTAGCCATCTGAAAGAGGAATGTGCTTCCAGTAATACAATATGGAGTATGGATGCTGCCTGTCCATGTTATGTCGGTAAAGAAGATCAGAATTACTATAAATTGTCAAACAGCGATACTATCGAGGTGGATTCTTACCTGGAGGGATTCCCCTACCCGTCGTTCGATGCCTTTACCTATCTCATGTTAAACAAACGTGATTATCTTTCGGAAGATGAAAAACTTCTCTTTTGGGATCAAGTAGCCTTTACCAATTATATCCAGCATTATTGGCCCAATGGCTATACACCACCCTATGAAGACAACGAAAGTCTGTTCGATGCTGATTATGAAGCTTTCAAGGAAGTGCTGACGGAACTAAGACCACAAATTGTCATTGTGTGGAACAAAGCAATCAAAGATTGTCTGTTGTCTAATGGCGACCTTCAATTTGTAGGTATGATAAATATTCCTATTATTTCAACTTATATGTTTATATATGAGGGGGCAGAACCAGAACTTTCCCCAAAACAATTGGAGAAATTAAAGAAGGAGTATAACATCATATCCGAAAAAATAGAAACGAAATGGCTGAGGGAACTATTGATTGAGAGTTTCAATGACCCGCATGCAGTAGAGGCATTCAGACAGAAAATAGAATATGTTAAGTGTATTCAAGGTGGACGGAGTGATTCAAATATTGAAAATATCGTAACGTTACTAAAACGGTGTGCTACCCAAAAGCTAATAATCAGAATGGGAAATAAACTTAATTTTGGCCCTGGCCTTTCCCGTGTACATAAAGAAATCTTTCTAAAATTGATCAAAGAATCTTTTGATGCTCCCTTAAAAGGAACTAATGAGGCTTTTTCTAAAATGTTTGATTACAAATTTGGCCACTGCAAAATTCCAGACAATGCAAACGATAATAAAATAAAATTGATGAAATCTATATTTAGTATGGTAAAAAAGAAAAAGATAGAAAAAAGAAGAGAAAAAGATGAAGAGAGACTGGTTTCGCATAATTAGTAAGATTTTAGTAAATTCAAAATCATAAATAACTCATTATAAAATAGATACACGCAATATTTCAAAAGTAAAAATGAAATAATCATTATGCCTTTATATGTGCTTTAGATAGGTTAACTTTGCCATGCAAACTCAAGAAAAGAGTTTGCCAGCTAGAGGCTGTTTCCTCTGATTTAACATCAATGAACATGGGACAGTTAAAACAATTGGAGCAACAGATTCTCGATGAATGGCGCCGATTTGCAGAAAGTAAACACGATGCAGAAGAGTTCTCTGAAGACGGATTGCTTTGGAGGGGACTGATCTATTATGCAGACGGATCGTGGCACAGAAGAGAAGGTAATGAAGAAGAGTTATGGTTAAACGCAAAACGTCGTCTGCTTATTCTGACAAAAGACTTGAATGATACAGAAGCATGGAATATTCGGCAGGAAACCGGACGTCAGAATACAGCTGTATTCTCTTATCAGTATGGAGCACCATTTATCAAAAACCTGCGTATGTGGACCTACGGACTATTACATACAACTTCAGAAGAAGTACCCGATTTTAAGACAGTCCGTAATATGGAATTATCTGGTCCTTTTTTTGAAACGGCTCCCATTGCACACGTTAATTGTAAAAAGCAGTGTGGAGGTTCTAGTATCACCAATAGACTTCTTTCATTGTATCTGAATGATTATGCAGACTTTCTGAAAAAACAGATTGCGCTATATGATGCAAACATCATTCTGTGTTGTGGTTGTGTCAACGGAAAAAATCTTATTTTAGATTTTGTTCGCTCACAATATCTGACAGATTTACAAGTTGTACCCGATACGGGGGATTGGATTTATTATTCGCCTGCTACGGAAAAATGGGTGATTAACAGTTATCATCCTAGTGCCCGAATTGGATACGAAGAATGCTACGTTGGCATGATGAATGCTTTTCACCTGGCATTAAGCAGAAAAACATTGTAATTTAAGAAATGTTGTGACTATATAAATCAATATCTTATGGACAAAATAAAGATTTATCAGAAAATCAAGGAGTTGTCTCATCAGAAAGGAACTGTTTATACGAGGGCTGATTTAGCTTACGACTTGCAGCAGTTGGGTATATCAAATGACTGCTTTGAGGTCGGAATATTGGTATGGGAAGCTTACCAATATTTCAATCAGGACAATTCTATCAGGACTTGTTTTTACGATAACGAAAAAAAAGGTTTATTAGTAGATGAGTATCAGGCAGATGGATTGATTGCGAAAAATGAAACAGACTGTTTGTTTAAATTAGAACAACAGCGTTTGCAGAACTGGAATAAATCACTAAATAGTGTAAATAAATCAGTGGCAGAGGTTATACGAGAAGAAGCAGTCCGCCAAGGCAGTAATATAACCGGTGCCATTATCGGAACAAAAGGAGTAGAATCTGTAAAACAAGAAGCAACAAAAGTTTTCGGTAAGTACTCGGCATTGGTTGGAAATTACGATGAAGCCAAACAACAGATACATCTTTTGATAGGAGATTTTATAAAATTACGTGCTTACATTTGTGATATCTATCACAGGTTTGCTCTGACACTTGTTGATGCGTTTGGTGAATCTATCAAAGTAGTTTCTCCCGAGCTGTTCGATTTTGAAAAGATAGAATACCTGGATGTACATAAGATGTTACAGAATGTACAGCTAGACTACAATACAATAAATGAAAAATGCTCAACACTGATGTCTGATATATCAGACAGTTTTGCGCAGTCATTGAAAACAGCAAGTATTGCTTATAGAGGGACAAGTAATAAACAAATTGGTTTGATATTAGCAGGTTTAAATATGCTTTCACATTATATGGAAACGGGAGAGAAAGTTGCAAATCTCAAACAAGAATTACTTTGCCTGAAGAATAGCGTAAATCATGACGTTGCCTTGATTAAGGGGGATATGGGAAGACTCTTTGTTGTCTACAAGTCACTTAATGATGTTTTCATTCCTGAAGCAGAAGCTTTCTGTAAATTTGCAGAGCAGGTTCTTTCGGAAGAATGGCGTCAGCTAACAGATTTGCTCTATAACGATGATAAAACAAGAAGTCTGAAACAGAAACGTGACGATATCTTGGCAGAACTAAACAAAATAGAACAAGAGATGAATGATGAGGAGCTTAATATCGGTTATTACTCTATGCATATTACGGAATGTAAACAGCTACTGGACAGCTTACAGACACAATATAAGGATGCCAAACAAACTAAGCCCTCTAAACCTTCTTTTTTGAAGAACATATGTACATTGGGAACGTTAAACAAATCTTACAACAGACGTATTTATGAGTGGAGCCAAATTTGTAAACCACTTGTCATGCAATACGAGAATTTACAGGTAGATATAAAGCTGGATAGTGATGAATTAAAGTTGCAACAAACAAGATTTAAGGAGCATCAAATGGAGCATAATCATTTTAAAAATATGCTACAACAACAGAACAGCTTAATTATAGAGAATATCAGCGCCGATAGAAATATCCGTTTAAGGATGATTCCTCATTTGGAAGCTGTTATCAACTTATTGCGATTAGGCAGAAAAATAGCAGAAAACCGATTAGATAATTCATTGACCCAAACGGTTTCTATCACACAGCAAGACATTCGGATCCCTGAAGATTTAAGTAACAAAATAGACGTATTTTGTCAGTCTGTAAGAGAACATTTGGAAGGTTCTACAGTTTCTGCACATAGAAGAAAATCTATTGAAAGTAATGTAGACAATATTCCTGTTATTGAATCTATCCCAGAGATAAAACAGAGTGAGCACGAATTAGCAGAAATAAGAGCGGCAGAAGGCGTAGCTATTCAGCAGACAATCACTTTTCTTGAGAGTGCGATAAAACTGGAAGCCATGAAAGCCCAATGTGCAATTGCAGAAAATAATTATAATCAGGAGCTAACAAAACTACAAAGCCAATTTTACCAGTATCTGGAAAGTTTAAATGGCAGGAGCGATATTTTAATGAAAAGTCTGCAACGCATGAATACAGCTCAAAACCATGAACAACTAAAAAGCGGATTCTTGGCATTGGCTGACAAAAGTCGTAATTTATTTGAAGACGGAGATTGGGAGGACTTTATTAATGGAACTAAAACAATAGAATTATGAGTGAAATGCAAAATAACAGAAGACATCAGGCACAAAAAGAGTTGGGGCTAGACAATACGGAAGAAGAATTGCAGATCGAACAATCCATACAGAAAGAAGAACTACGTCAAATGGAAAAGCAGTTGCGGCGCATGGAAATCGAACAGTCTTCATCTTATAGAACAGTTCTAAGCATAGCCAAATGGATGGATAAATTCTGTCTTGACCCTATAATTGGTTTTTTCATGCCAGGATTTGGTGACGCTCTAACTTCAGTTTTTGCCGTACCATTTATCTATGTTGCCGCATGTAAAGTTCGTTCATTACCATTGACATTAGCGGTTATTTTCAATATACTTCGCGATGTGGCACTTGGTTTAATTCCATTCTATATCGGCGATATTATTGATTTTTGCAATCGTGCTTATTTACAGAACTGCAAACTTATAGTCGGTTTTGTAGAAGATGATCAGGAGGTGATCAATGAAGTCAATCGGAAAGCTGTCTGGACAGGTATAATGATTATTCTTTTTTGTGTTATTATTTATTACTTGGTTAAATTGGTTGTTTATGTTGGCTCTGTGATATCAGATTTTTTTAATGGCTTGTTTGCTGCTTTTTGAAATAATAGGAAATCATTGATTTTTTATCTCCAAAAGAATCTTGTATGTTATTCATTGAATTTCAATCAGCCATTTGAAATATCATAAGTAATAATAGCCCTATCAAACTTTTTTGGTAATGATAGGGCTATTAGCAGAAGAGTAATAAATTAATCTATCTATATGGGATTTAAACTTCATTATAATTACATCATCGAAACCCACACAATACCCAGTACAACCGATACAATGGTGGCTATCAGTCCGGGCATCATAAACGAATGGTTCAGCAGGTATTTGCCTATTCGTGTCGTTCCGGTAGTATCAAAGTTTATGGCGGCTATCACTGTCGGATAGTTGGGCAGGAAAAAATAACCGTTCACAGCTGGGAAAAGCGCGATAAGCATATAAGGAGAAATGCCTAGTGCTATGCCGAGCGGTAGCAGAGAACGAACGGTAGCTGCCTGACTGAATAACAAGATGGACATCAGGAACAAGGCCACACCAAACAGCCAAGGCATATCGGTAACAAGGCCGAAAATATTTTCTTTCATAACTTCCATGTTTCCTGCGATGAAGGTATCTCCCATCCATGCAATACCAAAAATTGCAACTACGGCCTGCATTCCTGCATTGAAAACAGAACCTTTTGCTGCCTTTATACCATCTGTTTTTGTGAATAGCAAAATGAGTGAGGCGGCAGAAAGCATCAACACTTCGATAATGTGTGACATCTCCATTTGAACTTCACCTTGAGCTGTTGTAAATGTCGGGCGGAGTCCGTCGATAGATCCGAATAAAACAATTCCTATCGTGGCAGCCAAAAAGAGAATGACAGAAGTAAGTGCCTTACCATGACTTGCCACTTCTGTGGTATGATAACCATCACCGGAAATTTCACCAGCTGCCAGTCGTCTTTGATATTCAGGGTCATCTTTCAGTTCTTTGCCGACTTTCATCGAATACAGTGCACCGAGAAGAACTCCAGCCAGCGTACAGGGAATGGAAATCTTCAGGATATCGAACAGCGAAATGTTATATCCGGCAAGCATACTGAGCATAGCAACCGTTGCTGCCGATATCGGGCTGGCAGTAATAGCCTGCTGCGAAGCGATAACTGCGATACCCAGCGGACGTTCCGGACGAATACCTGTATCTTTGGCAACCTCGGCAATAACGGGAAGAACAGAATAAGCTACATGTCCTGTTCCTGCAAAAAAGGTAAAAAAGTAAGTCACAAACGGGCTTAGCAATGTAATATGATGCGGGTTCTTTCGCAAAATCTTCTCTGCCCACTTCACCATCAGGTCCAGTCCACCTGCTGCTTGCATACAACTTGCTGCCGCAATGACAGCAACAATCATAAGCATTACATCTATCGGAGGTGCAGTGGGTTGAAGTCCGAATACAAAGGTCAGCACAGCAAGACCAAGTCCGCCCAATATTCCCAGTCCGATACCGCCTACTCTTGCACCGATAATTATCGCCACAAGGACAAATAATAATTGTAATAGCATAAGAATCTTTATGAAATAATTAATACAAGTTTTATTCTTTTCTCCAGCCGTAGTCGTTGTGATAAACCATCAGCTTACTCATTCCGCCGTCGATGGTCAGGCATTGTCCGTTGATGAAAGAATTGCGTTCGTCGCAGAGAAACTCTACAGCACGGGCGATATCTTCAGGCTCTCCTACCCGTTGTGACGGATGTTGCATGATATCTCCTTCAGTGTAGTCGGGAACATAACTTTCGTCGTGAAACTTACCTGTATCAATCCATCCCGGTGCTATAGCATTGACACGGGCTATACCGGCGAGGCTTACGGCAAGCGCATGGGTCAGTGCGGTAATGCCTCCTTTGGCTGCCGTATAAGCTTCTGTATCGGACTGCGACTGAAACGCACGGGTTGAGGAAAGGTTTACGATGGAACCAACACCGGCAAAATGATGCATGAAGAGCTTGCTAAGCAGATAAGGAGCTGCAACACCGACACGCTGTACATACAAGAAATCATCGTAACTACATCCGCTGAGGATTCCTCCTTTCATCAAGCAAGCATTATTTATCAGGCAATGTATTCCTTGTGGAGTTTCTTCTATCACTCTCGCCGCAAACTTTTGCAATACTTGTTCGTCGGCAATATCTCCTGTAAAGCCATAAACATTCATTTGTTTGGCACATAATTTTTCCGTTACAGTCGCAACGGCATCCGCATCCATATCTATAAAATAGACTGCATTACCTTGCGATGCAAAATACTCTACCAAACAGCGCCCTATCCCTTTGGCTCCGCCAGTTATAACTATTGTTCTCATTGATTGTTATTTTCTTGTTTGCAAAAATACGGAAATTCATGAGTTCTCCCTATCTTTGTGCCCGATTTTATCAACCGTAACTAGCATGAAACCACAATTATTGATAGCATCTCCTGTATCTGGAAGCGGAAAAACTACTTTTACGCTGGGATTGTTGCGTATTTTGCAGCAAAGGGGATTGCGTACACAAACGTTTAAATGTGGCACTGACTGCATAGATACTCAGTATCATTCCATTGCTGCTGGTTACGATTCTGTAAATCTGGATGCCTGGCTTGCATCCGACAGTCATATCCAGTCTGTTTATAATAAATATGCAGAAAAGGCAGATGCATGTATAACTGAGGGGAGTATGGGACTCTTTGATGGCTATAATCGTATGCAAGGGAGTAATGCTCATATTGCGCGATTATTGAAGATACCCGTAATATTAGTGGTCAACGCACGTGCAACTGCATATTCAGTAGCGCCTGTATTGTATGGATTCAAACATTTCAAGAATTTGGTTCATGTAGCAGGTGTTATTTTTAATCAGGTTGCTTCATCCGTTCATTTAAATTTGTTGCGTGAAGCTTGCGTCGATGCAGGTGTAGAATGTCTGGGATATTTACCTATAATAGATGATTTTAAATTGCCTTCCCGCCATTCTGGCTTGACACTGACAGCCAGGCGTTCTATAGACGAACAAATAGACCAGATCGCTTCTCTAGTGGACAAATATGTGAATGTAGATAAGTTGTTAAGTTTATGTGAACGCATTTTCCCCTGTCAGCATATTCTTCCTTACACATCTGATTCGGAGTTAGAAAACAGACCAATAACAAACAGTAAAAAGTTACGTATAGCTATCGCACGCGATTCGGCCTTTTGTTTTTTATCGCGTGAAACGATTGATTCCTTGTCACGAAACGGGCAAATTACCTATTTTAGTCCTATATATGGCAGTGACCTTCCGGAAGCTGATCTGGTTTATATTCCAGGAGGATATCCGGAACTGTTTGCACGTCAGCTATATCGCCGGAAACGATTATTCGGACAGCTTCGCAACTATATTGAGAATGGGGGCAAACTGCTGGCCGAATGTGGGGGAATGCTCCTGCTTTCACACTCTATAACCGCACGTCGTGGGGGAACTGCCTATGAAATGGCTGATATCTTTCCTTTTAATTTTACAGTGACCGATTCGCGAGTATGTACTGGCTATCGTCAAATGAATTACCGGAAACTGATGCTGCGTGGTTATGAATCTCATTATACAGAACAGCTTATAACGTCTGAAAATTTAATTCCGGCAGCATCAGTTTATACAATGCGTGGTAATACGGTACCATCTTCGTTCTATCGGCATAATAATGCTTATGCCAGTCTTGTACGCTGGTATTGGGGAGTAAATGATATGCTGGATTTATGGAGTGATGAAGATCTTTTATAGTCGGTCTTTAAAAACTGATATTTATTCCAGCCATAACTGTTGCCCGTGGCATCGGATATCCTGCATTAATCTCATATTTTTGCGCCAGCAAGTTCTCACCGCGTGCCCAGATATTCAACCAACGGCAAGCTTGATATGAAGCCCGTATGTTCCATAAAACAAATTCTTCTGTTTTAATTGGATCGGTTTGTGTATAAAGTCCGGAGATATATTGTATGCCAGTAGATATATCCCAATGTCTATAGTTAAAGTTGACTCCGGTATAAAGCTTGTGCTTTGGGGCTGCCAAAACAGGATTCTTCATATGCAGATAACTATAATTCCCGTCGACAGACCAATATTGACTGATACGCCAGGCTGCTTGTAGTTCTATTCCGGAATTTTCTATTTCGCCGGAATTCTGATTTAGCATACCACTACCATTGGGATTGGGAAGAGTTTCAATAAGATTTTTCCCGTCAATGTAAAACAAGTTTACTCCATAAGTAAATCTGCCGTTCAGCAATTGTTGCGAAAAAGCCAATTCATAATTCCACATGGATTCCGGTTGTAAATCGGGGTTCTGTGGCGGAAACATATACATCTCCCGTAGAATTGGGTAACGGAAGCCCTTCGATGCAGAAGCTTTCATTTCAATCGTATGGGGCAAATGAAAAGCCAGTCCTGCTTGTGGCACCCATTCCAATCCAACACGTGAATGATGATCTGCGCGAAGTCCGGCATTGAAAGTCAGCCAAGTTCCTATATTTTGGCGCAGATCAACATAGCCAGCCAATCCGTTTTCATGCTTGTTTACCAGATCTGATGTTGTACCTATATGCTCTACTTACATATTCATTCCAAGCCTTACCTCCGTATCGAAACCAGTCAATCCCTGCTGTTATTCGGTTTCCCTTAAAAAACTGCATACTCTGATAGAGTGAAACTCCCATCATATTATCCCGTGAGTTAAAACGCCCATCCTGAGGTTTCTTTTCTTTCGAAGGTGTATATCCATCGTTAATCCAATGTTTTCCCCAATTGTAAAAAAAACTCAGACCTCCGGATGTCTGTTCATAGTTGTTTTCAATAGCGAATGAAGTTACCCCTCTCGTAATACGCTGGTCACCGTCGAGCAACGGAGCCGTTATCGGTCCCGGATATGATGCATTGAAATGGGTTATGTTTATATCTCCTCGCAAATTCCAGTTGCCGGTCATTTCATAGCCTAATTTTGCATATCCTCCGTATCGTTCAAACTCCATATTATTACGATGCCCGTCTGTACGATTATACGACCCTGACACTACACTGGAAAAACGTCCTTTACGAATACGGCTGGTGAATTCTGATTCCAATGTGTTGTAAGAACCATATCCCATGTGAATATTAGTATTTACACCGTTGTCATGCATTTTGCGGGTGACAATATTTATTACGCCACCCATTGCATTGGAGCCATAGAGTACAGATGCCGGACCTCTTAGAACTTCTACCCTATCGGCAAGAAATGATTGGTAAGCATCTGCTATAGGGTGACCGAATATACCGGCATATTATGGATGACCGTCAATCATAACCATTAATCTGCCTGTCCCGCCACTTAGACCACGCAGCGAAATACCTCCGGCAGCACCAGTTGAAACCCCATATCCCATGATACCTCTTGAGGTGACAAACAGTCCCGGAATTTGTTCGGTAAGCACAGGTAATAAAGAGGGTTGCATGGCATGTTCTATGTCGATGCGGTTGATTACGGAAACTGTTTGTGAAAGATGGCGCACATCTGTCTCGTTACGGCTTCCTGTAACCACTACCTCTCCTATTTCATAAACTTTGCTTGCACGAATTGTATCATGTTTTTGTTCTTGCGATATCCCTGGAGTACAGATCAGGTTCAAAAAGCCTGCAAAAACAATTGTTTTTCTTAATATTGGTTATTCTATCCATTACTGATTTTGATTTTGATGGCAAAGATACCCTATTTCAGGATATAATACTTACCTCGATTACTGATTATGTTTACTTTATTACGGTTTCTTAGATAAGAAGTGATATGTTTTTATAAGCAGTTTATTAGTTTATATAGATTGTACACGCATTTCTTTTCAGACAAAATACAAGAAAAGTAATGTAAATATTAGAGAAAAAATCATATCTTTGCATTATGATTGAATTAGCAAAACATATTGAAGTATTACTCCTGGAGAACGATTGCGTGATTGTTCCTGGTCTAGGAGGCTTTATAGCTCACTATCGTTCGTGTGTATACAACGAAGATACGGGAGAGTTTTGTCCGCCGGCACGTACAATCGGCTTTAATCCTCAACTTGTCATGAATGACGGTTTGCTTGTACAGTCTTATATGCAAGCATATAATACGGATTTTCCTGATGCAACCCGCAAGATAGAAAAGCTCGTACAGAAACAGAAAGAAGATATTTACCGATACGGACATATATATTTGAACAATGTAGGTACGCTGTATTATAATATGAACGGAGTATATGAATTTGAACCGGAAGCAAATGGTTTCTTTACTCCTTCATTATATGGACTTCAAGGATTCACATTTCCAAAGTTGTCACCAGAGAATGTACCTCAGGAGAAACCTTTGGTCGAATATGCTATGCCCCGCACGGTAAAGACCAGTACACGCCGTTCGTCCTTTCATTATCGCAGATGGAGCAAGAACATAGTAGCAATAGCAGCTGCAATATTGTTGTTTTTCTTGTTTTCTATTCCAGTGGAAAACACCTACTTGGATGATGCTGAATATGCTTCTTTAGGTTCGACTGGATTATTTGATGCTATTAAAAATCATTCTATGGCATCAAGTATTATTACGGTCTCTCCTTCTGTTCAGCAACAGGAAAAGAAACAAAAAACAGTAAAAAAGCAATCTGTAAAGAATAATATCAATACACTGAAACCGGTTGCTGTGAAAATAGAAAAAGTTGCAGCTCCATCGGCAAAGCCGGCAGCACATGTTGTAAAGGATGTGAAGCAACCTGTAGAAAAAAAGACTCCTGCAGCTAATAAAGTGCCTCAAAAAGCGACTACAAAAGCTGACAGTTATATTATAGTTGCAAGTCTGGCAACAAATAGTGACGCAATGCAAGTCGTAAAACAAATGCAGCAAAAAGGTTATAAGGAAGCGCAAATTCTGGAATCGGACGGACGTTTCCGTGTTGCAATCAACCGATATACTAATCAGACTGATGCATATAAACAGATTAAAGAATTGAAGAAAAATGCAGATTTTGCGTCAGCATGGGTGCTTACAACTAAATAAACCGAGAATAATCACATTATGAAAAGAGTCAGATGTCCGAAGTGTGACAACTACATACAATTTGATGAAACAAAATACGAAGAAGGTCAGTCATTGGTTTTCGTATGCGATAATTGTAAAAAACAGTTTGGTATCCGTATTGGAAAATCCAAACTGAGTGCAGGTTCCCGTCGTGAAGAAGTCGTTGATGAGAGAGAAGGAACACAAGATTTTGGCAACGTGATAGCTATAGAAAATGTTTTCGGCTATAAACAAGTGCTCCCTTTGCATGAAGGTGATAATATAATAGGTCGCCGTAGTAAAGGGAATGAAATTGATATTCCTGTAGAAACAAATGATCCAAGCATGGATCGCCGGCATTGCGTGCTGAATGTAAAGCAAAACAAACAAGGGAAAATCGTATATACCCTACGGGATAATGACAGCATAACGGGAACTTTCCTGATGAATGAACTTTTAGGTCCCAAAGATCGTGTACGTATAGAAGACGGAGCCATTTTTACTCTTGGAGCAACTACGCTCATTTTACGAGCAGCAGAAGAAAAATAAATTTTTATATATTAAGGATAACTAAACTAAATAACCTAACTTTTTAACCTAACTTTGTTATGGCATCAAACAACGTAATGATTGTACGCCACAAGCTATTGGAAAAACTGGTCGCTTTGTGGAAGGAAAACCAGCTAGTTGAAAAAATAGATCGTGTTCCTTTGGAATTCAGTCCTCGCCGTTCTCAACCTGTAGGACGCTGCTGTATTCATAAAGAACGCGCCGTAACGAAATATAAGTCACTTCCGTTGCTGGGCTGGGATATGTCTGATGAAACGGATGAACTGACTCCTCTATCGGAATATGCCCGTCAGGCATTGGATCGTAGAAACAAACTTAAAGAAAATATTCTGTGTGTTATAGATGAAGCATGCTCTTCTTGTGTACAGGTTAATTACGAAGTAAGTAATCTGTGCCGTGGTTGTGTGGCCAGAAGCTGCTATATGAACTGCCCGAAAGGAGCTGTACATTTCGACAAGAAAACAGGACAGGCACATATTGATCATGATACTTGTATCAGCTGTGGTATTTGTCATAAAAGTTGTCCTTATCATGCGATTGTATATATTCCGGTACCTTGTGAAGAAGCATGTCCGGTAAAAGCAATCAGCAAAGATGAAAATAATATAGAGCACATAGACGAAAGCAAATGTATTTATTGCGGAAAGTGTTTGAATGCATGTCCGTTTGGCGCAATTTTCGAGATATCTCAGGTATTCGATGTGTTGGAAGCAATACGCCGTGGTGAACAGGTTGTTGCAATTCCGGCTCCTTCTGTACTGGGACAGTTCGATGCAACTATCGACCAGGTTTACGGAGCTTTGAAAGAGGTAGGCTTTGCTGATGTAATAGAAGTTGCCGAAGGAGCTATGCAGACAACAAGCAATGAGGCACACGAATTACTTGAAAAGCTGGAGGAAGGACAAAAGTTTATGACAACCTCATGCTGTCCTTCATATATTGAGCTAGTAAACAAGCATATTCCTGCTATGAAGCCTTATGTGTCAGGTACAGGCTCTCCTATGTATTATGCTTCACGTATTGCCAAAAAGAAATATCCGGAAGCAAAAGTTGTTTTTATAGGTCCGTGTATTGCAAAGCGTAAAGAAGCACAGCGTGATGAGTGTGTAGACTACGTAATGACATTCGAAGAATTACACTCAGTATTCCGTGGATTAGGTATTGAACTGGCTCAAGCCAATCCGTATAAGGTTGCCTATGAATCTGTTTGTGAAGCCCATGGCTTTGCACAAGCTGGTGGTGTTGCAGGAGCAGTTAAGTCATATTTGGGTCCTAAGGCAGATGGTATAAAGATGCTGCAGTTCTCAGACTTCAACAAGAAGAGTATCGGACAGATGCGTGCATGGGCTAAGACAGGAAAAGTGGATGCCCAATTCATCGAAATGATGGCATGCGAAGGAGGATGTGTAACAGGACCAAGTGCTTATAATGATTCTGTTTCAGGAAAACGCCAGTTGAATCAAGATTTGCTGAAACGTACGCTGAAATATGAAAATTATAAAGAAGAATAATCTCTTCTCTACCTTATGAGAAGTTTAATAGAACGTCTTCATCGGGAGCATACACTGGCTCCCGATGAATTTCGTATCTTATTGAGTCAGTGTAATGATAAGGATTTATCCTATATCAATGCTCTTGCAAGAGAAGTTTCACATGCTAGCTTTGGAAACCGGATTTTTATCCGGGGACTTATTGAAGTTGGCAACCGATGTAAGAATGACTGCTACTATTGTGGTATCCGGCGTAGTAATCATCTGATAGAACGCTATCATTTGGATGAAGAAACAATTCTGGCGTGTTGCCGACATGGTTATGAACTGGGATTCCGGACGTTTGTTCTTCAGGGAGGAGAAATGAATGATGATGAAATGATTATACGTACTGTATCCTCTATTCGAAAAGAGTTTCCAGACGTAGCAATTACACTTTCATTAGGAGAAAAAGAAACATCTGTATACGAACGTTTTTTCCAGGCTGGAGCTAACAGATATTTACTTCGTCACGAAACGCATAACGAGCTTCATTATCGCAAGCTTCACCCTGAAGCTATGTCTTTGTCCAACCGTCTGAGGTGTCTGGCAGACTTGAAGCGTATTGGTTTCCAGACTGGAACAGGGATTATGGTAGGAAGCCCATATCAGACTATTGATAATTTGATAGAAGATATCCTTTATATCGAAAACTTTCAACCAGAAATGATCGGTATTGGACCGTTTCTTCCACATCATGATACTCCTTTTGCAATGATGCCTTCGGGAAGTTTGAACCAGACACTGCTCCTACTCTCCATTTTCCGTCTGATGCATCCTCATGCTTTAATTCCTTCTACAACAGCACTTGCTACCCTTTCTCCAGAAGGACGAGAAAAAGGCATATTGGCAGGAGCCAATGTGGTAATGCCTAACCTCTCTCCCGTCATACAACGGAGCAAATATTCCTTATATGATAATAAGGCTTCTCTAGGTGCTGAAGCAGCCGAAGGGCTTCTTCTGTTGGAACAGCGACTGAAAGTAATAGGATATGTCATAGATAAAGGTCGAGGAGATTACAACGCATACTAAACATCGTTTTATTATTAAATATAAAGTCAATTATGTATAAAATAGATTCACCTCATGCAGAAGAATTCATCAATCACGATGAAATCATGGCTACACTGGATTATGCAAAAGCCAACAAAGACAATCGTGAGTTGATTCGTTCTATCATAGATAAAGCTCGCGACTGTAAAGGACTTTCTCATCGTGAAGCCGCCGTTCTGTTGGAATGTGACGACAATGATTTGTTGGAAGAAATATATGCACTGGCACGCAAGATTAAACAGCGCTTTTACGGTAACCGTATTGTTATGTTTGCTCCGCTTTATTTGTCAAACTACTGTGTAAACAGTTGCGTATACTGTCCTTACCACATCAAAAACAAGTCGATTGCCCGCAAGAAGCTTACTCAGGATGAGATTCGCCAGGAAGTCATTGCATTGCAAGATATGGGACATAAACGTCTTGCTATCGAGGCTGGTGAAGATCCGCTGCATAATCCGATAGAATATATCCTGGAATCTATAAAGACCATTTACAGCATTAAGCATAAAAATGGAGCTATCCGGCGTGTGAATGTAAATATAGCTGCAACAACAGTCGAAAATTACCGTCGTTTGCACGATGCAGGAATTGGAACTTATATTTTGTTTCAGGAAACTTATCATAAAGAGAACTACGAAAAACTTCATCCACGCGGACCCAAAAGTAATTATGCATATCATACAGAGGCAATGGACCGCGCTATGCAGGGAGGTATCGATGATGTAGGAATAGGAGTACTATTCGGACTTAATACATATCGGTACGATTTTGTTGGTATGTTGATGCATGCTGAACACTTAGAAGCTACATACGGAGTAGGACCTCATACTATTAGTGTTCCGCGTATCTGTTCGGCCGATGACATCAATGCATCCGATTTTGAAAATGCTATTTCAGATGAGATCTTCCAGAAAATTGTGGCTGTGATCCGTATCAGCGTTCCTTATACTGGTATGATTGTTTCTACTCGCGAATCTCAACGCTCACGAGAAAAAGTATTGGCATTAGGAGTTTCTCAACTTAGTGGAGGTTCACGTACAAGTGTTGGTGGATATGTACACGAAGAAACTCCCGAAGAAAATTCGGCACAGTTTGATGTAAGCGATCGCCGTACTCTTGATGAAATAGTATCCTGGCTGTTGAGATTAGGGTATATCCCCAGCTTCTGTACAGCGTGTTATCGAGAAGGTCGTACGGGAGACCGTTTCATGTCGCTGGTAAAAACCGGACAAATAGCCAATTGTTGTGCTCCAAATGCGCTGATGACACTACAGGAATATTTGGAAGATTATGCTTCTCCAGAAACGCGTGAATTGGGTGTGAAAATGATCCGTGAACAGATGGAACAGATTCCTAATCCTGCTATCCGTCGTCGTGCTTTGGAAAATCTGGAACGTATTTCCGAGGGACAACGAGATTTCAGATTCTAATTAATAAAGTTTGAATTTTATGCAAGAAACACCTCGTGCCAACCGCCTGCATATCGGGCTATTTGGCAAACGCAATAGTGGAAAGTCATCGCTGATTAATGCCCTTACTAATCAGGAAGTAGCTCTGGTTTCGGACATAGCAGGAACAACCACTGATCCTGTATATAAAGCAATGGAAATACATGGAATAGGTCCGTGTGTTTTCATTGATACCGCAGGGCTTGATGATGACGGTGAACTGGGAGCACTTCGTATCCAGCAGACTATGCGTGCTATGGATTGCACTGACATTGCATTATTAGTGTGCACAGGAGATGATATAGAGAAAGAACTTGAATGGAGTCGTTTGTTGAAAGAGAAAAATATTCCAGTAGTATGGATATTGAATAAAGCAGATTTGCTGACAGACGTTACTTCTACAATTCGTTCGATAGAAAAAAAATGTGGACAGGTTCCCCTTGGGGTAAGTGCCTGCACTAAACAAGGAATGGAAGATATCCGTCGTAGTCTGATTGCTAAATTACCTGATGAAACAATGTCGCGAGGGATTGTTGGCAAACTGGTGGAAGAAGGAGATACGGTAATGCTCGTTATGCCACAAGATATTCAGGCTCCTAAAGGCAGACTAATCCTTCCTCAAGTCCAGACAATTCGTGAATTACTTGACAGGAAGTGCCTCGTAATGAGTTGTACGACAGATCAAATAGATCGTATGCTTCAAGCATTAGTACATCCTCCAAAACTCATCATTACAGATTCCCAAGTTTTCAAGACTGTATATGAAAAGAAGCCTTCTGCAAGTAGATTGACTTCTTTCTCTGTCCTCTTTGCCCAATATAAAGGTGACATTGATTATTTCATAGAGGGAGCAAATGCTATTGGAAGACTGACAGAAAATTCTCGTGTCTTGATCGCAGAAGCGTGTACTCATGCCCCACTAACTGAAGATATCGGAAGGGTAAAAATACCCAATATGCTTCGTAAAAAGTTTGGATCAGGATTGCTGATTGAACATGTCTCTGGAACAGATTTTCCTGAGGATTTAAGTAAATATGATCTCATCATTCATTGTGGAGCTTGCATGTTTAATCGTAAATATGTGCTAAGCCGTGTAGAACAAGCACGTAAGCAGAATATCCCGATGACAAACTATGGAGTAACTATAGCATATCTGGCAGGAATTTTAGATAAAATAGATTATTGATGAAAAAAAAGTAGGTTTTATTATTGCTTATTTGTATAATAAGACCTACTTTTGTTCGACAATTCATCTGCGGTAGTAGCTCAGTTGGTAGAGCATTAGCTTCCCAAGCTAAGGGTCACGGGTTCGAATCCCGCTTACCGCTCTCGTTGATAATCAGGAGTTTATTTGATATAAGCTTCTGATTTTTTGTTTTGAAATAAGCTGGTTTTACCTATAGTTTAACCATGTGAGTTAAACCGAGAGTTAAACCAAAAAACGATGAATGCAACTGTAAATGTCGTATGTTACACATCTAAGATTTTATCTAATGGCGAACACCCTTTAATGCTTCGCATTTGTAAAGACGGTAAAAAGAAATACCAAAGTTTAGGAATATCAGTAAATCCTAAATATTGGGACTTTAAGAAAAATACACTTAAAGCATGTTGTCCCAATAAGGAATATATTCAGAAAATTATTCTCAATAAGCAGATGGAATTTCAGCAGCGCATGTTACAGCTAATTTGTGAGCAGAAAGATTATACCGTTGCAACCTTATTGAATAAAGACTGTGTCACGTTTACATTGAAAACAGTAGAGGAGTTTTATTGTAATTTAATAGAGCAATATGCTTGTGAAGATAAATGCGGAAACCGTCTTATATATAAGGCATCTTTAAACTCTATTAAAACTTTTACTAAAGGAAAACTTAATATTCCATTTAGTGATATTGATACTATATGGCTAACTAAATATGAAAAGTGGTTACGCTCTAAAGGTAATAAAGATACAACTATCAGTTTGATGTTTCGTACCTTACGGAGTACATACAATAAAGCTATCAATGCCAAATGTGCTCGAGTTTCTGATTATCCTTTTAATGAATATAAAATCAACAAGTTCAATACTACAACTCAAAAAAGAGCTATTGCTAAAACTGACGTACTGAAGTTTAAAACAGAAGTTCAACCTATGGGGAAGCGGCAGTATATTGAGTTGAGTAAAGATATTTTTATTTTCAGCTATCTATGTGGTGGAATCAATTTTACAGATATAGCTAATTTAACACATGAGAATATTCAAAGTGGTAGACTGCATTATATCCGTCAGAAAACAGGAAAACAAATAAAGATAGGAATACCACAGGAAGCCATGCGGATAATAGAGAAATATTCAAAAACAGGCAGAGGATATTTATTTCCGATTTTGGATAGTAAGGTTCACAAAACCGCCTTACAGAAACAGAACAGAATACACAAGCTACTTGGCAAAGTCAATAAAAACCTAAAACTGCTTGCAGCACAACTTGGGGTTGAAGCTAACGTTACAACCTATGTTGCTCGCCACTCATTTGCCAGTGTTCTTAAAAAATCTGGAGTAAACATAGCATTGATAAGTGAAGCGTTAGGGCATTCTGATTTAGCAACCACCCAAATATACCTTGATAGCTTTGATAATGAACAAATGGACGATGCAATGAAGAATTTACTTTAAAATGATTATCCCACTTGCAGTTATTGTGAGTGGGATTTTCTTTTTTACTTTTGCATATAAACCTATAATTATTAACAATGGAACTAACAGAAGAAAATCTTGAATATATCACTTTCGTTGCTATGGGATATTGCCACTTACCAAAATTTAATGATGAATATTCCAAATTGAATGCTTCAATTCATGCTAAAAGCATTTTTAAAGCAAGATACGAAACTCTAAATGAAACATTTCAAAAAGCCTATCAAGAATATAGCCAAAATGAAAAAATCAAATCTACTATAAATATTTACCAACTGGATTCAGATAAACTATGGCTGTTGTTTTTATTTATTACAGATTTTACAGAAAGTTGTTTCTATGAAGATACAAATATAGAAGAACATTCAATATCAGATTTCTGTAAAGAGTGCATTTCATTAATTGAAAATAGTAACGATGTTAATATTACCATTACCTCACCTGATAAGAGAATTAGCCTAAAAAATCGGCACAGTTGCATAAGTCCGTGGCAATATAATCATGTTATCCAAAGATTATGGACGCTCTGAACATAAAGAAAGGTAAATCCTGCACACCGCGTAGTTGTGCTCTAAAGCCTTTCAACTTAGAGTTAAGAGATTCAGCATGAGCATTGGTTGATCTGTTTATGAAGTAATTTAGTACTTCTTCTTCCTTGTACTTGATGGCATCCCTTGCAGCCTTTACTTCACGCAACGTACAAACTGAAACCTTCTGATACCACTCATGCAGTTTAACCTTAGCAGTACCCCGGTCGATAGACTTGTTGCTAAACACGCTTCTTAGGCTACAAATCAAAGTATATGCATCCTTTATCTTTGGGAACATCCTGAAAAGTATCTTTGCACGTGTTTTCTGCCTGTCAGTCCATTTTTCACCACTCACACTCAGCAGATACTTGCTTCTTGTCAGTAGTTCTATGACAGTTTCGCCATTGGCAAGCATGGTTGGCCTGAAGCGTTTGTTCAACCTCTGTGGCTTGCGTCCCCGCTTCTTGCCTTTGTATTTCTTTGGATGTTTCTTGCGGTAGTATTTACGGCTCTTTACCAGCTGTTCAAGTTTCTTT
>ERZ835980.837-NODE-837-length-39511-cov-4.564857_pt1 | contig 39511 bp, 31 predicted proteins | sample MGYA00519943_ERZ835980 | MGnify/ENA primary metagenome ERZ835980 (study PRJEB31850, sample SAMEA3708791) | human gut metagenome | biome: human gut; feature: human-associated habitat; material: faeces | place: China | collected 2014 ... | reverse complement strand
CCTGGATGTTGCGCAGCAACTGCTCCGACGAGCGGCCGGAGGCGTTCATGAGGCGCAGATATTCCCCCGCATCCCGGCGCGCAAGCGAATCACGCATCTGCGGCACGCGCGCGTTTTCGGCGAAAAAGTGTGCTGCGCGGTCGTCGGCAAGCCCCGGCTGCCGGTGGGCGAAAAAGTCAGCCGGGTCGACCTGTGAGAGCGTCTCGGCGCCGAAGCGCCGCGCAACGCTGTGCATATCGGCCGGGATCGCGGCGTAGGCCGCCGTCAGCCCTGCGTGGCTGCCGCCGGTGTCCGTCAGGCTGAGCGTGAGCCCCATGGCGGCAAACGGCGCCGCGACCGGAAGGATCTCCCCGGCGGCAAAATCGAGATACACCGCGCCGCTGCGCGCGCACGCCATCTGATCCATGAGGCCAGAGGGCTTTCCGAAGTGCCGGTTTTCCGCCTGCTGGCCGAAGCGGGCAAGCTGCTCCGGCGTGAACGCGCCGCCGTTATAGAGCGCGTTGAAGATGCGTCCGACGAGGATCTCGAACGCGGCCGAGGACGACAGGCCGCCGCCCGTGCGCAGCGCAGAGGAAGCCCACGCCTCGAAGCCGCCGATCTGCCCGCCGGCTTCCAGAATGGCCGCCGCCACGCCGCGCACGAGCGCCCACGGCTTGCCATAGGCGCGCGGGTCAACGCTCAGATCGTCGAGCGAGACGGTAAACGGACGGTAGCCCCGTGAGTGGATGCACACGCGCCGGTCACGGCGGCGCGTGGCGCGCGCGCGGATGCCCACGTCCACGGACGCCGCCAGCACGCGCCCGAGCTGATGGTCGGTATGATTCCCGGCCAGCTCCGTGCGGCCGGGCGCAAAAAATCGCTGCATGATCTCCCTCCAAAAACAGCCTTGCTGAATTTGTGCGCACAGCAGACAAAAGGCCGGCAGGCAAACTGCCCACCGGCCTGACTGTGCAGAAAACTCAGTGCTTGCGCGCGAGCACCCGCTCGATGCCGCGCACGACGCCGGCAGCATCCACGCCGTATTTGGCGAGAAGCTCGGTGTACTTGCCGGTCTCGGTGAACGTGTCGGGAATGCCGACAAACTCCGTCGGCGCAGCCGCGCCGCCCCATGCGAGCACCTCCGCCACGGCGCTGCCGAGGCCGCCGTAGATGTTGTGCTCCTCGGCGGTGACGATCGCGCCCGTCTCCTGCGCGCAGCGCAGGATGAGCTCACGGTCGATGGGCTTGATGGAGTACATGTCCACCACGCGCACGGACACACCGCGCTCGGCCATCTGCTCGGCCGCCTCGATCGCCTTGTGCACAAGGATGCCGCAGGCGATGACGGTCACGTCCGTGCCGTCGCGCACGATCGCGCCCTTGCCGCACTCGAACTTCGTGTTCTCGTCATACAGATCCGGGTACACGTCGCGCGACAGGCGCAGGTACATCGGGCCGTAGGTGTCGACGGCGTACTTCGTCGCCCAGCGGGTGCTGGCCGCGTCCGACGGGACGAGCACGGTCATGTTCGGCAGCGAGCGCATGACGGCGATGTCCTCGGTGGCGTGATGCGTCGCGCCGTCGAGTGCGTCGGACATGCCGCAATAGGCACCGCCGAACTTCACGTTCAGGTTGCCGTAGCACACCTGCGCACGCGCCGAGATGAGCCCCAGCGTCGTGAGAAAGACCGTAAACGTGTTCACGAACGGGATCTTGCCGGTCGTGGAAAGGCCCGCCGCCGTGGCGACCATATCCGACTCTGCAATGCCCATGTTGAAATGCCGCTCAGGGTGCGCCTTGGCAAAAATGCCGCTCTTGGTAGAGCCGGACAGGTCGGCATCGAGCACGACGATATTCTCATTGGTATCGCCGAGCTCGGCGAGCACAGTGCCGTATACTTCACGAATGGATTTTCCCATCAGACGTTCCCTCCCAGTTCCTGCATTGCCTGCGCGAATTCCGCGTCCGGAATGGCCTTGCCGTGCCAAGCGGCCTTGCCCTCCATAAAGGACACGCCCTTGCCCTTGACCGTGTCGGCCAGGATCACGGTCGGCACGCCCTTGCAGGCGGCGGCAGCGTCGAGCGCGGCATCCAGCGCGGTCAGATCGTGCCCGTCACAGCGCAGCACGTTCCAGCCGAAGGCGCGCCACTTGCCGGGCAGATCGCGCAGCGGCATGATCTCATCGGTCATGCCGTCGAGCTGCACCTTGTTCCAGTCGACGATGGCGGTGAGATTGTCGAGGCCGAACTTCACGGCCGAGGCAGCCGCCTCCCAGACGGCGCCCTCATCGAGCTCGCCGTCGCCGAGCACGGCATACACGCGCGCGTCGGACTGATTGAGCTTCAGGCCGAGGGCGATGCCCTGCGCCGCGGCGAGACCGATGCCCAGCGGGCCGGACGGCATGTCCACGCCCGGCGTGCGCATGCACGGGTGACCCTGCAGCGGGCTGCCGGTCTGGCGCAGCGTGTTCATGCTCTCGATGGGCAGAAAGCCCTTGCCGATCAGGTTGCGGTAGAGCATGGGCGCAGCGTGCCCCTTGCAGAGCACAAGGCGGTCGCGGTTCGGGTCGTCGGGGTGCGCGGCGTCGACATGCATCCGCTGCTGGTACAGCAGCGTGAGGATCTCACAGGCAGACAGGCTGCCGCCCGGGTGGCCGGACTGTGCGCCGTGAATGGCCGTGAGTACGTCGATCCGATACTGACGGCAGAGCTCCTGGAGCTCAGCCGTGCGTTCCGGTGTCAAAGACATGGTAATTGTCCTCCTGTTTTGTGTTACATTATTAAGATACAACGACCGTATTTTGATGTCAACGGCACGAACTGGTTTTTTCGTGCCTTTTCCCTTGTTAATTTAATAATCGTTGCTTTCGTGCAAAACAATGGCTATAATTGAAAAGAATATATTTTGTTGTCTGCATCCCGCAGACCCATTCAGGAGGCGAGGTCAATGGACCCCAACAAGACGCTGAACATGACCATGCTCTGCGATTTTTATGAGCTGACGATGGGCAACGGCTATCTCGACCACAACATGCAGGATCGCATCACCTACTTCGATGTATTCTTCCGCAGCGTGCCCGACGACGGCGGCTACGCCATCGCCGCCGGTCTCGAGCAGATCATCGACTACATTCAGAACCTGCACTTCACCGACGAGGACATTGCCTATCTGCGCGGCCGGAAGCTGTTCAGCGAGGCATTTCTGGACTATCTGAAAAACTTCCGCTTCACCGGCGACATCTGGGCTGTGCCAGAGGGCACGCCCGTATTCCCGCGTGAGCCGCTCATCACGGTGCGCGCCCCGGCCATTCAGGCGCAGCTCGTGGAGACGTACCTGCTGCTGCAGATCAACCACCAGAGCCTGATCGCCACGAAGGCCAGCCGCATCTGCCGCGCCGCACAGGGACGCACGGTGCTCGAGTTCGGCTCGCGCCGCGCGCAGGGTGCCGACGGGGCGATCCTCGGCGCGCGCGCCGCCTACATCGGCGGCTGTGCCGGCACCGCCTGCACGATCTCGGACGAGGTGTACGGCGTGTATGCCGGCGGCACGATGGCACACTCCTGGGTGCAGATGTTCGACTCCGAGCTCGACGCCTTCCGCGCCTACTGCCAGACCTACCCCACCAACGCCACCCTGCTCGTGGACACCTACAACAGCCTGCAGTCCGGCGTGCCGAACGCCATCCGCGCCTTCAATGAGGTGCTCAAGCCGCTGGGCATCACGCGCTGCGGCATCCGCTTCGACTCCGGCGACATCGCCTACCTGACGAAAAAGGCGCGCAAAATGCTCGACGACGCCGGCTGGACCGACTGCAAGATCACCGTGTCCAACGCGCTCGATGAGCGCCTGATCGCGGGGCTGCTGCGGCAGGGCGCGCAGGTCGACAGCTTCGGCGTGGGCGAGCGGCTCATCACCGCGCGCAGCGAGCCGGTGTTCGGCGGCGTGTACAAGCTTGCGGCCGTCGAGGACGAGGACGGCAACATCATCCCGAAGATCAAGATCAGCGAAAACGTCGGCAAGATCACAAACCCGCACTTCAAGAAGGTCTACCGCTTCTACAGCAAGGACACCGGCATGGCCGAGGCGGATTACATCTGCCTGCATGACGAGGACGTGGACGACACGCAGCCGCTCGAGATCTGCGACCCCGACGCGACGTGGAAGAAGAAGGTGCTCACCGACTTCACGGCGCGTGAGCTGCTCGTGCCCGTCTTCCGCGGCGGCGAGCTCGTGTACCAGAAGCCCTCGCTCGATGAGATCCGCACCTACTGCGCCGGGCAGCTTGCGACCCTGTGGCCGGAGGTGCTGCGCTTTGACTACCCGCACAACTACTACGTCGACCTGTCGGATAAGCTGCTGAAGATCAAGCTCGATCTGCTCAACGCCGGCGGAAAGTCGCAGGGCTGAGGCATGGAGGCAGCTTCCCGCCGTCAGGCGATCCTTGACCGGCTGCGCACGGCCGACCGTCCCGTGAGCGCGTCCGCGCTCGCCGCCGGGCTGAACGTCAGCCGCCAGATCATCGTGGGCGACATCGCGCTGCTGCGCGCAGGCGGCGCGGAGATCTCCGCCACGCCGCGCGGCTACGTGCTGCCGCGGGCGACCGACGGCATCACGCGCACCATCGCCTGCCGCCACACGCTTGCACAGACCGGGCAGGAGCTCGACATCCTTGTGGACAACGGCTGCACCGTGCTCGACGTCATCGTTGAGCACCCGGTCTACGGCCAGCTCACCGGTCAGCTCCAGATCAGCAGCCGCTACGATGTGGAGCAGTTTCTCGCGCGCATCCGCGACAGCGACGCCGCACCGCTGAGTATGCTCACCGGCGGACTGCACCTGCACACGCTGTGCTGCCCGAACGAGGATGCCTACACACGCGCCTGCGCCGCGCTCAAGGCCGCCGGGCTGCTGCTGGGCGATTGACAGAAGTTTAATTTAGTTGACAAGTGCATGCGAAGCCTTTATAGTATGCTTTACAGGTGTCAAGACACCTGTAAAGCATACTTATTTTATCTCACATATTTCTAGGAGGGCTTCACTATGCAGCGATTCCGGGACTTTCTGAAGCGAAAGGACATCGAGATCACTCTGCGGCGCTACGGCATCGACGCGCTCGGCGCGATGGCGCAGGGCCTGTTTTGCTCGCTGCTGATCGGCACGATCCTCAACACGCTCGGTCAGCAGTTCCACATCGGTTTTCTCAACGCCATCATCTTCACCCTCGGCAAGGGTGAGGCTGCGGTCGGCTATACGATCGGCGGCTGCGCGTCGCTGATGGTCGGTCCGGCGATGGCGGTCGCCATCGGTCACGCGCTGCACGCGCCGGCGATGGTGCTCTTCTCCCTCGTTCCGGTCGGCTTTGCGACAAACGCCATGGGCGGCGCCGGCGGTCCGCTGGCTGTGCTTGTGACGGCGGTCGTCGCGGCCGAGTTCGGCAAGGCCGTCAGCAAGGAGACAAAGGTGGACATTCTCGTGACCCCCATCGTCACGATCCTCGTCGGCATCGGGCTCGCCATGCTCGTCGCCGCGCCCATCGGCAAGGGCGCAAGCTGGGTCGGCAACATCATCATGTGGGCGACCGAGCAGCAGCCGTTCGTCATGGGCATCGTCGTGTCGGTCATCGTGGGCATCGCGCTCACGCTGCCGATCTCGTCGGCGGCCATCTGCGCGGCGCTCTCGCTCACGGGGCTTGCGGGCGGCGCGGCCGTGGCCGGCTGCTGCGCGAACATGGTGGGCTTCGCCGTGCTGAGCTTCCGTGAAAACGGCTGGGGCGGTCTGGTCAGTCAGGGTCTCGGCACGAGCATGCTGCAGATGGGCAACATCGTCCGCAACCCGAAGATCTGGATCCCCGCCATCGTGACGTCCGCCATCACGGGGCCGATCGCAACGTGCATCTTCAAGCTCCAGATGAACGGCGCCGCCGTCAACTCCGGCATGGGCACGTGCGGTCTGTGCGGCCCGATCGGCGTGTGGACCGGCTGGGTCGCTCCGAGCGAGGCGGCCATCGCCAATGGCGCTGTGGCCATTCAGCCCGGCGCGATGGACTGGATCGGTCTGCTGCTGGTGTGCATCGTGCTGCCGGCCGTGATCTGCTGGGCGATCGGCCTGCTGTGCCGCCGTCTCGGCTGGATCCGCGAGGGCGATCTGAAGCTCGACTGAACCAGTATCGTCAAACCGCACAGGAGCTGATCCTGTGCGGTTTTTCATGTGCTGCGCCGCGATTTGACGGATGTCCCGAAACGCTGTATAATCGGTGCATCCCAGTACCCGGAGGCGAAGCGTATGCCGATCATTGTCGACCGTGAGCAGATCCGCACGGACATCCTCATGGCGTTTGAGCGCTGCATCGAGCGCAAGCCCATGCTGAGCGTGTCCCTGCGCGACATTGCAGCCGAGGCGGGCATGAGCCATGCCAAGCTGCTCAATTATTTTGAAAGCAAAAACGACCTTGTTCTCGCCTATGTGCGCTACACGCGCGAATATATGAGCGAAAAGTGCAGCCAGTGGTTCGCCGCGCACGCGCGCGCGGACTATGCCTCCAACCTCGCGTACATGAACGCCTTCATGGACTACGTGGCCAACGCCCCGTCGCATGAGCAGCGCCCAAGCGCCACGACCCAGACCTACGTCCTCGCGCGCTATGATCCGGAGATCGGGCAGCTCGTGCAGGACGAGTTTCGCGCCTGGCGCACGCTCATGGAGCAGTGCCTCATCCGCATCTACGGTCAGGAGGCCGGCATGCACGAGGCCGAGGCGATGATGATCCTCATCGCCGGCACGTTCATCTGCAACTACAACCGTGCGCTCACCGGTGAGATCAACGACAACATCCTCGGCTATCTCGGAAACCTGAGCCGTTCATAACGTGAAAAACAAGTCCGCCTGACAAGCTGTCAAGCGGACTTTTGCGTATTGTGCGCCGTCACGTGTCTGCGTGCGCATCGCAGTAATGGTGGTAGATGTTCTCGATATACAGCGCCGCGTCGCGGCCGCGCCCGGCGGAGAGCATATCGATGATGCGCAGCTCCTGCTCTATGACCGTCTCCGCGCCCCAGAAGCCGACACACCGCTCCCAGAGGATGCCGCCCACATCCGCAAGGCTGTTCATGAGCATGGGGAAGATGCGGTTGCCGCTCAGCTCGGCGATGGTCGTGTCGAAGCGGCGCATCCACCGCGCATAGACAGCGTTGCCCTCACCCGCATCCACGGCAGCGCGCAGCCCGTCCGTGATGGCGCGCAGCTGCTGCATATCCTCCGGCGTGCCGTGCTCACCGAGCAGGACCATCGCCCCGCCCTCGATCGCGTCGCGCGCCTCGACGAGAGAGCTCTCGATGGCGTGGTCGATTTCGCCGCCGTATTTGGCGAGCGCCATGAGCGTCTCGAAATTGCCGTGGCGGGCATAGTCCTCGATGTAGTTGCCGCGGCGCGCCTCCATACGCACAAAGCCCATGCGCTCGAGATCCTCGAGCCCGGTGTGCACCATGGAGCGGCTGATGTGCATCTGCTCGGACAGCTCACGCTCCGACGGCAGGCGGTCGCCCACCTTCAGCTCGCCGGAAAAGATCATGCCGATGACCTGGTCAACGAACAGCTCGCGGAGCGTCGGCGCCTGGATCTGCCGAAATCCCATCAGACCTTCCCATCGACCTTTCTGCGGTCATAGAGCCGGTCCAGCAGCGGCCGCACGAGAAAATAGATCGCCTTGTTATCGAGATTGAACCAGTAGATGAGCATGCTCCCCACCCAGACGCCGGTCGCGCCGAGGAGCAGCTTTGGCAGCAGTTTTTTCATCATCATTTCCTCCTGTTTACCAGCCCTCGTAATCGTCATACTGCAGCAGGGACGCATCAAGCGGCTCTGCCTGCATGACCGAGAACATGAAGTCGTTGACCTGCTGGCGGATGTCGGCGCGGGAGATGGTGCGGTGGTCGAACATATCGTTCGAGACCACCATGAGCTTGGTCGTCTTCTCCTTCGCCTGATCGAGGATGACGCCCGTGAGACCGAGCGCGCCCTTGCAGGTGATGTCATCGTGCAGGATGACCATGTCGCAGTGGAATTTCTCCGCCTCGTCCCAGAACTCGACGAGGTGCCGCCAGCCGCCGGTCAGGTGGCGGCGCATGACGCCGGTCTCATAATTGCGGGCGATGCCGTCGAGGATGGTTTCCTCATCGGTCGTGTCGATGATGACGTTGCCGGAAAACAGATCCATGCCCGCGATCATCAGAATGCCCCAGCAGTTATACAGCCAGTTCGGGAACTGCAGCCAGTAGCACGGCGGGCCGCCCCACGTGATGGCGCGGTAGCGCGTCTTGGGGAAGCAGTTGGTCTTGTCTGCATACGCCTGCTCGAGGATGCGCATGACCTTTTTCTCGGTCTTCATGACCTCGGGATTCCGCCCGCCGGAGAAGGCATAGTAAAAGGTGTGGAACAGCGCCGGAACTGCGAGCGCGGCGGCGGTGTAGGGCGTGGCCATGAAGCCCCACTTCTCCTGCTCGTTGCGCACCTCGTCGTTGTGCTTTTCCATGACGGCGTGGCAGGCATCCCAGTCATAGGTCTCGCCCGTGTGCCGCTCGACAAAGTCGATGATGCGCCGCAGGGACTCTCGGGCATACTTGCGCGTGTGCGGGTCCTCCCAGCGCATGGGGATGGCGGCCGGCAGCGTGTCCACGTCGAGGTGGCGCTCGATGAACTGGCTGTTCATGGTCGACGAGTCGCACGGGGCGTTATTGGAGATGCAGCAGGCGCCGATCTTCGGGAACTCATCGAGCAGCGCAACGCCGGCGGCATTGTTCGACAGGCGGCAGGAATCCGCCGGCAGGCCGACGCTCTCCATGGCGTCGATATAATACGGATTTGCGCCCTGATCCATGTAGCACAGCAGCAGCCCCTGGAACGGCTCAAGCTGCGCGGGGCGCAGGTTCTTGAAACCGGCGAGGATCTCCGGGCACATGGTCTGCTCGAGCACGACCTGCGTGCGGCCGAAGGCATTGTCGCCGAAACGGCGGTCGCCCATCATCATCTCGGCGATGGAGGTCGTCGAGCCCTTCATGATCGTGTTGAGGTACAGGCGCGCCACGCGCAGCGCCGGGCCGCGCAGACCCTCGACGCAGCGGTCGATCATGTTCAGCGCGCCGAGGTATGAGCCCATCCAGCGGTAGGTCAGCATACCGCGCGCGATGCGCACCGGGCTCTTGGCCACAAAGCCGCCCATAATGCCGAGCACCTTGACCCACTCGACATAGTCGTACCAGGTATCCTTCAGACCGCGCCACTCGCGGTGCTTTGCAATGTTGCTGCCGGGCAGAAAACGATCCCCGGCGCCTTTGACCTTCTTGTCCGCCATCACAGTTTCCCTCCCTGAATGTGCTTGATCTCAAGACTCTCCACAAACGCCTGAATGCGCGTGCGCAGCTGACCGGCGCCGGCAAGGGTGTACTCCTTCTCGATGCCGACGGTCGGGATGCCCAGCTCCTCCTGCAGGATGTGCACGCCGAGCACACGCTCATAGCTCCAAAACTCGCAGAACTTCATCTGTTCATAGAGCACGCCGTCGGCGCTGTATTCGCGGCACAGGTCGCGGACATAGGTGCGTCGGCCGTCAGAGCGCTCACGCTCCATAAAGCGCGGGCACTGGCTCGTGCGCAGATAGTGGCGGGCGACGGCGCGCAGCGGCGTCTCCCCGTCGAGAATTTCGATCTGCTCGCGGCCGGGCAGACTGCCGTAGCAGTAGCGGTCGGCCACGACCATCGCGCCGCAGTCCTCGATGAGCTTCGTGAACGCGGGGTCGTCGATCTCGCTGCCGGTCACGACCAGGCGCACGCGGAACCACGGCTGCGCGTCCGGCTTGCGGCGCTTGAGCTCGGTGAGCGTCTGCTTGAGGTACGGCAGGATGCGCTTGTGCGGGCACACCTGACTCACGAGCTGCAGCACGTGAAATTCATAGCCCGTGATGACGGGGTTGGCCGCCTTGCGCAGGTCGCCGATCTCGGTCAGGACGCGGGAAATTTCGTTGTGGTCGCGGATCGCCGCGCGGATCGCCTTGTCGGAGATGTCGATGCCGTAGGTCTCGTGCAGCGGCTCGAGCACGTGCACGCGCAGCTGCTCCTCATAGTGATCGACGGCGAAGTCCTCGTCCGAGAACGGCACGTCCATCATGCTCATGAAAAACTGCGGATTTTTCTCCTTCACAAGGCCGAGGATCTCGAAATGCTCGTGACCGCGGTGCATCATCTGGCACGTCTCGGACGAGAGCAGCGCGTCGAGATAGTCATAGCCGCCCTCGATGCCGCGCTCGAGAATGCTGCGGGTATACGAGCAGATCTTGCTCGACATGTAGTACGTGCCCACATCGATGCTGCCGGTATTCGGCGCACGCAGGCGGCTCGAGAAGCAGCCGGGCAGGTTCAGCAGCGTTTCCGGCACGAAATAGCAGGTGTAGCCCAGGGCGTGTTCCCCTTCCGCCTTGGCCTGCTGTACCAGCTCGTTGTTGGCCTCCTGCAGCAGATTCTCAAAATAGATCAGATGCTTCAGGTCTTTCATGGTTTGCTTCCACCTCTCACAGTTCGTCGCGGGTCTCCGGTCTTACATCTGGTTCAACCAGAAGCCCTTTGAACCAAAGATAGCATAATTTTTGACAATGTGCAACTGGTTTTCGTCCACTGTCCCATTTTTATCGCTTATCACAACGTATCTGGTCAGACCACGACCAGAGGCCTGCCAACAAACCGGACAGTTTTTGCACTTATCCGAACAATCATTGACAAGGCAGGGTGTCAGATTATAATATGATATGGTTTGCCTCACAACAACACCAAAGGAGTTACACAATACATGAACAGAATCTACGTCACCGGCCACCGGAATCCGGACACGGACTCCATCGCGGCCGCCATTTCCTATGCCGCACTGCGCAACGCGCTCGGCGACCGGGATTACACGGCCGCACATCTCGGCCACATCAGCGATGAGACGAAGCGCCTGCTCGATCGCTTCGGCTTTCAGGAGCCGGTCACAATCAGCAACGTCCGCACGCAGGTGCGCGATCTGGACTTTGACACGCCGCCGGCGCTCAACTCCAGCGTCACGATGGACCGCGCCTGGCACATCATGCGCGACCAGAACATCTCCGCTATGCCCATCATCAACGAGGACGGCACGCTCTACGGTATGCTCTCCGCCGGCGACATCGCGGCCTACAGCATGCGCACGATCAGCGACCGGCACGTGGACGCGCTGCCGCTGTTCAACCTCCTGAGCGTCATCGAGGGGCGCATCCTCAACGACGGCGCCGAGCAGGTCGACCGCGTGTCCGGCGTGGTGACGATCGCCCTGCCGCAGAGCTGCGACAACCTGCTCTTCTCCGACCCCGACAGCATCATTCTCTGCGGCAACCAGCCGGATATGATCCGCCGCGCGCTCGACATCGGTGTGCAGTGCATCATCCTCTGCCAGACCGACGTCGACCCCGCGTGGCTTGAAAACGCCGGCAAGACCTGCGTCATCTCCACCCCGCTCGATGCCAGCCGCGTGGCGCGGCTGGTGTATCAGGCGATCCCGATCTCCCGCCCGTGCAACACGGAGGATCTGGTCAGCTTCCACCTCGATGATTACATTGACGACGTGCGAGAGGTCGTGCTCGAGAGCCGCTACCGCTGCTACCCCGTGCTCGACGAGAACGAAAAGGTCGTCGGCACGCTCTCGCGCTATCACCTGCTGCGTCCGCGGCGCAAGCGCGTCGTACTCGTCGACCACAACGAGCTGGCGCAGGCCGTGCCCGGTCTGGAGCAGGCTGAGATCCTCGAGATCATCGACCACCACCGTCTGGCCGATATTCAGACCACGCAGCCCATCCGCGTGCGCAACGAGCCCGTCGGCAGCACGACGACCATCATCACCAATATGTATCAGGAGCACGGCGTCATGCCGTCGCCGAACATGGCGGGTCTGATGGCGGGCGCGATCTTGTCCGACACGGTCATGTTCAAATCCCCCACGTGCACGAAGCGCGACATCGCCATGGCCGAGCGTCTGGCCCGCATCGCCAACGTCTCGCTCAAGGAGCTGGGCAACCTGCTCTTTGCCGCCTCGAGCGCGGGTGACAAGTCGGCCGAGGAGCTGTGCTTTGCCGACTTCAAGGAATTCCACATCGCTGACCACTATCTCGGCGTCGGTCAGGTCACGTCGCTCGATTCCGCTGCGGTGCTCGAGCGCAAGGATGAGCTGCTGGCCGTCATGGCCACGAAGCTCGAGCAGCAGCACTATGACATGATCGCGCTCATGGTCACGGACGTGCTCATGGAGGGCACGAGCCTGCTCTACATCGGCAATGACGACACGATCCGCGCCGCCTTCTCGGTCGAACCGAAGGACAGCACCGTGTTCCTGCCCGGCGTGATGAGCCGCAAGAAGCAGATCATCCCCATGCTGACCGCCCTCTGGGGCTGAGGCCGCATATACAAAAAAGTCCGCACAGGCAATGCCTGTGCGGACTTTTTTGATTCAATCCGTCATGCGCACGATGCGGTAATACGTGCGCGCCGTGAGCAGGTACACAAAGGTGTACAGCAGCGCAAAGACGCCGAACGTTCCGAGCGTGCACAGCAAAAACAGATGCACGTTCTGCAGCCCGAAGGCAAACACGATCTGCTTGATGAGCGGAAATGCGAACGCGATGTGGATCGCCGCCGTCACAAGCGGCAGGAAGAACATGAGCAGCACCTGCGTGCGGATGGTCGCCTTGACCTCCTTCGGCGTCATGCCGACCTGCTGCATGATGCGGAAGCGGCCGCGGTCGTCATAGCCCTCGGAGACCTGCTTGTAGTAGATGATGAGCACCGTCGCAAACAGGAACACGAACCCGAGGAAAAAGCCGAGAAACAAAAAGCCGCCGTACGTGCTGCGCAGCGTGGGATATCCGTCGGCACGCATATCGGTCGTGTAATTCACGTTCGCCGCCTCGGCAGCGGACTCAAGCTCGGGGTCGCTGAGAAGCGTGTGCAGCGCGTCGAGCTGCTCGTCGTCCGTGCCGGAGAGATCGAACTGATATGTGTAGTTGAGCATGCTGCGGGTGCCGCCGTGCTCGTTAGTATAGGCGTTTTGCTGCGCGCGCAGCTCGAGCATCTCCGTGAGATCCGGCACGACCAGATACAGTGTGTGCAGACCCATGATGGAGCTGCCGCTGACGAGCGAGAAGCTATCGAGCTGCCGCAGCCGCAGCGTATCGCCGCCGAGCGTGAGCGTGTCGCCAAAGGCTGCGCCGTCCGTCCATGCGAGCGCCTCGCCGGGCGCAAGCGTCACCTGCTCGCCGGTCAGGCCGGCATAGCCCTCCGTGTCCAGAACCATGACGGCGTATTCATCGGCGCTCGAACCGGTGAGCTGTTCGCTCGTGAGATCAAGCGCATCGCCGCTGCGCTGCGCGGAAAACCTGACGGTGCGATAGCCGTGCACATTGCTCTGCGTGAGCCCCGAGCGCGTCATGGCGTCATCCACCACCCGCAAAACCGGCGCGACGTCCGGCACTGTGTTCGTCTGGGGGTCGGTCATGAGCGTGAGCGTCATATCCTGCGGCCAGCGCACGTCGGCGTAGGCATCCACGCCCTTATACAGGCTCACCGTGGTCGAGACTGTCACGAGCACCATCGTCGAGAGGATGCAGATGCTCGCAAGGCCGGCCGCATTGCGGCTCATGCGGTAAATGAGACCGGAGACGGTGGCAAAGTGGCTGGTTTTATAGTAGTAGCGCCGGTTTTTGCGCAGCGCCTTGAGCACGACGACGCTCAGCGCGATAAACGTGAGATACGTGCCGATGATGACAAGGATGACCGCCGGGAAGAAATTCTGGATGGCGTACAAGGCCACGTTTGTGCGCAGGGAAATGAGATAGCCCGCGGCAAGGCACACCGCGCCGAGCAGTGCGAGGATCCACTTGCTGCGCGGCTCGCGCTCGCCCTCGCTGCCGGCGCGCAGCAGCTGCACGGGGTTCGACAGATGGATGATGCGGATGGTATTGAGCAGGAGCAGCAAAAACAGCGCGCCGAAGAACACCACCGTACAGCCGATGCTCATCAGGCGGATGTTCAGCCCGAACGTGGCCTCCCCGCCGATGAGCCGCATGAGCACGAGCTGCAGGAGCTTGGAGAACACACCCGCCGCCACGAGGCCGAAAAACAGCGCCATGGCCGCCGTATACAGCGACTCCCAGAAGAGCACGTAGGAGATGTGGCGCTTTTCCATGCCGAGGATGTTGTAGATGGCAAACTCGCGCTTGCGCTGTTTGGTGAAGGTACTGTTCGTATAAAAGAGGATGATGGCGGAAAACAGCGCCATGATCGACACGCCGAAACCGAGCACCTGACTGACGCTGCCGCCGTGCTGCATCTGACCGAGATAGGGATCGCTCGCAAGCGTGAGGATGATGCAAAACAGCGCCACGATCACGATGCAGGCCAGCAGATACGGCAGGTAGAACCGGCGGTTTTTCTTCAGATTCGTCGCCGCCAGACGCGGATAGAGATTACGCATGGCGCTCACCGCCCGTTGCCAGCATCGTGAGCGTGTCGGCGATCTTCTGATAGAGCTGCTCATCCGTGCTCTCGCCGCGATAGATCTCGTGGAACACCTCGCCGTCCTTGATGAACAGCACGCGCGAGGCGTGGCTGGCCGCCTTGACCGAGTGCGTGACCATGAGGATGGTCTGACCGCCGCGGTTGATCTCCTCGAACAGGCGCAGCAGCTCATCCGTCGCACGAGAATCGAGCGCGCCGGTCGGCTCGTCGGCCAGCACGAGCTTCGGCTGCGTGATGAGCGCACGGGCGACGGCTACACGCTGCTTCTGCCCGCCGGAGAGCTCATACGGGAACTTCTGCAGCAGCTCCGCGATGCCGAGCTGCCGGGCGATGGGCGCGAGGCGCGCGGCCATCTCCGGATACGCCTTGCCTGCGAGCACGAGCGGCAGGAAGATGTTGTCCTGCACGGAAAACGTGTCGAGCAGGTTGAACTCCTGAAACACGAAGCCGAGCTGCGAGCGGCGAAACGCCGCGATCTCCCGCTCCGGGATCGTGCCCAGCGCCCGACCGTCGAGCACGACCTCGCCGCCGGTGGGCTTGTCGAGCGCGGCGAGAATGTTGAGCAGCGTGGTCTTACCGCTGCCACTCTCGCCCATGATGGCGACGTACTCGCCCTTCTCGACCGTGAAATTCACGTCCGTGAGCGCCTGCACCTTCGTGCCGCCGAAGCGTGTGGTGTAAATTTTCTGAACGTGACGAACTTCCAAAAACGACATAACCGTTACCTCCTGTGTAATGACAGGCTCAGTATAAACCGCCGGGAAAATGGCTGCCATACTTCCGGCTTACATTTTCCCGGCGGAAACTTACGATTCTGTAAGGCTCACTCGACCTCGAGCGCGTCCTGCTCGAGTCCGATGCGCACCGTCGTGCCCACGCCGGGCGTCGAGACGATGGTGATCGAGTGACCGAGCTTTGCAAGGATGCGCCGGCAGAGATACAGCCCGATGCCAGTCGCGCGCTTATCCGTGCGGCCGTTGCTGCCGGTGTAGCCCTTTTCAAACACGCGCGGCAGATCCTCGGGCGCGATGCCGATGCCCGTGTCGCGGATGCACAGCGTCTTCGGCGCTTCGAGCGTGATGGACACCGACCCGCTGCGGGTGTACTTGAGCGCGTTGGAGAGCACCTGCTCGATGACGAACAGCAGCCACTTCTCATCCGTGATGACGCTGACATTCAGCGGCGTATACTCCAGACGCAGCTTGCGCCGGATGAACTGGGAGGCAAACTTGCGCACCGCCTGCCGGACGATATCGTCGAGCAGGTAGTTGCGGATGACATAGTCCGACGACGGGCTCTCGAGCCGCAGGTAGCCGAGCACCATCTCCACATATTGCTCCACGCTCTGCAGCTGCTCGAGCAGCGCACGCTGCTCATCCGTGTCCGCATCCTGCAGCAGCAGGCGCATGGCGGCGATGGGCGTCTTGATCTGGTGCGCCCAGACAGTGTAATACTCAACTAAGTCCTGATAGCTGCGCTGGCTGCGGGTCATCTGCGCGCGGCGGTCGGCATCGAGCGCGCGTACGAGCGCCTGATACTGTGCCTCGAGCGCACCGTCCGGCTCGGGCAGCTGCTCGGTGCTGAGCGTGATCTCCTGCTCCAGCCGCCGCAGCAGACGCAGGCGCACGGCAAAGCGCCGGTAATCGACCGCGAACCAGACCAGCAGCAAAAACAGGCACACGAGCGCCGCATACTTCACCGCGCCCAGCGGCAGCCGGTAGAGCCAGAACACGAGCGCGAACACGGCCGTGTAGACCGCGAGCGCGATCACGACCTTGCGGTTTTCCCGCACATAGGCACCAAACATATCTTGCCCCCTCACTCGATGAGATAGCCGAGGCCTTTTTTCGTCGTGATATAATCCGGCAGGCCGGCGGCCTCAAGCTTGCGGCGCAGACGGGCGATGTTGACCGTGAGCGTGTTTTCGTCGACAAAGCTGTCCGTCTCCCAGAGCTTTTCCATGAGCGTCTCGCGGCTGACGACGCTGCCCTTGCGCTCGAGGAGCGTCTGCAGGATGCGGTAGTCGTTTTTCGTCAGCTCGATGCGCTGCCCCTGATATGTCAGGCTCGCATCCGCCGTGTTGAGCACGGCGCCGCGATGCTCAAGCGTGGGCGCGGGCGCGGCAAAGTCATACGTGCGGCGCAGGATCGCCTGGATCTTCGCCAGCAGCACGTTCAGATCAAAGGGCTTGGCGATGAAATCATCCCCGCCCATGTTCATGGCCATGACGATGTTCATATTGTCCGACGCCGAGGAGATGAACACGACCGGCACGTTCGACACGCGCCGCAGTTCCTGACACCAGTGGTAGCCGTTATAAAACGGGAGCGTGATGTCCAGCAGCACGAGCTGCGGATCAAACGCCGTGCACTCGGCGAGCACGTTGCGAAAATCCTCCGCGCAGCGCACGTCAAAGCCCCACGTCGTCAGGTGCTTTTGCAGCGCGGCGGCGATGGCCGCGTCGTCCTCCACGATAAAAATGCGATGCATACGATCACCCCAAAAAGAAAATAGCAGGTACCGTTCATACCTGCTATTTTACGATAATTCGGCGCCGATTGCAACGGCTGTGGTCAATCCCGGCGGCGGTTGCCGTAGAGAAGGATCAGCCGCAGCAGCTGCGCGAACGACACCAGCAGCGCCGCGACATACGTCATGGCGGCTGCCCGCAGCACGCTGCGCGCACCGCGCAGCTCGTCGTCCGTGAGCAGGTTGCGCGACTCGATCGCCGCCAGCGCGCGGCGCGAGGCGTTGAACTCCACCGGCAGCGTCGCCAGCTGGAACACCGTCACAAGGCCGAAGAGCAAGATGCCCGCCCAGACGAGCGCCGTCCAGTTGAAGATCAGCCCCGCAATGAGCAGCGGCCACGAGAGATTGGAGCCGATGCGCGTAGCCGGGATGATGGCCGCGCGGATGCGGATGGGCGCGTAATCGGTCGCGTACTGCACGGCATGGCCCGCCTCGTGCGCCGCGACGCCGACGGCCGCGATCGACGCGACGCCATACACTTCGTCCGAGAGGCGGATAACCTTCGCCTGCGGGTCGAAGTGGTCAGTGAGCTTGCCGGAGATGTGCTCGATGCGCACGTCGGTGATGCCGTTTGCCTGCAGGATGCGCTGCGCCGCCTGCGCGCCGGTCAGCCCGCTCGTGCAGCGTACACCGGCATAGCGCGAAAACGCGCTCTTGACCTGGATCTGCGCGATGAGCGCGATGAGCAGCGCCGGCACGACCAGCACCAGATACGTCATATCAAAGCCATAATAATAACCGTTGTACATGGCAGTCATCCTTTCTGATTCGTGCTGCTATTGTACCGCCAAAGCGTGCGCACGTCAACCGGGACAAGTATTTGTATATTGTGTGGTTTTTTCCCGAAAAAATATCCCCCCTCCGGGCTTGTGCGGCGCTCATTTTTTGTTATACTAATATCAAGCCAACGGTGCAGCGGCGGCAGACACAGGCCGCCGCCGGATCACGGCGGATCTCAAAGCAAACCTTCCTTCTTCCCCGTTCCCCATTCCCTTCTTCCCAAAGCGCGCGAAGCCCCCCGAACAGTTTGTTCGGGGGGTTCGGCTTTTTTGTGTTACTTTCCGATGTATGCGCTGAGGATGGCGGCCATCTCGGCGCGGGTCGTATTGCCGTCCGGGACGAGATGGCTGCTGTCGCGGCCGACGATGAGCCGGCGCGCATTCGCCCACTGCATCGCATCCATCGCCCAGGCCGGGATCTGTCCGGCATCGCTGTAGGCGGAAAGGTCTGCGCGCGCCGTCACATCCGCGCCGGTGAAGGCCGCATAGCCATAGAGCATGACGGCCGCCTGTGCGCGCGTGACCGCCTCATTCGGGCGGAACGTACCGTCGCCGAAGCCGGAGACGATCCCGTTTTGCGCTGCCCAGACGATGGCGTCGGTGTACCAGCAGCCTGCCGGGACATCCGTGAACGGGCTCTCACCCGTGACAGCCGGCTCGCCCGCCATCGCATAGAGGATGACCGCGAGCATCGCGCGGCTCAGCTGCTGATCCGGCGCAAAGGTCTTCTCGTCCATGCCGACCATGAGACCGCGGGTATACACGCGCTTGATGGCGCTGTATGCCCAGTGGTTCGTAACGTCCGTGAACGGCAGGAACATTCCCGGCTCATCCATATAGTCGGCGGTGAAGAACACCTCGATCACGTCGCCGTCCGAGAGCCGGCAGTCTTGCATGGCAACGTCCGGGAACTCCCCGTTGACGCGAAAGACCCAGCCGGAATTCGGCCCCTTGCTGAACTCGGCCACTTTCGTGCCGTCCGGCTTGATGACGGCCTGCACATAGCTTCCCTTCGCCTCATAGCTGTAGCCGTTGGCCGTGAGCACCTGCCGGAACACATCCATCGCCGTCGTGCCCTCCGGCAGGTCGCCGATCACGGACGGCGCGATCCACATTTCCGTGTCCGTGTGCAGCTGGAAGGTAACGCTGAGCGCCTTGTGATCCGGCTCGACCGGCGTGGGATCCACGGGCGTCGGAGTGACCGGCTCCGTGCCGGGCACCGTCAGCTCCACGGACACCGGCTGGCAGCTCAGTGCCTGAAAGTCCTTGTTGTCCGGATAGCGTGCGGCATACTTGCCGAGCGTCTCACTCGAGAGCTCGCTGCTGACCGTAACGGTCTTGTCCCCCGCCGCGCGGGTCACGAGCAGGTTTTCATGGCTGATAACGTCCGGATCCGTCGAGCGGAACAGCCGCCACTGCTCGCTTTCCGTCCAGCCGTCCATCGCCACGGGGACGATGCCGCTGCCGGTGACATCCTTGCTGTCGTAGACCCAGACGAGCTGGCCGTCGGCATCCAGATACGCCTCCTGGAAGGGGTGCAGGTCGGTGAGAATGTTCTTTGCGTCCGTGTTGGCGTTGCGGATGCCGTCAAAGTAGTGCGCCTTGACCGCAGCCATGAGCGCGAGCTCCGCGTCGATCTCCTGCTGCGTGAGCGGCTGGACTTCGATCACGAAATCACGCGAAGCAGCGACGCCGCTGTCGCTGTCCGTGATCGTCACCGTGACGGTGACATCCCTGGCAGCCTCACCGGGCAGCGGGCGGTAGACCTCCGCACGCGCGGCATTGTTCACATCCGGCGGCACGATGGTGTCAGCATCGCTGCTCGTGATGGTCACGGGGGTATACTTGCCGTCCACGCCGAAGTCGTGCGTGGTCGGGAAATGAATGTCATTGGCTGCAAGATACTTGCCGTCGCGCTGCGTGAGGGGCAGACCCGTCACGGCATCGCGCAGGCCGCCGTAGGATGCAAAGCCCGCGTCGAGCTTTGCAAGCAGCTGCTCGCGCATGTTGGTCTGCTGCCCCTTGACGGTGACGGTAAACACCTTGCTGACGGTGACGGTCTGCTCCTGCGCATCTGTGAGCTGGAAGGTCACGGTCGCAGTAAGCGTAACGGTCGTATCCTGCGTGGGCGTCTTGACCACGCCGACATAGGGGTCAAAGAGCGTGTCCGCCGTCTGCTGGTTTTTGTCGCTGACGGCGATCGCCGTCGGGTCGCTGGACGTCCAGGAAATGAGCGCCCACCGCTTGCCGTCGATGACCTTCGGCAGCGTCAGATCCTGCGTGAGCAGGTTCGGGTCATCCCCGGCGGCGCACAGGCCCTCGGTGGTAAGCCGGCTCGTAATCTCGGCAGAGATCGTGTCACGCACGCGCTGCACATCCCAGCCGATGACGACCGGAACCTGCAGTGTCTCGATCGCGCTGGCTTTGCTGAGCGCAAACGTGACACGGTAGCTTCCGCTGCGCTGCAGCGGCGCAGTGTTCGGATCTGCGTAGAAATACGTGATGGTGCCGTCGAGCCGCTCGACGAGCTTTTGCAGCTCACTCTTGGCGGCTTCCTTATCCAGCTCCGCCTGCGACCAGACGCGGATGTCAAAGCTGCGGTAGGCAGTGGCCTCGCCGCGCGTGAGCGTCGCCGAGAGGGTGACGGTCTGGATGCCGCTGGCCGGCAGCGTCACGGCGCCGGTGGCCGGGTCGATGATGCTGCTGTCCGAGCTCGCCCATGTGATGGCCGAGCCGTTCACGGCCCCGGCCGCCGGCAGCGCGATCGTCGTGGCCGCGCGGATGTCGGAGGTGTCGAGCGTCAGGGCCGAAGCATCTGCCTTGAGCAGACGCTCTTCCGCCGTGGCGATGCGCACGGGGCTGCCGAGCTCTTTATATTCTCTGGAGACAGTATCATAGAACCGGAACGTCAGGTAGTTGCCCGACATGCTCTCCGGGATGGTGTATTCATAACCGGTCGCACCGGCGATGTCCTGATAAGTACCTTCGTAATGCCCCTCTTGCGTAGCATAGCGCCACTGGATCTGCAGCGCTGGGAAGTTGGCATAATCATACTCACTGCCGCCGAGGACATTGACCTTGGCGCGCACCGTCTCACCCACGGCAACAACGCCCTCGAGCTCCACGGTCGTGATCTGGGGGATGACGTAGATCGTGATGCTCGCCGTGATGCCATCGGCCGTGCTGGCCGTGACGACCGCCTTACCGGCGCCGTCGGCCGTCGCCCTGACGATCACGGACCGGTTTGCCGCGCCCGCGCCCTCCGGCGTCTCGAGCGTGACAATGCCCTCGCCCTCCGTCAGCGTCCAGTCGACGTGCGTGTCCTCATCCATGTCCTTGCAGGCGGCGGTGATCGTCGTCTGCGGCTGCGGCTCATTCGCCGTGCGCCAGAGCGTGTCTGCGCCGGTCAGCTCGATGCGCGGGTCAGGCTGCACCACTTCGCCCGCCTGCCAGACGAGGATGGGGTAGCCGTTGTTCGCGCCAGCCGTGTCCTCTTTGAAGGCGTTGCCGAGCTTGTCCGCAAGGCCGTCGGGAGAGGTAATAGCAATTGCCGTAGCAGGCGTGATGCCAGCGAGCGCATCCGCCGCCGGATTCGCATAGTAGCTGTTGCTGATCGTGCCCTTAAAGTTTGCGGTGATGCCCGCGTAATAGCTTCCGCCATTCGTCGCGGTAATCGTACCACTGTTATAGCAGTTACGAATACTACTGGTCTGCGCCTTGATTGTGCTGCTGCCGCAGATGCCGGAAGCATAATACTGACCGCTGATCGCACCGGTGTTATAGCAATTTTCGATCGTGACCTTGTTGCTGCCACCATTGCCAAGAATACCTGCTGCAATTGCACCGGTTCCGTTTATCGTCGCAGTATTTGCACAGTTCGTGATCGTGACTGTCCCGGTATTGACTCTGCCAACAATACCGGCCGTTCCTGCAGCGCCGCTTTTCTTCGTAGAGGTGACAGTTCCGGCAAAAGAGCAGCTGTCGATCGTGGCGCTGGTCTGCGTTCTGCCGACAATGCCGCCCACAAAAACACTACTGCTCGCGGAAACATTGCCCTCGACCTTCAGATTCTTGATGGTCGCGCCGCAGACCGTGCCGAACAGGCCGGCACCGGTGCTCGAAGTCAAGTTCACCGACAGGCCCTTGATGGTGTGGTTCGCGCCGTCAAAGGTGCCGGCATATGCCTGTGACACATAGCCAGACGATGGTTCAAATGGTGTCCATGCTTCGCCGCCCAGGTCAATGTCGGCCGTCAGCGTCGCGCAGAGCTTGCTGGACGCCTCCGCATTGGCCATGTCGCGGAACGCCTTGAGATCTGCCGCCGTGGCCAGCAGGTACGGATCGTCCTCCGTGCCGCTGCCGCTGAGCGTGTCCGCAGCCAGTGCCGCCGGCATGAGGCCGACGAGCAGCGTCAGCACCAGCAGCAGAGCCAGTAAGCGTTTTTTCATGTGTTTCCCTCCTGAATGAAAAAATCTGCCCGCCGGGACCGGCAGACAGATGCAGCAAAACCGGCCGAACGAAATTGCTTCGTTCAGCCATGCAGCTTCCGGTTCCGGCGGAAATGCCTGCAGCCTTTAGGTATTCTGACTTATCCGCCATCCGGCGGCTTCACAGTGACCGACTCGCGGGGCTTTGCACCCTCATTCCCCCTGCCGCCCGAAGCGGCGAAGGCTGCGCAATGTACAGTTGTATTTTCAGTGTAGCACAGCGCAGCAAGGTTGTAAATCTTTTTTCCGAACGCACAACACCCCCGGGCCGCAGCCCGGGGGTGTTGACGATCGTCTGTTATTTGCGGATGTACGCGCTGAGGATGCTCGCCATCTCGGCGCGGGTCGTCGCAGCAGTCGGCGCGAGATGCGCGCTGTCGCGGCCGATGATGAGCTGCCGCGCATTTGCCCACTGCATCGCATCCATCGCCCAGGACGGGATCTGTCCGGCGTCACTGTAGGCGGAGAGGTCTGCACGCGCCGTCACGTCGTCCTGCGTGAAGGCGGCAAAGGCACAGAGCATCACGGCTGCCTGTGCGCGCGTGAGTGCGTCATTCGGGCGGAACGTGCCGTCGCCGAAGCCGGAGACGATGCCGTTTTCCGCCGCCCAGATGACGGCATCGGTATACCAGCTGTCAGCCGGGACATCGGTGAAGGGGTTCGCCGCCTCGACCGCCGGTTGACCGGCTCTGGCATAGAGGATGACCGCGAGCATCGCGCGGCTCAGCTCCTGACTCGGCGCGAAGGTCGTCTCGTTCACGCCGACCATGAGGCCGCGGGTATACATGCGCTTGATGGCGGTGTACGCCCAGTGATCCCACGACACGTCGGTATACGGCAGCGACATGCCGGGCTCCTTCGCGTAATCGGCGGTGTAGAGCACCTCGATCTCGTCGCCGTCCATGAGCACGAAATCGTTCATGCCGACATCTGCAAAGTCATTGTTGACGCGAAACAGCCAGCCGGAGTTCTGACCCTTGCTAAACTCGGCCAGCCGCGTGCCGTCGGGCGCAGTGATCGCCTGCACGTAGCAGTACTGCTCGTGGTATTCATAGGTGTAGCCCTTGTCGGCCAGCACCTTCTGGAACACGGTGAACACCGACGTGCCCTCCGGCAGATCGCTGACCTCGGTCGGTGCGATCCACTCATCCGTGTCCGTGTGCAGCCGGAAGGTGACGCTGATCGTCTTGGGCTGCGCATCGTCTGCGTTCACAGCCAGCGCCGCCGGCATGAGGCTCATGATCAGAACCAGCACCAGCAGCAGCGACAGAAACCGTTTTTTCATGTACGTTCCTCCTGAAACAATAAAATTCTGCCCGCCGGGACCGGTGGACAGATGCAGCAAAACCGGCCGAACAACGCATCCTGTTCAGCCCTGCAGCTTCCGGTTCCGGCGGAAATGCCTGCAGCCTTCGGGTGTTCTGACTTATCCGCCGGACGGCGGCTTCACAGTGACCGACTCGCAGGGCCTTGCACCCCATTTCCCCTGCCGCCCGTAGCGGCGAAGGCTGCGCAATATGAAAAACCGCATTCAGTGTATCACAGTGCGCCGCCGTTGTAAATCCCTCTACGGGCACGAAACCGGGCAAAAAAATCTCCTCCCGGCGGTTAACGGGAGGAGATTTTTTACGTGCAGAAAACCACACGTTGGGGGGGTGGTCACCGGGAGGCGGTTACTCCCGGAAACCAAGGAGAAAAAACAGAAATGAAAGATAGATAGCAAATAGAAAAGCGGTTTATCAGAGTTTGAGGTTTACAATGTCTCTGCCGAGGAGCACCGTGTACGCCCCGCCGATCACGAGTGCCAGCAGTCCCAGCAGCATCATGGCGGCCGAACCTGCGGGATATGTGCTCATGAAGGCAACAGCGACGATCTCGATCGCGAGAAACGCAACAAAAGCCAAAACGTTCAGCAAGATGTTTTTCATAACGAGTCCCTCCTGAAAGATTTGCTTCGGGGCGCTTCTGATCCCCTTTTACGATGACAGAATAGCACAGAAAATGTGTGTTGTAAAATTCACAATTTCGAATGTTCTCTTTTTCGGTTTTGATGCAATTCAAAAAAATAATAATGTACTTTCAAAATTGCGATAAATAATTGTCAAACCGTTCCTGCTCCGTGTTGAATACCGGAAATAATGCTTGACGCAGGCTGGATTTGCGACGTATTATATGATTGAGAAAAAAACGGATCCAATTCGGGATAAGGAGGCATTGCCTATGGAACTTCGTTTGCTGACCACATTCCTAAAGGTCGCACAGCTGCAAAGCTTCTCCAAGGCCGCAGAATCTCTGGGATATTCCCAGTCCGCAGTTACGGTGCAGGTTCAGCAGCTTGAAAATGAGCTGGGCGTGCGTCTGTTCGATCGCATCGGCAAAACGGTGTCCATCACCCACTATGGGCAGGAGTTCATTCCCTATGCGCGCGATGTCGTGTCGGCTGCCGCGCGCGCCGTGTCGTTCACGGTCGAGGAGCGCGACCTGACCGGCACGCTGCGCATCGGCACGATCGAGTCGATCATGACGGCCAGCTTCGGGGAGATCCTGCCGCTGTATCATGAGCGCTGTCCGCACGTGAACACGCAGCTGATCGAAAGCGACACAAAGACGCTGTCGGATATGCTCATGCACAATGAGGTCGACCTGATCTATACGCTCGACGATATGGGCTACGACGCGCAGCGCGTCAAGCTCTTTGAGTGCCCGCAGGATATCGTCATCGTCGCCAGCCCCAAGCACCGCTTCGCCACGGCAAAACAGCTCAAGCTGGCGGACCTCGTGGACGAGCCGTTCGTGCTCATGCCGCAGTCCAACAGCTACCGCCACCAGTTCGATGTGGAGCTGGCGCACCAGAAGCTGACGATCCGTCCGTTCCTGGAGCTGGAGAGCACAAGCATGGTCATGCAGCTGCTCGAGCACAGCCCGTACCTGTCCGTGCTGCCGCGCTACACGGCGCGCCGCCGCGCAGAAGAGGGCCGCCTCGCCATTTTGCCGGTCACGGACTGCCACATGGAGCAGTGGAGCCAGCTGGTGCACCACCGCGACAAAGTGCTCACGCCGCAGATCCGCGTTATGGTCTCCTGCATTGCGCAGGTGGAAAAAATCCCGCTGCATCTCGAGAGCTGAACAGGGACATAACAAAAACCTGCCCCCATCGTGCGATGGGGGCAGGTTTGCATCTGTGAACAAAAACTCAGTCGGTCACGTACGGCAGGAGGGCGATCTGACGCGCTCTCTTGATGGCCTCGGTGAGCTCGCGCTGGTGCATCGCGCAGGTACCGGTCGTGCGGCGCGGCAGAATCTTGCTGCGCTCGGACAGGAAGCGGCGAAGCTTCGCGGTGTCTTTGTAGTCGATATAAGTGCACTTGTCAACACAGAACTGGCAAACTTTTCTGCGTTTGCGGTTCTTGCTCTTATCTCTGTCAAAAGCCAAGACTGTAATCCTCCTTTATCAAAATCAGAACGGCAGGTCGCCGTCATCGTCGTCCAGCTCGGAAAACGCGCTGCCGCCCTGGGGGACATTGTCATATCCGCCATAGCTTCCGCGGTGAGCCGGTGCCGATGCACTCGGCGCTGCCGGGCGAGACGTATCGCCGCCGTCGCGGCGCTTGCTCTCGCCAAAGTAGACATTGTCCGCTACGACCTCCGCGCTGCGGCGCTTGCCGCCCTCACGGTCGGTCCAGTCGCGGATCTGCAGGCGGCCGCTCACAACGGCCATGCTGCCCTTGGTGAAGTACTTGGAGACGAACTCCGCCGTGCTTCTCCACGCGACAATGTCGATGAAGTCCGTCTGCCGCTCGCCGCCGTCACGACCGCCGAAATCACGGTCGACCGCAAGCGAAAACGACGCAACGGGGATCTGGGACTGGGTATAACGAAGCTCGGGGTCACGGGTCAGACGGCCCATGAGCACAATGTGATTCAGCATTGCCGCGCCTCCTTATTCCGGGCGACGGGTGATCAGGGAGCGGAGAATACCGTCCGTGATGCCCAGCACACGATCCAGCTCAGCCGGGAAATCCGGGCCGCTGGTGAACTTGACGAGCACGTAGTAGCCCTCGGAAATGTAGTTGATCTCGTAAGCGAGCTTGCGCTTACCCATCTCCTCCATCTCCTCCAGCGTGCCGTTCTGCTCGACAAGCGCCTTGAACTTCTCGACGACTGCTGCAGTCTCTTCCTCCGACAGGTTGGGGTTGATGATGTACATCAGTTCGTACTTTTCGGTGGTTTTTGCCATTTCAGTTGCACCTCCTTCTGGTCTGATGGCCCTCATCTCAAATGAGAGCAAGGATCACCTGTGTCAGCACACAGGCCATATTATTATACCTGAAAATATGGGAAAGTCAATCTTTTTTTGCACTTTCCGGTGTGTCGAGCACGTGCACGTTCATCTGCGGGTAGGACATGGACACACCGTGGGCATCAAACGCCGCACCGACGGCCTCCATGAGGTCGTAGTACACCGTCCAGTAATCGGCCGTCTTGCACCAGACCCGCACGACGTAGTCGATATTGCTCTCGCCGTACCCCGACACGCGCACAAACGGCGCGGGCTCCGGCAGGATGCCGGCCACAAGGGAGACGGCATTGTGCAGCGCCGCCTTCACCTGCTCCGGACGGCAGGTATAGTCCGCGCCGAAGGTGAGATCCACGCGCCGCTGCGGCTCACGGTTGTAGTTGACGATCTTGGACGCCGACAGGTCACTGTTCGGCACATAGATGTCCTTATTGTCGATCGTGCACAGCTGCGTGTAGATGAGGCCGATGTCGCGCACCGTGCCGCTGACATTGCCGGCCTCGATGAAATCGCCGTCCTCAAACGGCCGTGTGAGCAGGATGATGATACCGCTCATGGCATTCGAGAGGCAGTTTTGCACCGAGAGCGACAGAGCCAGACCGAGCAGGCTGAACACAGCCAGCAGTGCTGTGACATTAAAGCCGAGGCTGTCGGCCACGATGAGGATCGCCATGAATTCCAGCGTGATCTTGAGCACCTTGAGAATGAACCTGCTCAGGCTCTCGGACAGGCGCGAGTGCGACGATATGCGCCGCGCAATGCGCATGATGATCCAGATGCAGACAATGCAGATCACGAGCGTGATGGCAGAAGTGATGAGCTTTTCCAGTGTGAGACTGCCGAGGCTGAAGCCGATGGCTTTGTTCACGTCTTCGATGCTGTCTTTTGTCGATTCGAGCGCGCTCTGATAGGTGTCCGTATTCAAATGGCGGTCTCCCCTTTCGTGAATGATCTGATGTTCAGTATACGCCATACCCCGTCGGTTTTCAACACGTTCCGTCAGGCGGGGCGTTGGAGAAAAATGCGTGCGTGCACGGTGTCCGATACTGCCTCAAGCAGGATCGCGCCTTTTCTATCCGGCTCGTCTGCGAGTCGGATAGAAAAGGCGGGGCTGAAATCAGCCCCGCCTGCGTGGGTAGGAAAAATTATGCCTCGTCGTAGAGCTTCTTGAGCTTGAGCAGGTGCTCGTAGCGCTTCTTTGCGTTGGCCTCGGACTTGGCAAACAGCTCCTCAGCACGATCCGGGAACTCGTTGGTCAGGCGGGCGTAACGTGCCTCGTTCATGAGGAAGTCACGGTAGCCGTCGGCCGGCTCCTTGCTGTCGAGCGCGAAGGGCTTCTCAGCGGACGGATCGTAGCGGAACAGATTCCAGTAGCCGCAGTCGACCGCGCGCTTCATCTCGCCCTGGCAGTTGGTCATACCGCCCTTCTTGATGCTGTGCATCTCGCAGGGAGCGTAGCCGATGATCAGGGACGGGCCGGGGTAAGCTTCCGCTTCCTTGATGGCCTTGATGGTCTGCGCCGGGTTTGCACCCATGGCGACCTGCGCCACGTAGATGTAGCCGTAGCTCATGGCGATCTCGGCAAGGCTCTTGCTCTTGAGCTCCTTACCGGCAGCCGCGAACTGCGCGACCTGACCGATGTTGGAGGCCTTGGACGCCTGTCCGCCGGTGTTGGAGTAGACCTCGGTGTTGAAGACGAACACGTTCACGTCCTCGTCCTGCGCCAGGACATGGTCCAGACCGCCGAAGCCGATGTCGTAGGCCCAGCCGTCGCCGCCGAAGATCCAGCAGCTCTTCTTGTTGAGGAAGTCCTTGCCGGCCATGATGCGCTGGTAGCGCTCGCAGTCACAGGCGGGCTTGGCCTCCATCACAGCGAGGAACTCCGCCGTGGCGGTCTGGTTGGCCTCGCCGTCGTTGTAGGTCTCGAGGTACTTCTTGGCAGCCACGACCTTGGCGGGATCCTTGCCGTTTTCGGCGATGTAGCGGATGTCCTCCGCGAGGTCGTCGCGGATCTTCTTCTGGCCGAGGTACATGCCGAGGCCGTGCTCCGCGTTATCCTCGAACAGGGAGTTGGCCCAGGCGGGACCCTTGCCTTCCTTGTTGACGGTGTACGGGCTGGTGGCAGCCGGGCCGCCCCAGATGGACGAGCAGCCGGTCGCGTTGGAGATCATCATGTGATCGCCGAACAGCTGCGTGATCAGGCGGGCATAGCTCGTCTCGGCGCAGCCGGCGCAGGAGCCGGAGAACTCAAGCATGGGCTGACGGAACTGGCTTCCCTTGACGGTGAAGTCCTGCAGCTCCTTCTTCTCGGCAACAGCGGAGACCATGTAGTCGAACACGGGCTGCTGCACTTCCTGTCCCTCCAGCGGCTGCATCGTCAGCGCGCCGACCGGGCAGACGTGCGTGCAGACGCCGCAGCCCATGCAGTCGAGCGGAGAGATGGCCATGGAGAACTTGTAAACGCCCTTGCCGGCGCCGACCTTGAAGTCGACCGCCTTGGTCTGAGCGGGCGCGGCGGCCAGCTCGTCGGCAGTGAGCGCGAACGGGCGGATGGTCGCGTGCGGGCAGACATAGGCGCACTGGTTGCACTGGATGCACTTGGCGCTGTCCCACTCGGGCACGGAGACGGCCACACCGCGCTTCTCATACGCGGAGGCGCCGAGCTCGAACGTGCCGTCGGCATGGTCGACGAACGCGGAGACAGGCAGGCTGTCGCCGTCCATCTTGTCGACCGGGGTGAGAATGTCGCGCACCATCTTGACGGTGGCCGGACGGCCGGTCAGCTCCTTCGCGGGCGCATCGTCCACGGCGTTGGCCCAGTCGGCCGGAACGTCGATCTTCACATACGCGGTCGCGCCGAGATCGATGGCCTTGTAGTTCATCTCGACCACGTCCTCGCCCTTCTTCATGTAGGAGGCCTTGGCCTTCTCCTTCATGTAGCGGATGGCGTCCTCCTCCGGCATGATCTTCGCCAGAGAGAAGAAAGCGGACTGCAGGATGGTGTTATTGCGCTTGCCCATGCCGATCTGGATGGCCAGGTCAATGGCGTTGATCGTGTAGAGCTGGATGTTGTTGCGGGCAATGTAGCGCTTGGCGGAGGCGTCCAGATGGTGGCTGAGCTCCTCAGGCGTCCACTCGCAGTTGATCATGAACACGCCGCCGGGCTTGACGTCCTGAACCATCTTGAAGCCCTTGGTGATGTAGCTCGGGTTGTGGCAGGCGACGAAGTCGGCCTTATTGATATAGTACGGGCTCTTGATCTCGTGATCGCCGAAGCGCAGGTGACTGATGGTCACGCCGCCGGTCTTCTTGGAGTCGTACTGGAAGTAGGCCTGCACGAACTTATCGGTGTGGTCGCCGATGATCTTGATGGAGTTCTTATTGGCGCCGACGGTGCCGTCACCGCCGAGACCCCAGAACTTGCAGGCGATGGTGCCCTCGGCGGAGGTGTCGGGCGCGTCATGCTCCGGCAGGGAGAGGTTGGTCACGTCGTCAACGATGCCGATGGTGAACTGACGCTTCGGGTTCTCGCTCTTGAGCTCCTCGTAGACCGCGAACACGGAGGCCGGCGGGGTATCCTTGGAGCCGAGGCCGTAGCGGCCGCCGGTGACGACGATGTCATTGCGGCCGGCGTTGGCCAGCGCGGTGACGACGTCGAGGTACAGGGGCTCGCCCTGTGCGCCGGGCTCCTTCGTGCGGTCGAGCACGGCGATCTTCTTGCAGGTCGCCGGGATGGCCGCGATGAGCTTGTCGGCACGGAACGGACGGTACAGGCGAACCTTCACGAGGCCGACCTTTTCGCCGTGGGCGTTGAGGTAGTCGATGACCTCCTCGGCCACGTCGCAGATGGAGCCCATGGAGATGATGACACGGTCAGCATCCGGGGCGCCGTAGTAGTTGAACAGCTGGTAGTTGGTGCCGATCTTGGCATTGATCTTCGCCATGTACTCCTCGACCAGCTCCGGCACGGCGTCGTAGTACTTGTTGGACGCCTCACGGTTCTGGAAGAAGATGTCGCCGTTTTCATGGCTGCCGCGCATCTGCGGATGCTGCGGGTTCAGACCGCGCTGACGGAAGGCATTGACCGCATCCATGTCCACCATATCAGCCAGATCATCATAATCCCAGACGGCGATCTTCTGGATCTCGTGCGAGGTACGGAAGCCGTCAAAGAAGTTCAGGAACGGAACACGGCCCTTGATGGCGGCCAGATGCGCCACGGGGGACAGATCCATGACTTCCTGCACGTTGCCCTCGGCGAGCATGGCGAAGCCGGTCTGGCGGCAGGCCATAACGTCGGACTGGTCACCGAAGATGGACAGGGTGTGCGAAGCGAGTGCGCGCGCCGTCACGTGGAAGACGGCCGGAAGCAGCTCACCGGCGATCTTGTACATGTTCGGGATCATGAGCAGCAGGCCCTGAGAGGCGGTATACGTCGTCGTCAGAGCACCGGCATTCAGCGAACCGTGGACAGCGCCGGCTGCACCGGACTCTGCCTGCATTTCCTGCACACGGACCTTCGTGCCGAAGATGTTCTTACGGCCGGCGGCGGACCACTGATCGACCAGGTCGGCCATCGGGCTCGACGGGGTGATCGGGTAAATGGCAGCCACTTCCGTAAAGGCGTAGGACACGTGGGCGGCAGCATTGTTGCCGTCCATCGTAACGAGCTTTCTTGCCATAAACTTCATCTCCTATTTCTCTTATGCGTTAGCCTATATTTGTGCAATGGGTACCTATCAGCCCATTCGCGTCAATATGATAACACAGTTGCAAAAAAACGTAAATAATAGTTTTTTGATTCGTATTTCATATTTCGAAACGTTATTATTGAAAACATGCAATTTTCTGAGGAAAAACCAGCATTTTCACGGAAAATGCCTACTTTTTTCGCTGTTTTTCCGCTTGTGATTTCTCGCCTATTGTTATATAATATATCACTGCTGTTAAGAAAGGGGCTGTCTACATGGTCAAAATCGAACAATCGAATGGCACCATCAGCATCACCAACGAAGTATTCACAAACCTTGCAGGCGACGCCGCGACCAGTTGCTTCGGCGTGAAGGGCATGGTCGGCCGCAGCAAGGACAGCGGTCCGTTCCAGCTTCTGCGCAGAGAATCCATGTCCAAGGGCGTCAACGCCACGTTCGCCGACGACGGGAGCATCTCGCTCGAGCTGCACATCGCAGTCGATCACGGCGTGAACATTTCCGCGCTCGCCCACAGCATCATCAACGAGGTCAGCTATAAGGTCAATCAGGCCACCGGCGTGCCCGTTGCGCGTGTGGACGTGTTCGTGGATTCCATGTTCCTCGATTGAACAGGGACATTTCGCATCGCTTCCCCTCCCGGGAGCCGCGCTTCCGGGCCATTTTCATTTCCCCCGTCGGAGGTGTACAGATTTGAGAGAAATTATTGATGCCGCAGCGCTTCGGGAGATGCTCCTGTGCGCGAATGCGGCACTGGAAGAAAACAAACAACGCATCAACGAGCTCAACGTCTTCCCTGTTCCGGACGGTGACACCGGCACGAACATGAGCCTGACGATGAACTCCGCCGCCATCGAGCTCGGCCGCAAGCAGACCGACACCGTCGGCGCCGTGGCCGACTGCGCCGCCAGCGCCCTGCTGCGCGGTGCGCGCGGCAACTCCGGCGTCATCCTGTCGCTGCTGTTCCGCGGGATCGCCAAGTCCCTCAAGGGCCGCGAGAACGCAAACGCCGCAGAGTTTGCCGCCGCCGTCTCCGCCGGTGTGGACGCTGCCTACAAAGCCGTCATGAAGCCGGCCGAGGGCACGATCCTCACCGTCAGCCGTCTGGGTGCGCAGGCCGCCGTGGAGTTTGCCAAGGAGAGCACGGACTTTGAGGCCATGCTCGAGGCGCTGCTCACCGCCGCGCGCGAGGCGCTGGCCGACACGCAGAACATCAACCCCGTGCTGCGCCGCGCAGGTGTGGTCGACGCCGGCGGCGAGGGCTTCGTGCTCGTCATGGACGCCATGCTCGGCTATCTGCAGGGACGCACCGCCGCCCCCGTGACCGCGGCCGCTCCGGCTGCCGCCGCCGCACCGAAAGATGGCGCGGATTTCTCCGAGTTCGACACCGGAGAGATCACGTTCGGCTACTGCACGGAGTTTATCGTGGCGCGTGAAAACAGCAAGAGCCCCGAGCTGCTGCGCTCGTTCCTCAACAACCTCGGCGACTGTGTCGTCGTGGTCGATGATGACGAGATCATCAAAGTGCACGTGCACACGAACGTGCCCGGCGAGGTGCTGACCGAGGCGCTGACCTATGGCCCGCTCCAGACCGTGAAGATCGAAAACATGCGCAACCAGCACACCGCCCTCTCCGGCAGCGACGCCCCCGCCGCGCCCGAGGCGGAGCCCGCTGTGGCCGCGCCCGAAAAGCAGTTCGGCGTCGTGGCCGTGTCCGCCGGCGAAGGCATGGCGAACCTCTTCCGCGAGCTGGGCGTCGACCGCGTCGTCACCGGCGGCCAGACCATGAACCCCTCCACGGAGGACATCCTCACCGAGGTCAACAAGACCCCGGCGGAGATCGTGTTCGTGCTGCCGAACAACAAGAACATCATCATGGCCGCCCAGCAGTGCATCCCGCTGTCGGACAAGAAGGTCATCGTCATCCCGACCAAGACCGTGCCGCAGGGCATCACCGCGATGCTCTCGTTCGACCCGGCAAGCGCCGAGGACGTGATCGAGGCCGAGATGAGTGCCGCGATCGAGAGCGTGCACACCGCGCAGGTCACCTACGCCGCGCGCGACTCCGATTTCGACGGGCACGATATCCACAAGGGCGAGTATCTGGCGCTGATGGACGGTACGCTGCTCGGCAGCAACGCGGACCTGGACAAGGTGCTGCTTGCGATCGCCGATGCCGCCACGGATCTCGACCCCGAAATCGTCTCCATCTACTACGGTGAGGACGTGAAGGCCGATGCCGCGCAGCACGCAGCCGAGCTGATCGGCGGGCGTCTGCCGATGTCGGACGTGAACGTCGTCGACGGCGGCCAGCCGGTCTATTACTACATGATCTCGTTTGAATAAAACGTGCACCATAGCAAACCGCCCCGGTTTTCACCGGGGCGGTTTGCTGAGTCTGTCAAAAAGTATTACTTTTTGACAGAGGGGTTTGCGGCCTGACTGCAGCGCACTCGCTGTCCGCCGGAGGCGGACGGCTCGCACGTTTGCAGGCCGAGAAGTATTTTCTTCGCCGCACATGTCGCCGAAGAAAATGATTGGACCTTCTTTGCGCCTGCGGGCGCAAACTCTACGAGGTTCTATGACAAGCTGAGCAAATCGCCCCGGTTTTACCGGGGCGATTTGCTTTTTGTGTTCGGTTTTATCGCTCCTGCGCGCGGATCAGGTTCTTGTAGAAATCGACCGCGCCGGGCAGGCAGTTATATTCGATGTTCTCGTCGATACCATGCATGCCCTTCATCTGCTCCGGGCCGTAGATCACGGGCGCAAAGCGCAGACAGTTACTGCAGATCTCCTGATAGAACTGCGCATCGGTCGCGCCGGTCATGACATAGGGGCTCACGGGCAGGCCCGGGAACGTCTCGCCGATGACCCGCTCCACCTGACGGAAGGCTTCGCCGTGGATGTCCACGGTCTCGGAGTAGTCATTGGCGTGGATGACCTCCATCTCCAGCCCGTGCTTTTCGGCAAGGCGGCGGATGATGGCAAGGCTCTCCTGCTCACCCTGATGCGGGATGAAGCGCATGTTCGCACCCAGCGTTGCTTCCTGCGGCAGGACGTTATACGCATCGGCACCAGACTGCATCGTAAAGGCGATCGTCGTGTGCAGCATCGCGCCTGCCTGCGCCGACACGCGCGGCAGCACGATCTTCATCAGCGGCTGGAACAGCCAGAGGTTGCCCATCACGAGCCGCAGGCCGAACGGCGCATAGGGCGCAAGGCGCGCGAACATGGCCGAGACCTCCGGCAGAAACTTTCTGCGGAACGGATCGTGCTTTTCCACGTCCGTCACGAACGCGGACAGGCGCGCGATGGGGCTGTTCGCCATCGGCGCACTGGCGTGGCCGCCGTTGCTGCGGGCGGTGAATTTCACGTCCGCCTTGCCCTTTTCAAACACGCCCACCATGGCAAAGTTGCCGGGGATGCCGGCGATCGGCTCGGAGATGATGCCGCCGCCCTCATCACAGACGAGAAACGGTCGCACACCGCGGCGCTTGAGCTCGGCGACGATCTTCGGTGCGCCGTCGCCCGCCCACTCCTCCGTGCAGGACGAGGAGAGATAGACGTCGTTGGCGGGCTCATAGCCGGCGGCGAGCAGCTCCTCGACCGCCTGGAAAAACGCCATGAGCGAGGCCTTGGTATCCGACGCACCGCGTCCCCAGACCTTGCCGTCGGCAATGTCGCCGGAAAACGGCGCGTGCGACCACGTGCCCTCGGCGGGCACGACGTCCTGATGGCTCATGAGCACGATCGGGCGGTCGTGTGCCTTGCCCCTCCAATAGAAGAGCAGGTTGCCGTCGATGACCGTGCGCTCAAGCTTTTCGTGCACGAGCGGGAACAGCTGCGCAAGCTGCGCGTGGAAGCGCTCGAAGCGCTCCGGGTCATAGACGTTGGCATACGACGTGGTGTCGCAGCGGATCATGGCGGCGAGCTTTTCAGCGTAAGCCATAGCGCGGTCTGCATCCGGCTGCGGCTGATAGGCGGATTTTTTCTTCGGCATGAGCACGGCGTGCGCCACCGCCGCTCCCAGCGGGGCCAGCGGTGCGAGCGCGAGATATCCGGGACGGAATTTCATTTTGTTTCACCCTCCTGATTCTGTTTGCGGTAGAGTGCGTAGGCGATGCCGATGGCCAGCGCACCGCTCGGAACGATCATGAAGCTGGTCGAGCCCGTCAGCGACGGGACGAGCATGAACAGCACGCTCATCATGACCAGCGGTGCAATGGCAACGCGGATGTTCTTGCGGAAGTACTGATACGCCATCGCGCCGAAGAGCGCGGGGACGACGTTTGCAAACGCCGGCTGGAGCACGGGGCTCTGCAGCACGGGCTGCAGCGGCACGAGCAGCGCCACGCCGAGCGCGAGCACGACAATGGTCACGAGCGAGCTCGTTGCGATCGAGAGCGTCGAGATGATCTCGTTTTCCGCAGTGCCGGTCTTGGTGCCGGCAATGTCGCGCGCATTGACCGCGCACGGGATCTTCATGTTGATGAGGTTGCCGGTAATGAAGGCGAGGTAGCCGCCGCCCGCGCCGAGCATGGGCGTGTAGATGAGAAACTCCGCCACGCTTGCGACCGCCCACACAACGCCGACGGACAAAAAGCCCTTGCCGACGGCGCCCATGTCGGGCATCGCGCCGAGAAACGTGCCGATGAGAAACGGTGCACCGACAAGCAGCACCAGCGTGATCACGCACACGGCGCGGCCGAGCACGTGCGTGCGGCGGTTAAACTGTTCCAGATACACTTTGCGTTCGGTTTCGTTCATGATATCCCCCTCCTTACAGGCGCACGAGCACGGCCGCCGCCATGCCGATGAGCATACTGCCGGCGATGGAAAAGCTCTCCAGCCAGGCCATGTTCTTTTTCTCCGCCAGATACACGAACAGCGCCATCACCGCCGCCGACACGGCCACGACCACCAGCGGCGTCCAGTCGCCGACGCAGGTGAACAGCCCCTCGCCGGACACGAACGCACCGATGTAGCTGCCGATGTACGCGCAGACGAGGCCGATGAACATGGCCGTCATGGCGCTGTCGCCGAAGCCGACGCCGGAGGCGGATTTCGCCCCGTCGTTGCCGAGGCGCCTGAGGTAGCGCTTGTTGAAGAAGATGGACAGGAGCATGCCCCAGATGATGCAGAAGCTCATCAGCAGGGCGATCGTCGTGAAGGCCTGCGGCGTCATTTCGGCGGCAGACAGCGCGTGCATGCCGACCTGCTCGGCGGCAGCCTGCGCGACCTGCGTCTCATAATGCAGCGCGCCGATGACGGACAGGCGCAGCCACGGCCACGGCGTGCCGAGGCTGCCGGACAGGGCGATGACGCCGAGCAGGATGCCGACACTCGGCAGAACCGAGAATGTGGCGCTCGACGTGATGGCGCGCTTCATGCGTGCGGGGTCCATGCCGATGGCCAGACCCGCGCGGTACGAGCGCACAAGGAACACGACGCACACCGCCGCGACGAACGCGATGATGCCGCCGCAGATCGCGTACATAGGTGCGCTGTTGAGCTGGGCTAAGATGTTGTTCATAAATGTTCTCCTCCCCGGTAACGGCCGGTATCCGTATATGAAAAGGCCCGCATGGCATACACCGTGCAGGCTTTTTTCACAGCTTATTGCGCGCCGCCGGCCGGCCCGGATACAGCCGGGCGGATGTTGGACGCGGTCAGGTAAGACTGAAACAGCAGCATGCCCGCAACGGCGACCAGCATAAGCTGCTGCGCGCCGGCGCGGTCATCCGGCAGGGCGGTGATGCACAGGAACGCCGCAAACTGGCTCCAGAAAATGCTCTTGACGGCTTTCGGGCGGCCATAGACGAAACCCGCAAGCTCATAAAACGCGATCAGCGCAGCGCACAGCGCCAGGATCTCGACCGCGTAGGCAGAGATGGTGGGGTTGATGATGTTGACCTTGTAGCTCACGATCAGCCAGAACACGAGCAGCACCATCGGCATGGACGCACACACGAGCGCGCCGGCGTCATTCTCCCGCTCACCGGGGGCGAGCATCTGGCGCGCGAACACCACACCCGTCACGACCGCGAGCACGGCAAGCACACGCTGCAGGCCGGGCTCGGAGAGCGCACCGCTGCTCAGCAGCAGCCAAAGGCCGCCGAGCGCGAGCATCGCGCCGAGCAGGACACCGCCGACCGCGCGCGCACGCTTTGACGCCGCGAACGCCGCGGGAAGCGAGTCCGGAAAGCTGGTGTGCGGCTGATTCTTTACCCGGAAGCACATGACGGCCAGCACCGCCGCGGCAACGGCGATCATCAGCGCGACGACGTACGGCCAGATGCTTCCGTGTACGGCAAGGCCGGTCTCGGCCTCAAAGCAGGCCTGATCCTGCAGCCAACGAAAAAAGATCCCGAATGCCGACAGCACAGCTGTACAGCAGCAGATCACCCAAGCATTTTTGCGCATAACAAACTACCTGTCCCAATACATATTTAACAGAGCTATTTTATACTGATTTTCCCGCTGCGTCAAGGCACAAAACGCCCCGCGCGGCAGAAAGGAGGCGGTGCGGATGCGCAGGGTTTTTCTGCTGTCGCTGCTGCTCGTGGCGCTGTCGCTGCTGATCCCGTGGCTTGCGGTCACGCTCGCCCCGGCCGGAGAGGAGGCTTCACTGCCCGCCCCGTCCGTACCGGTGTCGGACAACGTCGCGCCCGACGGCGCAACGCCCATCACGGCACTGTGCGGTGATGCGCTCATCGAAACGACCATGGCCGACTGGCTGCCCGGCGTGGTAGCCGCCGAGATGCCCGCCTCCTTCGCGCCCGAGGCGCTGCGGGCACAGGCCGTCGCCGCGCGCACCTACATTCTCCGGCGCGTGCGCGGCGGCGGCGCAAACCATCCGGAGGCCGGTATCTGCGACCGGTACACCTGCTGCTGCGCGCACAAGGACGATGCGGCGCTGCGCGCGCAGTGGGGCAAGGATTATGCGCACAACATGGCGCGCATCCGGCAGGCCGTTGCCGACACGGACGGGCAGTATCTTGTCTACGACGGGCAGCTCATCCGTGCGGTGTTTCACGCCGCGTCCGCCGGGTCGACCGAGTGCAGCGCCGCACTCTGGGGCGGTGATGCGCCGTATCTTGTGAGCGTGTCCTCCCCGGAGACGGCGCAGGACGTGCCGAACTACGTCTCCACAGCCGAGATCGCAGCCGACGCCGTGCGGGATGCCGTGCTGGACCGTTATCCGGACTGTGTGCTCGGCGACGATCCGAGCACATGGTTCGGCGCGCCGGTGCTCGATGACAGCGGCCGCGTGGCAAGCATCCCCGTCGGCTCGGAGACGCTCACGGGCGCGCAGGTGCGTGCGCTCTTTTCCCTGCGCTCGGCGGCGTTTACCGTCACGTACGGCAGCGGAGCGTTCACCTTCACCGTCACGGGCAGCGGTCACGGCGTCGGCATGAGCCAGTACGGCGCAAACGTCATGGCAGCGCACGGCAGCGGCTATGCCGACATCCTCGCGCACTACTACCCCGGCACGGCGCTCATCCGCGCCGAGAGCTGAACGAAGCGTGAAAAAGAGACGTCCGGAGACGTCTCTTTTTCTTATTTTATGCTCACTTTTGCACCGCGGGGTCGGTGTACGTGTTCTCGTCCACATAGTAAACCGTCATGTCTGCGGTCGCGATAAGCTTGTCCGTATCGTCGAACACCTCCGCCGTGACAAGGCCGGTCGTGCGGCCTGCCTTGACCACACGGCCGCGCGCCACGAGCTTTTCCGTGTCCTTGGCGCGGCGCAGGAAGTGGATGTTGCTGTCGAGCGTCACGGTGATGCGGCTGCTCGCGGCCTGCTCGGGTGCGGCCACGCCCTCCAGATACGGCAGACCCGCGTTCTTCTCCGCGCTCTGCACCCAGATGCCCGCCTCGCTCCCGGAGAGGGCGGCGAGGAAATCGGCGCTCTTCATCTCATCGAGGGACTTCGCCACGGCGTTATAGTCGTGGCTTGAGTCGGTCGCGCTGTTATAGTAGCAGTTCGTGATGCCGCTGGACTGGTCATACTGGAACGCCGACCAGCTCTGGTTGCCGCCGATGAAGCCGTTGCCCTCCGTCTCGGTCACGGTGACGGTGCCCGCGGCGTAGCAGTTTTCATAGATGTTGCCGTCATAGACGGAGCGGCCGACGAAGCCGCCGGAGTAGCCCCGCGCGGAC